>Ga0105104_10000229_pt1 | contig 42694 bp, 37 predicted proteins | sample PPLLaktember2015_3_FD_87034 | JGI IMG/M metagenome (GOLD analysis project Ga0105104, IMG submission 87034) | Freshwater sediment microbial communities from Prairie Pothole Lake near Jamestown, North Dakota, USA - PPLs Lake P7 Core (6) Depth... | ecosystem: Environmental > Aquatic > Freshwater >... | reverse complement strand
CTCGGGATCGACGCTGGCGACCAAGGCTGCGACGGACCCGCTCGTTCACGAGGATTACCTTCGAGAGCTCGCCTCCGCTTACCTGCCGAAGGGGATGGACCCGAGAGGCCCGCGGGTCTCGCCGCTCTACGCGAACCTCTCCGGGCTGCCGCCGTTGCTCATCCAGGTCGGTTCGGCCGAGACACTGCTCGCCGACGCCACCCGATTCGCGTCTGCGGCCGGTGCCGCCGACGTGCCGGTCACGCTGGAGATCTGGCCGCACATGATCCACGCGTGGCCGGTGTGGAATGCGCGGCTGGCACCCGGGCGTGAAGCTCTCGCCAATGCCGGCGCCTTCATCCGTCGGCACGCGTGAGGGCAAGGCGAGCGCGCTTCCGGCAGGGCCCAGCCGCGCTTGCGAAGCTCAGTTCGGCTTCTTGCCCCGCATCGCGGCGATGCGCTCAGGTGACAAGCGGAAGAAGCGCGCGCCGTTGTTGAAGAAGATGTCGCGACGTTGCTCCGCGGTGAGGAAGGTCGCCGACTCGATGGCCTCGATCGCCATCTCCATCGTCTCCGGCCAGATCATCTGATCGGAGCCGAAGAGAACGCGCTTCCCGAACCCCGCCTCGACGATCCGCTGCAGGTAGCGATGAAACTCGGCGCGGGGCAGGGCCCAATTGATTGCTCCGAGATCGACGTAGACCTGTGGATGAGTCCAGAGAACTGCGAGCAGGTCATCGATCATCGGCCAGGCGGCATGCATGATGTAGACGCGAAGCCCGGGATTTCGAACGAGCACCTCCTCGAGACCGAGTGGGCTGTGCAGGCGGGCGCGGTAACGATCGAAACGCAGATAGGGCGCTCCCACAGGTCCAGTGCCGATGTGGATGCCGACGGGGACGTCGAGCTCTTCCGCCAGCGCCCAGTACGGGGCGAGTGAAGGGTCGTCCGGACTCAGGCCGCTGTACTGCGTGGTGACTTCGCCGAGGACGGCGAACCGGCCCTCCTTGAATTCCTTGCGCATCGAGTCGACGGACATCGCGCCGGGGCCGCCGAAGCCGAGACTCCGGATGACTCGCTCGGGTGCGACAGCGTGCCAGCGAGCGACGTGCGAGCCGCTCACCACGCCGTAGATGTTGCGACGCTTCATGATTGCGAGCGACCGTTCGCGCACCTCGTCGTCCGTCGCCGGCGACCACGTTGCGCGGCAAGGAGGCTTTCCCGACTTGAAGATCGCGGGCCAGTCCTTGCCGGAGGATGGAACCGGATAGTCGGTCATCGGAATGCAGTGCGGAATCGGCGGTGGCCTGGCCAGAGCCGCGAACGACGCAATCTCCGAAGCGTGCACGTGCGCATCGATGATCGGCTCCTGGGCGTTCACTGCGCTTGCAGCGAAAGACAGAATGATGACGGAGGGGAGTTTCATGTCGGAACCCCTTGCCGAGGACCCAGCGCCAGGGTCCGTCCGCGCCCGGGTCTCGAGCAAGGGGTCCGGTCGGGGCTGACGGGAAGCTTCACGCAGGTGATGCGTCCGCTGGCGCCCGGTGTGACAGGCGCCGAGGGCCGCACCCGCCTCAGGCGATGGCCCTGGCCAGCTCTCCGACCCGCCGGTGTCCGTCGACGCTCAGCTCGCGGAGGCTGCGGTCGAAGTTGGGGTGAGTCATCCCGCTGAGCAGGAACGTCCAGCGGTAGCTCTTCAGCTGTGCTGCCTCGATCTCCGCCCGTTCCGCGGGCCCGAGCACGCGCCCGATCGCCTTCTGCAGGCTTTCCAGATCCATGCGGACCTGGGCTTGCAGTCCTCCGTCGAGGAGCTTGCCGATGTCCATGTAGTCGTCGATCCCCTTCTCGATCTCCTTCCGCCCGAGGGTGCTGGCGATCTCGTCGACGATCAGAGTGTCGAGCTTGGCGTGCTGACTCTCCTCCATCCAGTGATGCTTGAGGAGGCTGCAGAAGAGCGCGTCGAGGTGCTCGGCGGCGTTGTCCTTCACCGATTCCACGTAGTGCTTCTGGGTGAACCACTCGATGTGCAGGGTGGTCAGGAACACGCCCAGCGGGCAGTGCGCCAGGATGGCCGAAGCGATCTCACTGGCTGGACCGATCACACCGCATTCAGTGTCGAAACCGGACTTGAACTCCCGGACGAACCACCGGAAGAGCTCGATGTGCTTCGCTTCCTCCTCGGCGAAGCGAAGAAGAGCCCTTCGCTCCTGCCCCTCGTGTACCCCGCCGCGAACGTGGTCGAGCACCGAGGGGACGATGTATTCCTCCACGAGGCCGAACAGGGACAGGTAGGTGAAGCCGCGGATGTGATTGAGCTTGAGCTTCTCCTTGTCGTCGAGGCAGCGGATCCCGGCGACCCCGGCGAGCGAATCGGGCAGGAACGGGCGGGAAAAGTCGAAGGTCCGTCCGCCGATGACGTCCTCGAGCTTCCAGTTGATCCGCTGTGACGTCTCCAGAATGGATGGGTAGTCGTACGTGTGGCTCAGCATGGTGTGTCCTCCTGGAGAGAACGATGCGTGGGAGGGCTGGCCTTCACCATGGGAGTCCTGTCCCGGGTGGAGCTGATTTCGCCCGCGGATCGCGGGACAATCGTCCCGACTCTCGCGAGGGACAGGGGGTTTCTTGGAAAAGCGGCCGCGACAGCGCATTCACTACCTCCGCACCACTGACGGAGTGCAGCTGGCCTGGGCGGACGCTTCCGCCGGCCCCTTGCTGGTGAAGGCCGCCAACTGGCTCACCCATCTCGAGTACGAATGGGAGAGCCCGCTGTGGGGCCACTGGCTTCGCTTCTTCTCCAGCCACTTCCGGCTCGTTCGGTACGACGAGCGCGGGTGCGGGATGAGCGACCGCAGCGTGGGGGACCTGTCTCCGGATCGGTGGCTCGTAGACCTGGAGGCGTTGGTGGCGGCCGTCGCCCCGCGAGAGCGGTTCGCCCTGCTGGGGATCTCCCATGGAACGGTCGCCGCGGTGTCATTCGCCGCCCGTCACCCGGACCGGGTCTCGCACCTGCTGATCTACGGGGGCTATGCCCGCGGCTGGTCCAGGCGAGGGGACCCGGATGCCCTGCGGACCTATCAGGCGATCACCGATCTGGTCCGCTTCGGCTGGGGAGAGGAGAACCCGGCCTTCCGGCAGATCTTCACCTCCCGCTTCGTCCCCGGAGCGACGGAGGAGCAGATGAACTGGTTCAACGAGCTGTGCCGGAAGACCACCTCCCCGAAGATCGCCGCGGAGCTGATGGAGGCGCGGGGCAAGGTCGACGTCGTCGACGTGCTGGAGCGGGTCCGGGCCCCGACGCTGGTGGTTCACGCCCGGAACGATCAGGTGGTTCCCCTGGCCGAGGGTCGCCTCATCGCCTCGGCGATTCCGGGGGCCGAGTTCGTCGAGCTGGACTCGAGCAACCACATTCTCCTGGAGGCCGAACCGGCCTGGGAACGTTTCCGCAGCGCCGCCCTGGAGTTCACCGGCCTGGGGCGGACCGTGGGGGAGGACCCGATCTTCCGCAAGCTGACGGGGCGCGAGCGCGAGGTGCTGACCCTCCTCACCGAGGGCCTGGGCAACGCCGACATCGCAGAACGACTCTCCCTCAGCGAGAAGACGGTCCGGAACCACCTCTCCAACCTGTTCGACAAGCTGGGCGTCTGGACCCGGGCTCAGGCGATCGTCTTTGCCAGGGACCGGGGATTCGGAGCGTCGTAGGGAATCTCACGCCGATCGGCCGACCCTGCGCCGCACCCGCCACCAGGCATCGACGGAGAAGCGATCCTGCTCGGCGGGCATCACCAGCACGAAGAGCAGCAGCGCGGCTCGCGGAATGACGTGGGTGTGGAACTCGTAGAGCGGTTCGGCCAGCAGATGGCCGAAGGTGACCAGAACCAGGACGCCGCCGAGCGCCAGCAGCGCCTCCCGGCTCCGGTACCCCACCAGGAGCAGCGCCCCGGCGACGAGCTCCACGAACGGAACGGCGGTCCCGGTCGCCCAGAGAGCCCACGTCGGAAGGAACGTCCGCGCGTAGGGCTCGACGAAGAGCCGGCGCGCGTGTTCCAGGGGACCGAGGCCGAAGACCTTCCACGCGCCGGCCATGAAGAAGATCAACGCCAGGATCAGGCGGGCGATGAGGATGGCCCAGCTCCGGCGGTTCGCATCCTCCGGTGTCAGATGCGCTTCGGGCATCGAGGACCTCGTGGCTTCCTGGGGACATCGCCGAGCATGCCACCCGCTGCTCAGCGAAGCCCATCAAGAAGCGCCTGCAGTTCTTGCCGATCGACGTAGCGCCCACCGAGAACGACACCTGCGATTCGGCGAGTGTTGCGGATGTCCACCACCGGGTCGGCGTCGAGAATGACCAGATCCGCTACACTTCCTTGGTTGATCGTGCCGATGTCGTTGCGACCGAAATAGACACCCACGTTCCGTGTCGCGGTCTGGAGTGCCTGAAGAGGCGTCAGTCCGGCCTCGGTCAGGAGCGCAAGCTCGTCGTGCAGACTGAACCCGGCCACCATCAGAGGGTTGCCGAAGTCGCTCCCGGCGAGGATGCCGACGCCGGCACGATGCAGATCGCCGACGAACCGTAGCAACCGGGCGAATCGCGCACGGCGGAGAGCGAGCGGACGCCCTGCTCCATCGCGGACGGGCCATTTCTCTCTGACGAACGTGGGGACGTACTCCAGGGCGGGGCTCGAGGCGATGCCCGCTTCCTGCGCCAGCCCCAGCGACTGGAGGAGAAGAAGCGTCGGTACCTGCCAGGTGCCGTTCCTGGCAAAGCGCGCGAACAGATCGGCGCAGCGTTTCTCATCGAAGGTCTCAAACGCGCGCCGCGCCACCAGATCGCCCAGGTTTGGGGTCCACTTCTCAGGGGGAATGCGCTGGAACTCGTCGGAGCGGGTCGAGCAAGTCTCTTCGATACCGGTGAGATGTTCGATGCTCTTCATGCCGGCATCGGAGGCTTCGAACGCGCTTACCGAGGAGGGGACGTGGCCGGCGAAGGGAATGCCCGATTTCTTTGCTTGCTCCGCGATGGCGAAGAAGACCTCACGTCGCAGGTTCCAGTAAGTCTTGATGAAGCCCGCCCCGCCTGCTTTCAACTCCTCGACCAGCTGGCGTGCTTGGTCCGGAGTGGTGACGACGGCGGCGCCTTTGATATGCGGCGGATCGCCGTCGACGATGCGGCTGCTCCACTCCAGGTGCGGCGCCAGCAGTGTTCCCTGCGCACGTAGTTCATTCCAGCGGCGAGCAGTGGCGATGTCGTCCGGGTCGGTCCACAAGTCGCGCACACCGGTGACGCCATTGGCAACGTACAGAGGGAAGGCCCAGGCAGAGCGGTTCGTCCCCGGGCGGTCCACGTGGCTGAAGAGATGCGTGTGCATGTCCCAGAGGCCGGGGATCACGTACTTGCCCGTTGCGTCGACCACGCGTGCGTGCTTGGGAAGGGTCGCCCTGCCAGCAGGCTCCACCGCCTTCACGCGGTTGCCCTCAACGACGACGACCACATCCCGGATGGAAGGTCCGCCAGTCGTATCGATGACAGTCGCGTGGGCCAGCACGAGAGCGTGAGGAGATGGCGTCGGTGGAACGGTGGTCCTGCATGCCGCGACCAGCAGCAGGATTGCGGCGAGCCGAGGTGAAGCAAGTCGGGGCATTCAGATTGCCCTTGTCCGAGCTCGGCTCAGAGCGCGGGTGGGCCAAGCCAGGAAGTCAGATCCGCACGTCGCACTGCACGATCGGCGCGGTCTTCACACAGGTGATGCTCGCGCTGCGGCCCATGAAGCCGCGGGCCAGGTCGATCGCCTCTCCGAGAGTGTCCGCCCGCTCCCAGCCCAGCAGCTCCGGCACGTGGTTGTTCTCCGCGCCCGCGCAGATGACTTTCCCCACGTGCTGGCGGCCGTTCTCGCCCCAGTACCACATGTAGAACGGGTGAGCCCCGTGGTAGGCGTGCCCCTTCCGGTACAGGTGCACGTAGCTCGGGTTCTCCGCGAACTCCCGCTCGTACATGTGCTCGAGCTTCATCGCGTCCCGCGTCTCCGGGAGTAGACGGTTGAAGAACTCGATGTAGCTCGGGTGGTGCTCCGGATCGAACTCGTCGTACGCCGGGTGGCAGAGGATGATCACCCCGCCCCTCTTCACCAGCGGCACGCCCCGGTTCAGGTTGTACAGGTACCCGAGCCCCATCACCTGAACCAGGAGCGGGTTCAGGATCGAGTTCACGTTGTACGGGGAGATGTACGGCACCGGGAAGATGACGATGTCGCTCTGGCCCTCCACCGGCACCGAGTACTGCTTCCAGCACAGCTCGAGCGTCTTCTCGTGGCAGGGCTCCGTCGCCCCCGCGTTCACCCCGGTCACCTGGTAGGGCGCGGGGATCTGCATGAACAGCTTCCGCTTCGCCGCCCGCGGCAGCTTCGACAGCGTGTACTTCAGTCCCTGGAACTTCAGCCGGTCGAACTCGGTGTAGTCCTCCTCCCGCTTCCCCAGGAATCCCGTCGGACCGTCGAACATCCGGTTGTTCAGCGCGGTCTCGATGTGGAACACCTTCAGGTTCTTGTCGATCACCCGTCCGATGCGCTCGGTGCTCTTGTGCAGCGCACTTCGCGAGGGCTCCATGTAGCTCTCGGAGTCGCGGATGGTCTTCGGGTTGTGGTGCGCCCGCAGCGATTCGTAGTTCGCCAGCCCCGTGCCCACCGACTTGTGCCCGCCGTCCATCGGCACGAGATTGATGTTCACGTAGATGAGGAGGTCGCTCTCCACGGCTCGGCGGTTGAGGGCCACCACCTCACCGAGGCTGGTGCGTTCCAGCTCCACCATCCCTTCCGGGTCCTCTGCGTCGTGGTTGTAGTAGCGCTCCGGGTAGTAGGCGTCGAAGATCTTCGAGCCCACCATCCGCTTCATCTCCGCCTCGGTCATCCGCCGGTGGAGCGCGTTGGCGATGATCAGGTGCACGTCGTCCACGCCCGAGTCCGCCAGCAGCTCGAGCACGATCTCCAGAATGGTCTGGCGCACGTCCGGCAGCGCCATCGGCGGCAGCGGCAGCGAGATGTCATCGATGGCGATCGTCACCTTCATTCCCGGCCGGAGCAGTGCGTGCAGAGGCTCCATTCCCTCGGGGTGGTTGATCGCCCAGCGGATCGCCGCCTTGACGTTCGGCACGCCCTGCAGCGGCGGTCGGGGGAAGATGACCCGCGTGTCCAGCGGCAGGTCCTCGAGCAGGAAGTCCTCGCCGAAGAAGAGCACCCGGGGCGGGCTTCCCTTCTCGGTGATGACGACGTGCCGTTCCTCGTCGTAGAGCCGCTTCAGCGTCTTCAGCTGGCGCATCGGGACAGACTCTTACGACGGTACGGGCTCTTTGGCGAACCCCCCTACGCCAGGACGCGTCCATCAGGTGTCGGGGCGACAGAGCCGGGCGCGCTCCTCGCTCGACGGCGCCGGCGAGCCCGACTTGCGCGAGCCGTCTTCGAAGTACTCCTCCTCGAGCTGCAGCTTCCCGTCGCTCGCCCAGCAGCGAAGCTTCCGCACCTGCCCCTTGGCGTACATCTCCTCGCTCGCGGGCTTCCCGTTCTTGTGGAGCACGCGCCGCACGCCATCCAGCTGGCCGGCCGCGTACGTGCTCTCGCGCTCGAGCCGGCCGTCCTCGGCGAACTCGCGCACCGTGCCGTCCGGCGTCGGGTAGTCGAGACACCGATCGTTCCGGCACGGCTGATAGGTCCCGCCCTTCTTCGGCGTCCCGGTGTCGTAGAACTCCTTCGCGGTGATCACCCCGGATTTCGGGTCGACCGACAGCTCCTGCTTCGGTTTCCCGTTGAGGTAGTAACGCGTCCGGTTGATGACCCGGCCCTTCCCGTAACGGGCCTCCTCGACCAGGCGACCCTCCTCGTTCCATTCCTTGAGGTCGCCGTCGTAGTCGCCCTTCACCGTGGAGTAGGTGCGGTACGTCTTCCCGTTCTCGAACCGACGCGTCACGTCGACCCGATCGCCCGTGTGCTTCCGCACCATCGGCCGGCCTTTCTCGTCCACCGTCTCCTCCTCCAGGAGCTGCCCGCCGCGGTACCGCGCCAGGTATGCCCGCGGGCGGCCGTCCGGCTGGACGAACTGAACCGTCGAGACCCCGCCCTCGAACCCACAGAGCTTCCGGTCCTCGGGCGTGAACGACGACTCGCCGCACGTCAGCTCGAAGACCTTCCCGTCCTCGAGCAGCCCCAGCTTCGGACCGGACGCCTCACCACCCTTGAACAGCATCGCGCGCTTCGGCTTCCCGCCCGGCCACAGCTCGCGGACGACCCCCTCGGCCTTGCCGTTCACCACCGTCATCGTGCACTCGAGCGCCCCGGTCTTGTCGAAGACCCTCACCGGCCCATCGACGACCGCGCCCTTCCAGCGGACCTCGAGCTTCTGGTTGTTGTAGTCCGTGTACCAGCCCGGGCCCTGTGGCTCGCCCCCGCGAAAGGTCGTCTCGGAGATCGTCCGGCCCTCGTGGGTGCAGACCTCCTGCCCGTTCTTGATTGACTGATTGTCGCGGGAGCAGCTCCCCGATCGCGGAGACACCTTGGCCCCGGCGCGAGCGATGAAGGTGCACTGGTCCGCGTGGGCGACTGCGCTGCTCAGGAGTGCCACGAACAGGCAACCGAGCTGCACCGAGCTTCGCGCTGTGCGCAGACGAGCCACACCCGACACTCTACCTGCCCGGTGGCGCCCGGCGTACGGTCCGCACGCAATGGGATCCGGCAGGATGCGAGTCCGCCCACTCGCAGACAAAAGGGGACTCCTGATGAAGACGATGCACACGGCCGTCCTCGGGGTACTTCTCGCGAGCGCGATTCCTCTTGCCTCGGCGAGCGCCGCGGAGCCCCCGAACGTGTCCAGATCCGGAATCCCCTACCGTCCCGACAGCGACGCCGCCGGGCCAGCCGACGTCGTGGCCCCCATCCGTGCCCGCCGACCCGGGGGCAAGCTGCTCAACCTCGACCGGATGCTCCTGAACAGCCCGGCTTTCGCTCAGGCATGGAACACCATGTTCGGGACCATCCGCCAGAAGCTCGCCGTGCCGGCCAAGCTCCGCGAGCTCGCGATCATGTCCATCGGCGTGCTCAACCACGCCGACTACGAATGGTTCCAGCACGAGGGAGAGTTCCTCAAGGCGGGGGGCACCAAGGAGCAGCTCGCAGCTCTCAAGAATGCCTCGGCCGCGCTGAAGGACAGCAAGCACTTCGACGAGGCCGAGCTGGCCACGCTCGCTCTGACGTCCGAGATGACGCGCAACATCGAGGTGAAGCCCGCGACGATGAAGCGAATCCGCGCCGTGCTACCGGACGAGCAGGTCGTCGAGCTCATCGGCACCATCGCCGGCTACAACATGGTCTCTCGTTTCGCCGTCGCGACGGGCCTCGAGCCGGAGGCCTCCTGATCGGGCGCCCTCTTCAACCCCTGCAAGCGCCGGGCGCGACAGCGCCGCGTCGCCCACCGGGGTCCGTCCTCAGCGCAGATCCAGCACCGGCCAGTGGTACGCCCGGGCGACCGATCGCAGCCGAACGTCCGGGTTCACCGCCGTCGGCCGGCCCACCATCGCCAGCATCGCGTAGTCGCTGAAGCTGTCGGAGTAGGCGAAGCTCTGGTCCAGCTGCAGCTGGTGCTTCACGCAGTACTCGCGGATGGCGTGCGCCTTGTTCGCCCCTTCGATGATCGGGGGGATGACCTTCCCGGTGGCGATGCCTCCCACGAACTGCATCTTGTTGGCGATGACGTCGTCCGCCCGGAGATGCCGCGCCAGCGGGAGCACGGTGAAGTCCAGCGCGCCGGTGATGAGGACGATGCGGCATCCCGCCCGGCGCGCCTCGTCGATCAGGTCCTGGGCCTTGGGGAAGATGGCCGGCTTCAGCACGTCCTGCAGCATCTCCTCGCCCAGCGTCACCAGCCGGTCCTCGGAGAGGCCCTCGTAGGCCCGGTAGAAGTACTCGTTGAAGACCTTCCGGTTGATGAGATCCAGCCCGGCGTAGACCGGGATCTGCGCCAGCGTGGCCAGCGTGCGCGCCGCGATGCCCGTGAGCGAGCCGCGGTTCATCGCGTAGTACGCGTAGGTGTGGACGATGTTCGTCCGCACCAGCGTTCCGTCGACGTCGTAGAAAGCCGCCTTGGCGCTCATAGCCAGCCTTGGGCCTGATACCACGCGGCGCTCCGGGCAATCGAGGTACGCGCCTCGATCCGGGGGACCCACCCGAGGAGCGCCCGCGCCTTCTCCCCGCTGCAGGTCCACGCCGGCGCGAGCAGCTGCCGCGCGAGCTTCCGGTTCAGGGGCAGGTGCTTCCCCGTCAGCCGGCTGAACCCGTCGGCCATCGCCGCCAGCGCCTCGAGCCGCCGGGGCGAGAGCCGGATCGTCCGGGTCCGCACCCCGAGCACCTCCGCCCCGAGCGCCTGGATCTCCTCCAGCGTCGTCCGGTCCGGCCCGGGAGCGAAGAAGGCCTCGCCCACCGCCTCGCGCCGCCTGGCGAGCAGCAGCAACAGCTCGACCACGTCGTCCACGTCCACCACCGAGAGCGGTCGGGGCCCACCCCCGATCTCCAGCCGCAACCCTCGTTTCACCAGACGAAAGAAAACCAGATTCTCGCGATCGCCCGGTCCGACGATCCGCGGCGGCCGGGCCACCGTCACCTCCAGCCCCTCGGTCCCGAGGGCGATCCGCTCCGCCTCGGCCTTGCTCTCGCCGTACCACTCCTCGGGGGCGAAGGGGTCCGTCTCCACGTGGGCCCGGTCCGGCCGCGACGGGCCGATGGCGGCGAGCGACCCGGCGAGGACCATCCGCCGCGCCCCCGCCCGGAGCATCGTGTCACACACGGTGCGAGTCCCCTCGGCGTTGACCCGGAAGAAGGCCGAGCGCTCCGGAGCCCGCCTCAGCCCGGCAAGGTGGAAGACGACCTCCACCCCCTGGACCGCCCGGGCCACCGAGCCGGGGTCGGTCACGTCTCCCGACACCCGCTCCAGCGCCACCCCGTCGAGGGCGGACGCGTCACTTCCGGGACGGACCAGGGCCCGGACCCGGTGCCCTTCCCCCACCAGCCGCCGGCTCAGGGCGCTCCCCAGGAAACCGTTTGCACCGGTGATCAGGACCTCCATGTCAGAGGGGCCTCCCAGGATTTTCAGAGGGGAGAACTTGTTCCACGGGTGTTTTCTCCTCTGAAACCTGATATCCGCCCAGCCTTGGCTTCGTCGACCCGAAGCCATCGACTCGACCGACGAGCCGTAAAACATCCCCTCGAGAGGGGGAGGGAGAATTCGACCGAATGGCCGCCAAGAAGCCCGCGAAGAAGTCGGCAAAGAAGTCTGGAGCGAAGCGCAAGCCCAACGCCGCGTTCATGAAGGAGATGATGCCCTCCGAGGATCTGGCGCAGGTCATCGGGACCAAGCCGATTCCCCGTACCGAGGTGGTGAAGAAGCTCTGGGCCTACATCCGCAAGAACAATCTCCAGGACCCCAAGGAGAAGCGGATGATCAACGCCGACGACAAGCTGAAGCCCGTGTTCGGCGGCAAGAAGCAGGTCTCGATGTTCGAGATGACCAAGCTGGTCAACAAGCACCTGAGCTGACGTTTCCGCCGGGGCTCGTTCCCGGCATCCCAGGGCTCCGTGGTCAGCGCGCGAAAGCGACCACGGGGCCCTTCGTCCGTCCGGAGCCCCGGCCTCCCGTCCTCGAGCGTGGACGCGCTCGACCGGAGCGGCTCCTCACCGAGGTGGTCACCGCCCCGTGTCCGCGGTGGCCCGCTCGGTGCACCGGTGGGGTGCGTCTCGCTGGCAGCGGGGTGCCCTCGATGTCCGTCCGTCCCGTCTCTCCCGGTTCGCCGGAGGTGTCCGGACCGTCGCTCGACGCGGCGAGCTGGGTCGTCCAGCGGGGAGACACCCTCTCCGGCATCGCGCACCAGCTCCAGCGACAGGGCGTCCCCGGCACCACTGCCGAGCTGATCCGGGCGCTCGTCCGGCTCAACGGCATCGCCAACCCGGACCATATCGAGGTGGGGCAGGTGCTCACGCTGCCGCCGCGCGCGGAGCGCCCGCGGATCGACGAGGACCTCGTCTCCGTCCTCGGCCGCACCGCGCGGCACGGCGCCGAGACGTTCCGGATGCAGGTCGACGAGCAGCGGGCTCGGCTGGAGAACGCACTCCTTCGCTGGGTTCACCGCGTCCCCCCCGAGCCGGCCCCGGCGCGTCCTCCGGCCGTGGCTCCCCGCTTCCGGCAGTCCGATCCGGCCTGGCGCTCCGAGCGCCTTGGCGTCTCCGGAGAGGGACCCACGCTCGCCCAGGCCGGGTGCGCGGTCACGGCCTGCGCCATGGCCCTGAGCCGGATCGGCGGAACGGTGCTCACCCCTGATGCGCTCCTGCGGCACCTCCGCGCCTCCGGCGGGTTCCAGGGGCCGCTCCTCGACTGGAGCGCCGCCGGGGCCGCCATTCCGCGCCGCCCTCGCGCCAGCCCCGCTGACCTCGACTGTGCCCGGGTGGACCGCGAGCTCGACGCGGGGCACCCGGTGCTGCTCAGGGTCGTGCACGACGTGCAGGGGCGAGCGCGGCAGCACTGGATCTGCGTCACCGGCCGCGATGCGAGCACGGGGCAGTACACCGCCGATGATCCCGCCACCGGTCGAGCGACGGTGCTCGTCCGAGAAGGCCCCGCGCTGGCGAGCCTCGATGGCGAGCGGGTCCGGTACACCTCGGACGGGCGGATGGTGACGTTCGACCCCGGGACCACTCGCCGGGGTTGAGCGCGCTTGCAGTGTCGCCGCCGAGACGCCCAGCGCCCCCGGGGTGGCCGACGGGAGCATTCCGGACCCAGGAGCGATGGGATTGTTGGCTGGCACGCGCATCCCCACATTCGCCGGCCGTGAGTTCGGACCACCTCCGGTAATCACCCCGACAGCCATGGACCCCCACCCCGAGGAGGCTCGAGAGGCCGACCAGCCCGGCACATCCCGTCCGGTGGAGGAGCCCGCCATCGCCGAGTCGCTCTACCGCCGCACCCGGGAGCATCTCCTCGGCCAGCAGCAGAGCCCCCTCGCGACCTACCGGGTCCAGATTCACAGGGAGTTCGACTTCGCGAAGGCCGCGGCCATCGTCCCCTACCTGGCACGGCTCGGGGTCAGCCACCTCTACTCCTCGCCCATCCTCCGCGCGATGCCCGGGAGCAATCACGGGTACGACGTGGTCGACCACACCCAGGTGAACCCCGAGCTCGGCGGGGCCATGGGCTTCGCCTCTCTCTCGGACACCCTCCGCAGCAACGGGCTGAGGCTGGTCCTGGACACCGTCCCCAACCACATGGGCATCGCCGCGGGGAACCCCCTCTGGGAGGACGTCCTCGAGAACGGCCCGGCCGCCGTCCACGCCCACTTCTTCGACATCGAGTGGGACCCGGTGAAGGCCGAGCTGCGGAACAAGGTCCTCCTCCCCATCCTTGGCGACCAGTACGGCGTCGTGCTGGATCGGGGCGAGCTGCAGCTCGAGTACCAGGGCGGCACGATCTGGCTCCGTTACTTCGACCAGCGCCTCCCCCTGAACCCGCGCGCCTACCAGGACGTCCTCGGACCCGGCGTGGACCAGGTGGGGGCGCAGGTCGGCGAGTCCCATCCCGACTACGTGGAACTGCAGAGCATCCTCACCGGTCTCAGGAACCTGCCCTCCCGGGGGGACACCTCCCTGGCGAAGGTGCTGGAGCGCAGCCGCGAGAAGGAGGTCCTCAAGCGCCGGCTGAACTCGCTGGTGAGCGGCTCGCCGGCGGTGGCCGAGCACCTCCGGAGCAACCTCGCACTCCTCAACGGGCATCCGAACGACCCGCGCAGCTTCGACGCGCTGGATCGGCTGCTCGAGCGCTACGTGCCGTACCGCCTCGCCCACTGGCGGGTGGCGGGCGAGGAGATCAACTACCGCCGCTTCTTCGACATCAACAGCCTCGCGGCCATCCGGGTCGAGGATCGCGACGTCTTCGACGAGGCGCACGCGCTCACCTTCCAGTTCCTCGCCCGGGACATGGTGCACGGGCTGCGCATCGACCACCCCGACGGGTTGTTCGACCCGAGCGGCTACTTCCTCCGCCTCCAGGAAAAGTACTTCCTCGACCAGGCACGGAAGCTCGCCGGGGAGGCGGTGGACGACGCGAGCTGGCCCGCGGTGTGCGAGGCCGTCCTCCGGCGCTGGCAACCCGACGCGGCGGAGCCGAGCTCCCCCCTCCGCCGTGCGCTCTACGTGGTGGTGGAGAAGATCCAGGGCGGCAAGGAGCGCATCCCGGACGACTGGGCGGTGCACGGCACCACCGGCTACCGCTTCGCCAACCTCACCACCGGGGTGCTGGTGGATGCCTCGGCGGGCCGGGAGTTCACCGACATCTACGAGAAGTTCATCGCCCACCCCATCGGCTTCGAGTCGCTCCTGGTGGAGAAGAAGAAGCAGGTGATGGCGGTGAGCATGTCGAGCGAGATCAACGGACTCGCCCGCGAGCTGAACCGGATCTCCGAGATGAACCGCCGGACCCGGGACTTCACGCTCAACTCCATCCGGCGGGCGCTCATCGGCTTCATCGCCCATTTCCCGGTCTACCGGACCTACGTCTCGGCCGCCCCGGGCGTGGACGAGCGCGACGCGCACTACATCCAGTGGACCATCGCCCACGCCCGGGTGGCCGACCCCACCACCAACGCCTCGCTGTTCGACTGGCTCGAGGACGTGCTGCTCAAGCGGTACCCCGAGCACCTCGCCGTGGCCGAGCGCCAGGTGATGCTGCACTTCGCCATGAAGCTCCAGCAGATCACCGGCCCGGTGATGGCGAAGGGGCTGGAGGACACCGTCTTCTACGTCTACAACCGCCTGGTGGCGCTCAACGAGGTGGGCGGGGAGCCGGAGCACTTCGGGACCAGCGTGGACACCTTCCATCACCGGAACCTCGAGCGCGCGCGCGATTTCCCCGGCGCGCTGGTCGCCAGCTCGACCCACGACACCAAGCGCAGCGAGGACGTGCGGGCCCGGCTGGTGGTGCTCTCGGAGATGCCGGGCGAGTGGCGGCGTGCGCTGGAGAGCTGGCGGAAGCTGAACGCCGGCCACAAGACCGAGTTCGCCGGAAAGCCTGCGCCCTCCGGCAACGACGAGTACCTCCTGTACCAGACGCTGCTCGGCACCTGGCCGATGGGCGAGCTGGACCTGGCGCAGCTGCCGGCGTTCCGCGGCCGGGTGCGGGACTACATGCTCAAGGCCATCCGCGAGGCCAAGGTCCACACCAGCTGGACCAACCCCGATCCCGATTACGAGGAGGCCACCAGCCGCTTCGTGGACCGGGTTCTCGACCCGGGGCTGAACCGGGTGTTCTTCGACCAGGCGCGGCAGCTCAAGGAGCGCATCGAGCGCCCGGGCCAGGTGAACTCACTGGTGCAGGTGGCCCTGAAGCTCGCCGGCCCCGGGGTGCCGGACCTCTACCAGGGCTGCGAGCTGTGGGATCTCTCGCTGGTCGATCCCGACAACCGCCGGCCGGTGGACTTCCAGCTCCGCGAGCAGATGCTCTCCGAGCTGTTGCGCCAGCACGCCTCGGCGCCGGTGAGCGTGGCCCGCGACGCCTGGGCGCACCCGGCCGACGGACGCTGCAAGCTGCTCCTGACCACGATGATGCTCCGGCTTCGCCAGGCCCGGCCCGAGCTGTTCCGCCGCGGCGGGTACGAGCCACTGGAGCTGGACGGCATCGCCGCCGCCCGAGCGCTGGCCTTCGCCCGGCGGCTGCGGGACGAGGCGGTGGTGGTCGTCGCGCCGCGACTGGTCACCCGGGCGCTCCGCGCCGGCCTCGGTCCGGTCTACGGTTCGACCCGCATGCGGCTCCCCACCGACCTCGCCGGGCGTCGCTTCCGGAACGTGGTGACCGGCGTGCGCGTGCAGCCGCTCGAGGGAGGCCTTTCCCTGGGCCCTCTGTTCACCGACTTCCCGGTGGCGGTCCTGGAGGCGGTGGAATGACGGTCCCCATGGCGGTGTGGCCCGGCAAGCCGCAGCCGCTGGGCGCCACCTGGGATGGGGAGGGGGTCAACGTCGCCGTCTTCTCCGATTGGGCGGAGCGGATCGACGTCTGCCTCTACGACGTCCGCGAACCGAACCACGAGACGGCGCGCATCACGCTGCCGGAGAAGACGCGCAACGTCCGGCACGGCTACCTGCGCGGGGTGGGGCCGGGGACGCTCTACGGTTTCCGCGCGCACGGCCCCTACGACCCGAACCGCGGGCTCCGATTCAACGCCAACAAGCTCCTGGTGGACCCCTACGCCCGGGCCATCTTCGGCCGGGTGGACTTCGACGCACCGGTCTACGCCTACCGGGTGGGAAGCCGGCGCGCGGACCTGTCCTTCGACGATCGCGACAGCGCGCCGGGCATGCCGAGGGGCATTGTGGTGGACAGCCGCTTCAACTGGGAAGGCGTGGAGAGCCCGCGCATCACCTGGCCGCGGCTCATCGTCTACGAGGCCCACGTCAAGGGCTTCACCATGCGCCACCCCGACATCCCCGAGTACCTCCGGGGAACGTACGGCGGGTTCGCGCACCCGGTGACCATCGACTACCTCCGGAAGCTCGGCATCACCGCGGTGGAGTTCCTCCCGGTGCACCACGCGGTGGACGAGGGATTCCTCGAGGCCAAGGGGCTGACCAACTACTGGGGCTACAACACGCTCGGGTACCTCGCGCCCGACGCGCGCTACGCCTGCACCGGCCCGTTCAACGTGGTGAACGAGTTCAAGGGCATGGTGAAGGCGCTGCACCGCGCCGGCATCGAGGTGATCCTCGACGTGGTCTACAACCACACCGGGGAGGGGAATCACCTGGGGCCGATGCTGAGCCTCAAGGGCCTCGACCCGCTGGCGTACTACGTGATGAGCCCCGAGTCGCCGCGCTACTTCCAGGACTTCACCGGCACCGGGAACAGCCTGAACCTGGACCATCCCCAGACCCTGAAGCTGGTGATGGACTCGCTCCGCTACTGGGTGCAGGAGATGCACGTCGACGGGTTCCGCTTCGACCTCGCGACCACCCTCGGCCGGACGAAGATGACCTTCGACCGGAACGCGCCCTTCTTCCACGCCATCCACCAGGACCCGGTGCTCAGCCGGGTGAAGCTCATCGCCGAGCCGTGGGACGTGGGGATGGGCGGGTACCAGCTGGGTGCGTTCCCGGTGGACTTCTCGGAGTGGAACGGGAAGTACCGCGACGCGTTCCGGAAGTACTGGAAGGGTGAGGACAATCTCACCGCGGAGATCGGCTACCGGCTCACCGGCTCCTCGGACCTTTTCCAGCTCTCGGGGCGGGGGCCCTACGCGTCCATCAACTTCATCACCGCGCACGACGGGTTCACCCTCCACGACCTGGTCACCTACAACGAGAAGCACAACGAGGCGAACCTCGAGCACAACAAGGACGGCGCGGACGACAACAATTCCTGGAACATCGGCGTGGAGGGGGAGACCGACGACCCGAAGGTGAACGCCCTTCGCGGCCGGCAGGTCCGCAACTTGCTGACCACCCTCTTCGTCTCCAACGGGGTGCCGATGCTCCTCGCCGGCGACGAGATCGGCCGCACCCAGCGGGGCAACAACAACGCCTACTGCCAGGACAACGAGATCTCCTGGGTGGACTGGAACCTGGACGAGCACAAGAAGTCGCTCCTCGAGTTCACCCGGCGGCTGATCAAGATGCGGATGGAGCAGCCGGTGCTGAAGCGGCGGCGCTTCTTCCGCGGCCAGCACATCTGGGACTCGGACCTCAAGGATCTGGCCTGGTTCGGCCCCGACGGCAGCGAGATGACCGAGGAGGACTGGAACCAGCCCTTCGTCCGGTCCCTGGGGTTCCTGCTCGGTGGGGACGCCATCTCCACCACCGACGCGGTGGGAAACAAGGTGGTGGGGGACACGCTGCTCATTCTCATGAATGCCCACCACGAGCCGGTGGAGTTCGGGCTCCCGGCCATCCAGTGGGGCAGCGACTGGGAAATCCTGGTGGACACTGCGGATGGCGACGGTAAGACGGGTGCCATGACTCCCGCGGGCGGCAAGCTCACCGTCATGGACCGGGCGATGATGGTGCTCCGGAGACCGGCAATCCCCAGCTCCAGCGGCAGCGGGTGATCCGATGAGGACTCCCTGGTGGGCCTGGGCGCTGTTCAACGCCGCCGTCCTGCTGGTGCTCGCCGTGGACCTGGGCTTGGCCCGGCGCCGCCACCGCGCCCAGACCACGGCCGAGGCCAGCCGCTGGGTGCTCCTGTGGGTGAGCCTGTCGATCGCCTTCGGCTTCCTCGTCTGGGCGCTGCGGGGCCAGGAGCGCGGGCTCGAGTTCTTCACCGCCTACGTCATCGAGTACGCGCTCAGCGTCGACAACCTGTTCGTCTTCCTCCTGCTGTTCCAGTACTTCCGGATCGCGCCGGAGCAGCAGCACCTCCTCCTGTTCTGGGGAGTGCTGGGGGCCTTCCTCATGCGGGGGGTGCTGATCCTCGGCGGGGCGGCGTTGGTCCATGAGTTCGCGTGGCTCCTCTACCTGTTCGGCGCCTTCCTGCTCTGGACCGCGTACAAGCTGCTCCGCGCCAAGGAGGGGGAGCCGGAGGCGGACCCCGCGCACAACCCGGTGCTGAAAATCGCGCGACGGGTGCTCCCGGTGGCGGATTCGGCGCCCACGGACCGCTTCGTCGTCCGCAGCCCCTCGGGGAAGACTCAGGTCACGGCGCTCTTCCTGGTGCTGCTGTGCGTGGAGACGACGGACCTCATGTTCGCCCTGGACTCCATCCCCGCGGTGCTGGGGATCAGCCGGGACCCGTTCATCCTCTACAGCAGCAACATCACGGCGGTGCTCGGGCTGCGCTCGCTGTTCTTCGTGCTCAGCTCGCTGCTGGCCAAGCTGCGGTACCTGAAACCGGCGCTGGCGGTGGTGCTCGGCTTCGTGGGCCTGAAGATGATCCTCGAGGAGTGGGTCCGGGTGCCCGTCTGGCTGTCGCTGACCATCATCATCGGGGTGCTCTCCTCGGCCTTCCTGGCCTCCTGGTGGAAGGCGAGGGGAGAGCCGGTATCGACCGAGCAGGACGGACCGGGCGCCTGATCGCGGCAACCCAGCGGGCCGCTCGGCCCTTGCTTGCCCTCGCGACCGATCCCAGCGTCGCTCGTCGGTCACGGGACCCGGGCCCCGCTCCCTCCTCGCTCCTTGCCCTCGGCCGCGATTGCGGCGCAATCTTCCGACCGGCCCACAGGGTCTCCGCGATGACCGTTGCACCCCGGGCGGGGCCCGGGTCATGGTCCCGGGGGGTCATGTCCAGCACCGTCACCGAGGGGATCCGGATCACCGTCCAACCCAGCTTCTGGGCCGAGCGCAGTGCACCCGAGAACGGGCAGTTCGCCTTCAGCTACGCGGTGCGGATCGCGAACGAGGGTACGGCCCCGGCGCAGCTCCGGAGCCGACACTGGATCATCACCGACGCCAACGGACACGTGGAGGAGGTGCGCGGGGAGGGTGTGGTGGGCGAGACGCCGCGGCTCGGCCCGGGCGACCAGTTCGAGTACCGGAGCTGGGCGATGCTCCGGACGCCCTTCGGGACGATGCGGGGGAGCTACACCTTCGTGCGGCCCGACGGGTCCACCTTCGAGGCCCGGATCGCCGAGTTCGCCCTCACCAAGCCCAACGCGCTCAACTGATGGACTCCGCTCCTCAGGGCGTGCTGCTCATCAACCTCGGAACCCCGGACGCGCCGGAAACGGGGGCGGTGCGCCGGTACCTCCGCGAGTTCCTGAGCGACCCGCGGGTGCTCGACATCCCCCCGGTGGGGCGGGCGGCGCTGCTCTACGGGGTCATCCTGCCCTTCCGGCCCCAGAAGTCGGCGGAGGCGTACCGGAAGATCTGGATGCCCGAGGGCTCGCCGCTGCTGGTCTACGGGAACGCGCTGCGTGACCGCCTCCAGGACGCGCTCGGCCCCGGGTGGGTGGTGGAGCTGGGAATGCGCTACCAGAGCCCGTCGCTCGGCTCGGCCATCGAGAAGCTGCGCGCCCGAGGGGTCCGCGAGCTGACGGTGGTGCCGCTCTATCCGCAGTACGCGTCGAGCTCGACCGGCTCCAGCCTCGAGCAGGTGTACCGCCTGGTGGGCAAGGCCTGGAACGTGGAGGGCCTTCGAGTCCTGCCGCCCTTCTACGACCGCCCGGCCTTCCTCGACGCCTTCGCCGACGTGGGGCGGCCGGTGCTGGCCGAGGCGCGGCCGGACCACGTGCTGTTCAGCTTCCACGGTCTTCCCGAGCGGCAGGTGAAGAAGAGCGACCTTACCGGCGCGCACTGCCTCGCGCGGGCGGACTGCTGCGACGCCCAGGTCCCCGCCAACCGCTGGTGCTACCGGATGCAGTGCTTCTTCACCGCGCGGGCGCTGGCGCAGAGGCTGGGCCTCGAGGCGGGGAAGTGGACGGTGACGTTCCAGAGCCGGCTGGGGCGGACCCCGTGGGTGAAGCCGTACACGGACCTGGTGATCCCCGAGCTCGCCCGCGGCGGGGCGAAGCGGCTGGCGGTGTTCTGCCCGGCGTTCGTCGCGGACTGCCTGGAGACGCTGGAGGAGATCGGCATCCGCGGACGCGACCAGTTCCTCTCCTGCGGCGGCGAGGCGCTCACGCTGGTGCCGAGCCTGAACGCGCATCCGTCCTGGGTGCGGGGGCTGACGCAGATGCTGCGGGAGCTGCGCGGGGACGAGCCGCTGAGCGACGCAGCCGCTTGAGAGCCCCCTCAGCTGCTCCAGCTGCGCCCGCTGACGGTCGACCGGGTCGGGAGCTCCGAGCGATACGTCAGGACGATCGCGGCGCCGCCGCCCGCCGCAGCCGATCCACCACCGCCAGCCCGAGCCCCTCCTCGCCCGGCACCGAGATGACGGCCACGTCCACCTTCGCCTCGTCGGCGAGACGGAACACCGTGTACAGCTCGCGCGCCAGGCCGTCCACGTCCGCGGGGATGCGCAGCGCCACCAGCGGCTCGGGAACCTCCACCGCCTCGGGGACGGCGACCGCCACCTTGCGGCCGTTCCCGGCGAGCGCCAGGGCCTTCGCCACCGCCCCGCCCGGCTCGGCCAGCAGCACCCCGGCCCGCGGCGCGTAGTGCGACGGCAGGAGCCCCGGCGCGCGGATCTTCCGGCCTGGCACCCGGGAGATGCGCCGCTCGAGCACCTTCTCCACGCTCTCCACCGGCACGCCACCCGGACGGAGCAGGAGCGGCTCGTCTCCGCTCAGGTCGACGATGGTCGACTCCACCCCGACCCGCGCGGGACCGCCGTCCAGGACCAGGTCCACGTCGCTCCCCAGGTCCGCCCGCACGTGCTCGGCGCGGGTGGGGCTCACCCGTCCGAAGCGGTTGGCGCTCGGCGCCGCCACCCCGCCGTCGAAGGCCCGCAGCACCGCCAGCGCCACCGGATGTCCCGGCACCCGCAGCGCCACCGTGTCCTGCCCGCCGGTCACCGCGTCCGACGCCCGCGGGGAGCGCTTCAGCACCAGGGTCAGCGGCCCGGGCCAGAACGCCGAGGCCAGCCGGTGCGCCTCGGGCGGCACGCTGGTCGCCCAGGACTCCATGGACGAGGCCTGCGCCACGTGGACGATGAGCGGGTGCGTCGATGGCCGGCCCTTCACGGCGAAGATGCGCCGCACCGCCAGCTCGTTCTCCGCGTCCGCCGCGAGGCCGTACACCGTCTCGGTCGGAAGCCCGACGAGACCTCCGCGGCGGAGCACCGCGACGGCGGCGGCGATGCTTTCTGGAGAGGTCACTTCCATCCTGGGCAGTTGCGGTGGAGCAAGCTCGCTCATAACAAGCGCATGGTGGGTGCCGGAAGTGGTCGCCCCCCGGAGGCCGTCGATGGACGAGCAGCGGTACCTCGCGCGGAGCCCCATGCCGGTGCCGGCCCGCGAGCTGTTCGACTGGCACGCCCGCCCCGGGGCCTTCGAGCGCCTCAACCCACCGTTCGACCCGGTGGAGATCCTCGAGCGCTCCGGCGGCCTCACCCCGGGCGCCCGCACCGTCGTCCGCCTCCACCTCGGGCCGCTGCCCCGGACCTTCGTCGCGGTCCACACCGCGCTGGACGAGGGCCGCTCCTTCACCGATCGGCAGGAGTCCGGTCCGTTCGCCCGCTGGGAGCACGTGCACCGGATGGTTTCCGACGGCGCGGACCGCTCGTTCCTCGAGGACGAGATTCGATACGCCCTGCCGCTCGGACCGTTCGGGGCCGGCGTGGCGAGGGAGAAGCTCGAGTCGCTCTTCGCCTATCGCCACGCCCTCACCGCCGCCGATCTCGCGCGGCACGCCGAGCTGCCCGGCCTGCCGCTCCGCGTGGGCATCACCGGCTCGCACGGGCTCATCGGCGACGCGCTCGCGCACTTCCTGACCACCGGCGGCCACGTGGTGGTGCGCCTCGGCCGCGGGGAGAACGCCGGCGAGGTGGACGGGCTCGACGCCGTGGTGAACCTCGCCGGCGCCAACGTCGGCGCGGGCCGGTGGACCGAGGCCCGGAAGCGGGAGATCCTCGAGAGCCGCGTCCGCACCACCGAGGCGGTGGTGGCCGGCATCCTCCGCGCCGGCCACCGCCCGTCGGTGCTCGTCAACGGCTCGGCCACCGGCTTCTACGGCGACCGCGGGGAGGCGCCGGTCGACGAGTCGTCCTCGCGCGGCACCGGCTTCCTCGCCGAGGTGGTGGAGGCCTGGGAGGCGGCGACTCGCCCCGCCGAGGAGGCCGGGGTGCGGGTGGTGAGGCTCCGCACGGGCGTGGTGCTGAGCCCCGACGGAGGCGCCCTGGGGAAGATGCTTCCGGTCTTCAAGGCCGGCGCGGGCGGGAGGCTCGGCTCGGGGAGGCAGGTGTTCAGCTGGATCGCCCTCGAGGACGTCGTCGGGGCGATCCACTTCGCGCTCCGCACCCCGTCCTTCCAGGGCGTGGCCAACCTCACCGCCCCCGAGCCGGTCACCAACGCCGGGTTCACCCACGTGCTCGGTCGGGTGCTCCATCGTCCCACAGTCGCCTCGGTCCCGGCGCCGGTCATCCGCGCCATCTTCGGCGAGATGGGCCAGGAGTCGGTGCTCTCCGGCGCGAACGTCGTCCCCCGCGCCCTCCTGGACGCGGGCTTCCGCTTCCGCTGGCCGGGGCTGGAGGACGCGTTGCGATTCTGTCTCGGAAAGGTCCGGCTCCCGAGCACCGGCTGACCGCGGAAACCGCCCTTGACCGGGGGCCCCGTGCCTGGGAAGAGAGCGCCCCCCAGGGATGATCCAGGTCGAGCAGCTCTCCAAGTACTACGGAGCACGGGCGGCCATCCGGAACCTGTCGTTCCGCATCGACTCCGGCGAGGTCGTTGGCTTCCTGGGCCTGAACGGCGCCGGGAAGACCACCACCTTGCGCATTCTCGGCTGCGTGCTGCTCCCCACCTCGGGAACGGTGCGGCTCGACGGGCAGGATCTGCTGTCGGCTCCCCGGCAGCTCAAGGCCCGCATCGGCTTCCTGCCCGAGACCCCGCCGCTCTACGAGGACATGACCGTGGGCGAGTACCTGGCCTTCGTCGCCGGGCTCCGCGGGGTGGACCCGGCGCGCATCCCGGCGCGGGTCGGGGAGACCGAGGAGCGCACCGGCCTCGCCGCGATCGACGCCGAGCGCATCTCGACGCTCAGTCACGGGTTCCGCCAGCGGGTCGGGGTGGCCCAGGCCCTGGTGCACGCGCCCGAGGTGCTCCTCCTCGACGAGCCGGCCAACGGCCTGGACCCGGTGCAGAACGTGGAGATGCGCGCCCTCGTCCGGAGCCTGCGCGGAGACCACACCGTGCTGGTCTCCAGCCACATCCTTCCGGAGATCGCCCAGACCTGTGACCGCCTCCTGGTGGTTCGTGACGGCGAGCTGGTGGCCCAGGGAAGCGAGGCCGAGCTCCAGGAGCGTCTCGGCGTCGGGACCGGGGTCGAGCTGGAAATCGCCGGACCGGTGGAGGCGGTGGCCTCGGCGCTGCGGAACGTTCCGGGCGTGCGCGCGGTCGCCGTGCAGATGGTGGCGCCCGACCGGGCGGTGCTCCGGGTGGACGCGCCCGACGCGCTCCGGCCCGCGCTGGCCCAGGCGGCGCTCGCCGCGGGCGCCCAGCTCTTCCGGCTCGACGTCTCGGCGGACCGGCTGGAGTCGCTCTTCCTCAAGCTCACCGGGAGGGGCGCGTCGGCATGAGCCCGGTGCTCCTCATCGCCCGCCGGGAGCTCCGCGGCTACCTCCGCACCATGACCGGGTGGATCATCGCCGCGTCGGTGCTGCTCATCGATGGCCTGCTGTTCAACGCCTTCGCCCTCGAGGGCTCCCGCCGCTCCACCGAGGTCCTGACCCGGTTCTTCTACTTCGCCTCCGGGCCGACGATGGTCGCGGCCATCTTCCTCGCCATGCGGCTGCTGGCCGAGGAGCGGCAGCTGGGGACCCTGCCCCTGCTCTACGCCTCCCCGGTGCGAGATCGGGACATCGTGCTCGGGAAGTTCCTCGGTGCGGTGGCGTTCCTCTCCGGCGTCACCCTGGCCACGGTGTACATGCCGCTGCTCATCCTGGTGCACGGGCAGATCTCGCTGGGGCACCTGCTCGCCGGCTACCTCGGCCTGCTCCTGCTCGGCAGCGCGTCGCTCGGTCTGGGGACTCTCGGATCGTCGCTCGCCCGGAGCCAGATCATCGCCGCCATCCTCGGCGCGGCGCTCCTGGTGTCGCTGCTGGTGGCCTGGCTCCTGGCGTCGGTCACCGAGCCGCCGTTCTCGAAGCTCTTCGCCGCCATTGCTCTGCACAACGCTCACTTCCCCCCGTTCCAGTCGGGCCAGGTGCATCTGCGGGACGTGGCCTACTACCTGCTCGTGACCTGGGTGGCGCTCTTCGCCACCACCCGGGTGCTCGAGGCGCGGCGGTGGCAATGAACGCGAGGAGCGGCCTCCTCACCGTTGCCACGGTGCTCGGGCTCCTCGCCGTCTTCCTCGGCGAGCGAGTGGTGGGGTCGGGAGCCCTCCGCGTCGTCCTGGACCTCGTGGGGGTGCTCGCGGTCGCGACCGCCACCGTGCTGCGCTGGAGCCGCTCGGCGCTCTCCGCCGCCGCGCCGCGGGCCCGGGTGGAGCGGCTCTTCGCGCTGCTCTCCACCCTCGCGCTCCTGGCGCTGCTCGCCTGGTTCGCGCAATCCGACGTGGTCCTCGCCGCCGGCGGCCCGGACGTTCCCCGGAGCTTCCCCCGGCTGGCCACGGTTCTCGGGCTGGCCACCGCGCTCCTCGCCTCGGCGGCGGTGGGGCCGCTGCTCGTCGGCGAGCTGGCGTACGCGGCCATGGCCCGCGCGCCCGAGGTGGAGGTGAGCCGGGTGCAGGACGCGGTCGGGACCGGCGCGGCCCTGGTGGCGGTCCTCACCACCGCGCTCTCCCTGGGCTGGGTGGCGGATGCGACGGACGTGTCCAGCGACTGGAGCTACTTCCGTCCCGGTCGGCCGAGCGAGTCGACCCGCGGCCTGGTGCGCGGCTTCACCGAGCCGGTCACGCTCACGCTGTTCTTCCCGCCCGGCTCGGAGGCCGGGGCGGCGGTGCGCGACTACGCCGAGTCCCTCGCGGCGGAGAGCCCGCTCCTCCGCGTCGAGCGCCTGGACGCGGCGGTGGACCTCGCCCGGGCCCGCGCGGTGGGGGTGAGCGGCAACGGCGCCATCGCGGTGAGCCGCGGCGAGCGTCACGAGACCTACCTCACCGGAACCACGCTCGACTCCTCGAGGAGTCAGCTCCGCGAGCTGGACCCCGAGGTGCAGAAGCGCCTGTACAAGGTCGCCCGCGCCCAGAAGGTCCTCTACGTCACCACCGGACACGGCGAGCGGGCGGCGATGAACGCCGACCTCTCCGACCCGCGGGGCACGGTGAAGACGTTCCAGGATCTGCTCCGGGCGCAGAACGACGAGGTCCGTCCGCTCGGCGCTGCCCAGGGCCTGGCCACCGAGGTACCGCGCGATGCAGCCGCGGTGCTGGTGCTGGGCCCCACCACCCCCTTCCTCCGCGAGGAGGTGGAGTCGCTGGTCCGCTGGGTCCGCGGGGGCGGCCGGCTCCTGGTGGCGCTCGACCCCGAGTCCGGCTCGCAGTTCGATGCCCTCCTCCAGCCGATCGGCGTGCGCTTCGTGCCCACGACGCTGGTGAACGACCGGGTGTACCTCGCACGCACGCATCAGCCCAGCGATCGAGCGCAGCTGGTGACCGCGACCTTCGGGCCGCACGCCAGCGTCGGCACCCTGGTGCGGGCCAGCGGGCGGCTCCCGGTGTTCCTCCTCGGCGCCGGCTCGCTGGAGATGCTGACCCAGAAGCCGGCCGGGGTGAACGTGGTCTTCACCATCTCCGCGCTCCCCGAGACGTTCCGCGACCTCGACGGGAGCTACGCCTTCGATCCCCGCGCCGAGAAGCGGAAGGCCTGGGAGGTGGCCGCCGCGATCTCCCTCCCGAAGAGGGGCAACGAGGAGGGGCGAGCGGTGGTGGTGGCCGACTCCGACGCCTTCACCGACCTGGTCCTCGACGTCAGCCCCGGCAACCGCGCCTTCGCGCTGGACGCGGTGCGCTGGCTGCTCGGTGAGGAATCCCTGGGCGCTCCGGGCGGCGAGACCGACTTCCCCATCCAGCACACCCGTGGCCAGGAGGTGGCCTGGTTCTACGTCACCGTGTTCGTCGCCCCGCTGGCGATGCTCGGCGCGGGCTTCTGGGTGACGCGGCGGAGGAGGACCGGATGAGGGGGCGCCCGGTCCTGGCACAGGTCGCGGTCGCCGCCGGCGCGCTGGCGCTGGCCGCGGTGGTCTGGCTCCGTCCGCCGCGCCAGGGTGCCCCGGGCGAGGTTCCGGTGGCATCGCTCGGCCGTGGCGAGGTGAAGGCGGTGTTCTGGGACGACGGCTCGCACCGGGTGGACGTCTTCCGCGTGAGCGATTCCGATCGCACCGTCTGGGTGCGGATCGCCACCAGCCCCTCCCTGCAGGCCCCGGACGGAGGGGCCGGCGCGGACGGGGGTGTCGCCGCCGACGCCGGCACCGCGCCCCAGGGTTCTCGGCCCGATGCAGGACCGGCCGCGCGCGCCGCGCCCGCCGACGCCGGCATTCGCGCCCGCGCCGACGCCGGCCTCCCGGACGCGCTGCGCGCCGTCCGCGAGGCTCCGCCCCCACCTCCGCGCGATCTGCGCGGCAACGAGGTGGCCGAGCAGCTGCTGGATCGCGTCTCGCCGCCCATGGCCACCCGCGACCTGGGCATCGCCACGCCCGAGCGCCGGAGCGATCTGGGGCTCGCCGCCTCCAGCAAGCGGCTCCGGCTCGACACCGGGCAGGGCCCGTCCGCACCGGGCCGCAGCCTCGAGTACGCGGTGTCGACACCCCCCGGTGCCGCCGGCGCTTACCTCCTCGCTCCGGACGGGCACCTGTGGCTGGTCCAGGAGTCGCTGGTCCAGGACCTCTCGGCGGCGGCGAGCCGGCTGGTGGACCGGCGGCTCCACGCCTTCCGCGCCGACGAGCCGGACGCGCTGCAGCTCCAGCTCGACGGCCGCACCCGCGCCTTCGTCGTCCGCAAGGTGCAGGGCGCGACCCGCGTCGCCCCCGCCGAGAACCCCGACGACCCGAGCGCCGACGCGACGGCCTGGGCCGAGCGGGTGTGGCGGCTGGCTCCGCTCGAGGTGCTGGGACGCGGGGAGACCCCGCGGGAGGGGACACCGGCGCTCTCCGTCCGCGTCGAGTACAGCCGCGACCGCCGTCCGCTGGGCTTCCTCGAGCTCGGGCGCGCGGGTCCCGAGTGGTACGCCCGCACCGAGCACACCTCGGGCTGGGTCCGGCTCCCGCCGCAGTCCGCCACGGTGCGCGAGCAGGCCGAGCGGCTCGAGGCCGGGGCGCCGTTCACCCCCCGCTGACGGCGCGATCCAGGGGGTCCGGCGCCGGGGTTTGCACTTCTTCACCGGAGACCCCGCGGGCGCTTCACACCCCCCGCTTACCTCTCTCCTCGCGGGCGGCAATTCCGTCGCCATGCAGGACTGGAGAGAAACGATGCTGGGTTTTCTGGTGGGCGCGGTGTGTCTCTACGCCCTCGTCCGGACGATGCGCGGGGGCGGATGGCCCTACGCCCACGGCCCGGGCCCCTGGGGCCGCCACCGCTGGGGCGGCTGGCGGCATGAGGGCTGGCACGGACCGGGTCGCGGTGCCCGTGGCCCGCTGCGCTGGCTGTTCGAGCGGATGGACACCTCGCCCGGGCAGGAGAGGGTGATCGCCGAGGCAGCCGATGCCCTCCGGGGCACGATGCGCGGCTGGCACGACGACGCCGAGCGGATGCGCTCCGACGTGGCCCGCAGCATCCGGGGCGAGACGTTCGACGCCGCGGCCCTGGAGGAGGCCTTCGCCCGGGCCGAGGCGCGGATGGCGACCGTCCGCGAGACGCTGCGCGGGCAGGCGGCGCGCGTCCACGAGGCGCTGGATTCCCGGCAGCGGGCCGAGCTGGCGGATCTCCTGTCCTCCGGCTGGCGCCGGCGGTGGTGAGGAGGAGCGGGTCATGAGACGCGACGTGCGCATCGTGCTTCTCACCGCCGGGGTCCTGGTCGGCTTCGGCTCCGGGTTCCACTCGCTCCGGATGCGGCACTGGGAGCGCCGCCTGGCCTGGGAGCGGCACATGGCGGGGCTGTGCGTGGACGCCGCACGGGGCGCCCAGGCCCGCCAGCCCCCGGCGTTCCTGCCACCGGACGAGGCAGGACGTTAGAGTTCCCGGCCTGCCATGTCCGTCCGGGTGCTGTGCATCGACGACGACCGCCGGTTGCAAGAGCTGCTGGTGAGCTGGCTCGGCCAGAACGGCGTCCAGGTGACGCCGGCCTACGACGGCCAGAGCGGCATCCAGGCGCTGGACGCCTCCGCCTTCGACGCCGTGCTCCTGGACATCATGCTCCCGGGCATGGACGGGCTGGAGGTGCTCCGGCGCATCCGGACCCGGAGCCGCGTGCCGATCCTGATGCTCACCGCCAAGGGCGACGAGACCGACCGGGTGGTGGGGCTGGAGATCGGTGCGGACGACTACGTGCCCAAGCCCTTCAGCCCCCGCGAGCTGCTGGCCCGCCTGCGCGCGGTGCTCCGGCGGAGCTCCCCCGAGGCGGTGAGCGAGAAGCTGGCGGTGTGCGACGTGCAGGTGGACGTCGGGGCCCGGCTGGTGACGGTGGAGGGCAAGCCGGTGGACCTCACCGGACTGGAGTTCGACATCCTCGTCGCGCTGATGCGCCGCGCGGGCCGGGTCATCCCGCGGGATGCCCTCCTCGCCGAGGCCGGGCGGAGCGACGTGGTGGTGGGCGAGCGAACCGTGGACGTCCACATCTCCCATCTCCGGGCGAAGCTCGGCGACGATCCGCGCTCCCCCCGGCGGATCAAGACGGTCCGTGGCGTGGGCTACGTGCTCAGCCGGGAGCAGTAGCCGGTGGTCCCGCCCTGCCATCCCTGGCACCACCGGAGCCGCTGGCCGGACCTGGTGCGCTGGCGGAACCGCGCCCGGATGCAGCGGCGGCTGTTCGTCTGGTTCGGGGTGTCCATCCTGGTCACCGCCTTCGTCGTCTTGGCCGTCACCACCGTGGTGGACCGGTTCCGCGGGCCGTCGGCGCGCGCGCAGTGGAACAACGTGCAGGCGCTCATCGGCGTGCAGGCTTCGAGGGTGTGGGACGATCCCCGCCACCGTGACGCCTGGGCCTCCGAGATCGCCGGGCAGCTGGGCTGGTCGGTGCGGCTGGACGTTGCCCTGGGCAAGGAGTTTGCCCGCTTCGGACCGCCGACGATTCACTGGGCCGCGAGCGCGCCCGTGTTCCGCGACGGCGTGCAGGTGGGCACGGTGCGGGTGCATCCCTGGCCGCGCGGCGGCGGCGGGTGGACGGTCCTCCTCGCGCTGGCGGTGGCGGTGGTGTCGCTCTGGGCCATCTCCGGGCGCATCGCCTGGAAGCTGGCCTGGCCGCTGGAGGAGCTGACCCGCGTGGCCCGCGATCTCGGCGAGGGACGGCTCCAGAGCCGGTTCGACGTGCGCTTCGCCCGGGGCGAGGTGCGCTCGCTGGCCGAGGTGATGAACGGGATGGCCGAGCGCATCGAGCGACAGCTGAAGGACCAGCGCGAGCTGCTGGCCGCGGTGAGCCACGAGCTGCGCACGCCGCTGGCCCGCATCCGGCTCCTCCTGGAGCTCGGTCGCGGTGGGGACACCTCGGTGCTCGACCAGCTCGAGCACGAGGTGCTGGAGATGGACGCGCTGGTGGGCGAGCTGCTCGCCTCGGCGCGGCTGGACTTCACGGCCATGGCCCGGGTGCCGCTCGATGCCGGTGACCTCGGAGCCCGGGCGCTGGAGCGCGCGGCCCTTCCCACGGCGCTGCTGGAGGTGGACGACGCCCCGGTCTCGCTCGAGGGGGACCCGACCCTGCTCCAGCGGGCGCTGTCCAACCTCCTGGAGAACGCTCGGGTGCACGGCGGCGGCGTCACCCGGCTCCGGGTCGACGTGCCGAACGGCGTGGTCCGCTTCTCCGTCGAGGACGCGGGGCCCGGGCTCGAAGGGGACGGGGAGCGCGTCTTTCACCCCTTCCAGCGAGGGGAGACGAGCGACGGGCTCGGTCTCGGGCTGGCGCTGGTCCGGCGCATCGCCGAGGCGCACGGCGGGAGCGCGTTCGCCGAGAACCGGACCGAGGGCGGTGCGCGCGTGGGCTTCACCGTGCGCCGTCCGGCCGAGCGCGACGGGGTCAGACCCCCTCGAACATCGCGCGGATGACTCGCCACACCATCCGCAGCTCGTTCCGGTTCCGCTTGCCGAGGTAGTCGCAGAGCTCGGCGACCTGGTCTCGCCGGTCGCGGTCGAAGTCGTTGAACAGCGTGCGCAGTGACACGTCGAGGCCGGTGGCGAGCTTGTTCACCGTCTCCAGGGACGGAGAGAACGCGCCGCGCTCGATCCGCCGCACGGCGTCGACCGACAGCTCGCTCCGCTCCGCGAGCCCCTCCTGGGTGAACTGCCGGGCGTGGCGCAGCGCCCGCACGTGCACGCCGAACCTCTTGCCGACGTTCAGGCGCATGGACTCTCCCATGCAGGCGTGGCGCGGCAGACGGTCCGGATCAGGACAATCCATTGCTCCTGGCGACGCATCTCGACCATGGACGGTAACCACGCCCAGGGCGCCGGCGAGGCCCTTGCGCCGGCCGACTGTCAGACAGGGGGCGCGGCTTCCACCGGCTCTTCCAGGTGCCCGACATGCCGCGGTGCTGCGTCGGTGCGCTGCACCAGCGCGGCGGCGAAGCGGGTTCCCGCGACCTGGAACGCCAGGCGGGTCCAGAGGACGGTCTGGCCCACCCCCAGGGCGAGCAGCGCCAGGCCGGCGTTGCCTTCGGGCAGCATCGCTCGCCCCCGCATCAGGAGGAGGGCTGCCCCGGTCGCCACCGCACCGAGCACCGCGTAGAGCACGATGGAGAGGGGGGAGCGCAGCACGAGCCGCAGCGCGCGCCACGCCGCCCGGCGGGTGGTCCGGAGGTCGTCGCGGAAGATCAGCACCCGTCCCACCTCGAGCGAGAGTCTCCACAGCGCGAGGGCCACGCCGAGCACCGCGAGATGGAGGACGCTCGTGACGCCGAAGGGGCTGCCGAAGATCCAGGTCTCGCCGGGCATGGTGAAGATGGTGCGGAGGCCGAGGACGTGCAGCAGCGCGGCGAGCCCGACCGGAACGAGCATCGCCACCCCGAGGAGCAGCAGGAGCCAGAGATAGAGCCGCGCGTTCCGGCCGACGAGCCGGCCCGACTGCCCGAGGAACGCCCCCAGGCGGAACGGTCCGCCCGCGGATGCTCGCCAGACCACGCCTCCCACCAGGAAGGTCTGGAGCACCACGAGAAGCAGGAGCGGGGCGCCGACGGAGGGCGTTCCACCGCCGACGAAGAGCGGGCGAAGGCCGATCAGGAGCTCGGAGGAGACGAGCGGCTTGCCCACCGCCAGCGGCGCGTGGCCGAACGCCGCCCACACGGTCGGCACCGTGGGAGCGACCATCAGCCCAGCGACCAGCCAGTTGGCCCAGAGGAGCACGGCGACGGTGCGCCACTCGCCGAACCCCACCCGGATGGGCTCGAGCAGCCGGTTCACAGGAGCGACCCCACGGCTGCGGCGAGGAGCTGCGCGGCGTAGAGGAACCAACCGCCCACGGTGAGCGCCGGGCCGGGCGTGGCGTCCAGCGAGCGGGCGTCGTTGCCCGGCGAGGTGTCGATCGTCGGTCGTGCGCCGGGATGGACCTCGGCCAGGGTGACGCGGCCGCCGGGAGGCGGACGCTCGGTGACGATGCGGGTCCACAGCTCACCGGGCGGCACGTCACGACGCAGGTGCGTGCCGTCGGCGAATGTGAGCTGCACGTCGAGCGGGAGGGGGAGATCGCCTCGCCGCTCCACGAGCACCTCGCAGCGAACGTCGCCCCCGGGGTCGGCAGCGCGAGGAGCTCGTAGGACGGGAGTGCCACCGTCGGCGTCGAAGAATCCGGAGGGCGGACGAGGCGGAGCGCAGCGGAGCCCGGTGACGGAGTCGTCCAGCCCGGCGGTTCCACGGAAGAGCGCGTTGCCCAGCGGACGCAGATCCTTGCCGGAGACCTCGGAGGCGAGCTGGAGGAAGTCGTCGGTCGACGGATGGCGGAAGGCCCAGCGCTCGGCATAGGTGCGCATCAGCCGGGCGAAGGTCTCCGGGCCCACCTCCTGCTCCAGCACCGCCAGCGCCGCGGCGGCGCGACCGTAAGTGCTCCGGCCCATCTCCCCGCCGGTCTTGAAGCGCCAGCTCGGTCTCAGGATCGACGACTCGAAGCGGGGAACGGTCCCCGCCGGTCGGATGTCCCGCTCGGGGATTCTGGAGCGCAGGAGAGGTCCGAGGAACCACCGCGTCCCCGGGGGGAGGAACTGCGCGAGATCCCAGTCGAGCCCGACGGCGTTCATTACCTCGGTGGTCGCCCAGGTGGCGAAGCCCTCGTCGAGCCAGGCTTCCTCGAACTCGTTCGAGGCCACCATCCCTTGCCACCAGCCGTGCACGACCTCGTGGATCGCCACCTCCCAGAGCAGCGAGTCGCGCGGCTGGGCGGGGTCGGTCCGCGCGTACACGGTGACGAAGGTCGGGTACTCCATCCCGCCCGACTGGAGATTCGCTCCGATCGGCGGCGCGACCAGGGTGAGGTGCGGATAGGGGTACGGCAGCCAGCGGCGCCCGGCGTGCTCGAGAGCGACCTTCGCCGCGGCGAGGACGTGGGGCGCGGTCCGGCGCGCCTCGGGTGGCACCAGCACGGTGAGGCCCACCTCCGGAAGCCCGTCGCTCCGGAAGACGTCGCTCACCTCCAGCGCGCCCTCCCAGGCGGTCCAGGCGAAGTCGATGACGTCGTCCTGGTGGAAGCGGTGGGTCACGGTCCCGTCGGGGTTCTCGGTGCGCCCGGTGCGGACGCCGGCAGCGCCCACCGCCATCGTGCGCGGGACGGTGAGCGCCGCGTCGTAGCTGCCGAAGTCGGCGTAGAACTCGGTGGTCGCATGGAACTGGTGGCAGTTCCAGGTCGGGGTGCGGACGCCGCGCTGAGGGGGCACCTCGAGCACGCCGATCTTCGGGAACCACTGGCCGAAGAGCGTGTACTTCCCGTGGACGCCGGTGCGCGCGGCGAGCTTCGGCACACGGGCCTCCCAGGCGAGGTCGAGCGTCACCTGGCCGCCCGGCGGGACCGGCGCGGGCAGGGTGAGGGTGAAGACCGTCTGGTCGGCCGGGTTGCCGTCGTCGGGCCGCTCCCACCGCAGGGTGGAGCGCACGTCGGTCCCGTCCGGAAGCCGCGCCGAGCGGAGCTCGGTCCAGCCAAAGTCCTCGCCTGCGTAGCGGCCGGTGCTCGCGCGGGCAGCTCCGGCCCGCCTCTGCTCACGGACGAAGGTGCTCTCGCTGTTCTTGAAGGCGTTCCAGTACGTGTGGAACCAGAGCGTGCCCTGGGGGAGGTCGGAGCGGTTCGTCCAGGTGAGGCGGGCGGTGCCGGTGAGGTGCCGCTTGGCCGGGTCGTAGCGCGCCTCGAGCACGTAGCTCGCGGTGCGGTCGCTCAGCGGCGCGCCGATGCTGCGCCCGGACTGGTCGAAGCGGGGCGGCGCGGGGGTGACGCCGACCACCAGCAAGAGGAGGGGGGCGAGCATGGAATGGGATGCAAGACTGCCTGGCCGGCAGGGAGAGGCAACAATCCGATGCATCGAGGCGCTTCTCGAAGCCCGAGACGTGCCCCCCGAGAGATCTGCGAGATGGGATTGCGTCGACGCTGCCCTGAGGGACGCGGCCGTGCGGGGTTCAGCGCGCGAATGCCACTGCTGGCCCTGGCCTCCAGCCTCGCGCGCCGGCCGGTTGTCGCGCTTCGCTCCGAGGCTGGCCGGGACCTGTTGGGCGACATCGCATGCCTGCGTGGACCAGCCGAGGGAGGGCGTCTCAAAAAAAAATATATGCGTGCCTCACTATGCAGGACGCACATGATTTTTCTGGAAAGAAGGCGCCCATCGGCTTGACTCTCGCTCATTCGAAGTCTTCTGCCCGTGATGCACGGGCCAGCGCTCGGCCTTTCGCGGCTCCGCGACGCAGGACTCGGGCCGGGATACCGGTCGGCGCCTCGCCTCCTCGGAAGCTCGGTGATTCGGCGGATCCGGCGGTGCCTGGAGACGTCCGCGCTCACGCCGGAGCGCTGGCGGTCACGCAGGCCGCTCGGGAGAGCCCGTGCCTCGGACGCCTCGGCCCTTCCGCGTCTCCCACGGGCTCGTCGTTCGGTCGGCTCCGTGTTCCGCGGAAACCGGATCCATGGGCCGCAGCGTCGTGTCGCGACCGCGACGGATCCGCGGCTCAGCACCTACAGCCCCGGCGGCGGGAGCTGCGTCCCGTCCATCTCCAGCCCCGGAACCTCCGCGAGCCTGCGCGCCACCTGCGAGACCCGGGTCTCATCGACGTCGGAGCGCACGTCGAGGGTGAAGCTGACCTCGTCGTGCCGGTGCCCCGGACGCACCCGGAAGCGCGGACGGGGCACCCGCTCCAGCCGGCCGACCAGCCCGTGCAGGCCGGCGTTCCACTCCTCCGTCAGCTGATCCAGCGGGACCCGCTCGACCCGGAGCCGGTAGGCGTCGCCCGGAAGGTCCTCGACCAGGATGCGCCCCTCGAGCGCGTGCCCCTTCCGGCGGAGCTCGGTCCGCTGGGCCTCGGTGAGGAACTGCTCGGGCACCGGCGGCGCCGGGGCCGAGCCCAGGGTGTCGAGCAGCTTCGTGCGCACCGACGCGGTCCGGGGTGCGCGGGTGAAGGCCGTCCACTCGCTCGCCAGCCGCGACTGCCAGGTGGAGGCGGCCCTGCGCCAGCGAGCGACCTCGGCCTTCTGCGCCGGAGTCAGAAGCTCCAGCGTCTCGGCGCCGGAGATCGCGTCGGGCAGGGCGGGCGGTGCGCTCCCCCCGGCGAGCGGATCCGCGGAGAGGAAGGTGAGCACCCCGGGCTCGTTGCCCTCGGTCAGCAGACCCGGCGCCACGGTGAGCCGGAGCCTCGCGGCGGGAATGACGGCGCGCATCTCCACCGGCTGCCGCTGTTCCACCTTGCGGCGCACGGCCTCCGGGGGCCGGGGCCAGGTCATCCATCCGGCGAACGGGGAACCGGGGTCGATCCGCGCCGGGAGCCGCTCCTCGTGCCGCACGACGTCGGCGGGACCCGCGCGGCCGACCCGGGTCACCGGGGTGCAGACCCCGGGCTCGAGGCACACCACGTCCGGAGGGGAAGCGGCCAGGAAGACGAGGACGGCGACCAGCACTGGACCGGGGACGGTACCAGGGGTCGTTCGCGTGTGAAGACATGTTTCCGCCCTGCCGGGGTGCGAGCCCGGGCGGTAGGGTGGGATTGGATGACCGTCCCCGAGCACATCTCCGTCGTGTACGTCGAGGACGACGAGCGGCTCGCCCGTCTGACCCAGCGCTACCTCGAGTCGCACGGGGTGGTGGTCACGCTCGCCGGGGACGGGCGCGAGGGGCTGGCCCAGACGCTCCGGGTGTGGCCGGACGTGGTGCTGCTGGATCTCATGCTCCCCCACGTCGACGGGGTGGAGCTCTGCCGGCAGCTCCGCGCCCGGGCCGACGTCCCGATCATCATGGTCACCGCCCGCGGCGAGGAGGCGGACCGGGTGCTGGGCCTCGAGGCCGGCGCCGACGACTACGTGCCCAAGCCGTTCAGCTCGCGCGAGCTGCTGGCGCGCATCCGTGCCCAGGCCCGCCGCTCCCGCGGCCGCGCCGGCCCCTCCAACCGCCCCATCACCGTGGGCCCGCTCACCGTGGACCCGGCGGCGATGCGGGTGACGCTGGGGAGCGTCGAGCTCGGGCTCACCACCTACGAGTTCCAGCTCTTGAAGGCCCTGGCCGAGCGCGCGGGCCGGGTCCTCAGCCGCGAGCAGCTGCTCGACCTGGTGCACGGCAGCGCCGAGGAAGCGTTCGACCGGAGCATCGACGTGCACGTCTCCCACCTCCGGGCGAAGCTCGGCGACGATGCCCGGTCTCCCCGCTGGCTCATCACCGTGCGCGGCGTGGGCTACATGCTCGCCGCGGACCGCCCGGCGTGAGCGCGGACCCCCCGGCTGCCGTGCGGCGCCCACCGCTCCTCGGGCGGCTGGTGGTGCGGATCTACCTCGTCTGCCTGGCCCAGCTGCTGGTGGTGGTGGTCGGGGTCGCCGTCCTGATGCACCAGTCGCGGATCCCCGAGTCCTGGCTCCGCGGGCAGGGCCGGTACGTGGTGGAGCAGATCCTGCCCGTGCTCCACGACCCGGCGGGGCTGGAGCGCGCGCTCACCCAGCTCCGCGAGACCGCCGGCGCCCGGATGACGCTGTACCGGCCCGACCGGACGCAGCTCGCGAGCAACGTCGCCCCTGCGCTGCCCCTGCCCCCGGACCCCATCGCGGCGTCCCTCCAGACGACGCCGCCGCTCGTCCTCCCGCTGGTGCGCCCCCCGCGGGGACCGCACGGCCTTGCCTTCCACGTCGGTCCGCCCCCACCGCGGCGTCCCGGTCCGGGGCCGTTCGAGGTCCTGATGCAATCGCCCGAGCTCGGCCCGGGGCCTCCGCCCCCGCCGCCCGCCGGAGCACCCGGGCCGGTGGGCGTCCCGTTTCGTCCACCCGAGAGCGCCGGGCCCGGTCCACCTCCCGGACCCTTCGGCGTGGCGCTCACCCCCCCACTGGGCCGGCCTCCGAGTCCGCCTCCCCCTCCACCGGTGCAGGGCTGGACCGTCCTCGACCCCGGGCCGCCTCCCCCCCCACCGCTGCAGGGCTGGGCCGTGCTCGACCTCCGGCCGCCCATGCCTCCCCCGTGGCAGCTCGCGGCCGTGGCCGGTCTGGTGCTCGCCGCGGTGGGCATCGGCTCGGCGCTCCTGGCTCGCTCCATCTCCCGTCCGCTCGGCACGCTCTCCGGGGCCGCGACCCGACTCGGTGCGGGAGACCTCGACGCCCGCGCCGCGCTCGACCAGAACGACGAGCTGGGGGAGGTGGGCCGCGCCTTCGACGGGATGGCGGACCGGGTGGTGGCGCTCCTCCGGGCGGAGAAGGCGCTGCTCGCCGGGGTGTCCCACGAGCTGCGCACGCCGCTGGCCCGCATCCGGGTGGCGCTGGAGCTGGCGGAGGAGGGCGACATCATCACCGCTCGCGCCTCGCTGGCGGACATCACCGACGACCTCGGTGAGCTGGAGCGCCTGGTGGACGAGCTCCTCACCGCCGCGCGCCTCGAGCTCGGACAGTCCGCCCCCGGCGCCCCCGCGCTCCGGCCGAGGACCGTCGAGGCCGCCGCCCTGGCCGCGACCGCGGCCGAGCGCTTCCTCTCCGTTCACCCCCAGCACCGGCTCGACGCGGCGGTGGCGGATTCCGCGGGACGGCTTGAGGCGGACCCGGCGCTCGTCAGTCGCGTGCTGAACAACCTCCTGGACAACGCCGCCAAGTACTCGGCCCCTTCCGCGGGGTGGGTGCGCCTCGGGGTGGAGGGGACGGCGAGCGAGGTGACCTTCACCGTCGAGGACCACGGGGCCGGCATCGCGCCCGAGGACCTGCCGCACGTCTTCACTCCCTTCTTCCGCGCGGACCGGAGCCGCAGCCGGAGCACCGGCGGATTCGGGCTGGGGCTGTCGCTCGCGCGGAGCATCGCCGAGGCCCACGGAGGCCGGCTGGAGCTCGCGTCCGGGCCGGACGCCGGGACCCGCGCAACCCTGGTGCTCCCCCGGTCGGGACCGCTTCATGGAACGACACCGGGCGCCAGCATGGGAAACACAGTTGCGGCGTAGCACCAGAGGCCTCACCTCGAGCGGAAGGGCCGTGGGGGCGACCCCGGTGGCGACGGAGGGGTTCCTGGAGCGCTATAAGGAGGCCGGCGGCTCGGAGGTGGGCTGCGGGAGCTCGCTGTCCGGTCTGCTGCTCTCCTGTCTGGCCGGGCAGGGGCGGAGGCGTCGATAGGATGGGTCCGTTCCTGGCACTTCTGCTCGCGGCCGCGCCCGGCGCCTCTCCTGCCGCGGAGGGCCAGCCCGTCGCTCCGGCCGCGAAGCCGGCGGAGACGGCGGTCTCGGTGGGTCTGGGACGGGTGCGCCAGGGAGGTGCGCTCGGGGCCGGGCTGTCACTGACCCGGGGCAACGCGCTCGACGCTCCCGCGCCGGGGAAGAGCCGCCTCGTCTACCGGCTCGAGGTGCACACCGGCGAATCCGGCTTCCCCCGGTGGATCGAGGCCCGCCTGTCCCTGACCGAGGGCACGGTGGGCGGGGCGAAGAGGACGGAGCTCACCGCCCCGGATCATCAGGACGGCGCGTTCCTGGCGGCGGTCGCCTGCGTTCTCCGCTGGCTCCAGCCGCGCGACCAGCGCGTCTTCACCTTCGTCGGCACCACCGGGGAGCCCTCGCCGGTCCAGCGGCCGGACGCGGGGACTCCAGCGCGACTCACCCTCGGTTGGGGCGTGGAGTTCTGAGCGGGGGGCTGACCGGCGTGGCCGGAGCCGGCTCCTTCGCGCGGCCCGGAGACGGACGGAGCACCAGCGCCACCGCGGCGAGGATGAGCGGCACCGAGACCAGCAGCGCCTGGGGCAGGCGCTCTCCGTAGAGGGCGGCACCGAGCACCAGCGCCACCAGCGGGTTCACGTAGGCGTAGCTCGACGCCACCGGTGCCGGCACCCGTGCCAGCAGGTAGAGGTACGAGGTGTACGCCACCAGAGAGCCGAAGACGACCAGGTAGGCGATCGCGGCGATGGCTCGTCCGGGGACGACCGGCGGCAGCCGCTCGCCGTGGAGCAGGCTGAGCGCCACCAGGACGAACCCCGCGGTGAACATCTCCGCTCCGGCGGCCATCATCCCCTTGGGCAGGTCGAGCCGGCGGCTCCAGAGCGAGCCGAAGGCCCACGCCGCGGTGGCGAACATCAGGACGGCCACGCCGCCCGGGCTGCCGCGCAGCTCGCTGCCGACGTTGAGGAGGATGATGCCCCCGAACCCGATCACGAGGGCGACCCAGTCCTTGGTGGTGGGCCACCGGCCCCACAGGCCGCCGAAGAGCGCCATCCACAGCGGCATCGCCGAGACCATCAGCGCGGCGAGGCCGGAGCTCACCGTCTGCTCGGCGATGGCCACGCCGCCGTTCCCGCAGGCCAGGAGCAGCGTCCCGACGAGGAGCGCGTTGCGCCACTGCACCCGGGTGGGGAACGGCTCACCGCGCGCCCGGGCGATGGCCAGCATCACCACCCCGGCGACGAGGAAGCGGATCGCCGCCATGGTGAAGGGCCCGAAGCCCTCCATCGCCACCCGCATCGCCAGGTAGGTCGAGCCCCAGATGACGTAGAGGGAGAAGAGGGCGAGGCCCACCGCGAGACGACTGGTCGACGATGCGGAACCGGTGGGGCTCATGACGACGGGAGTCTCACTAGCGCCGGCGCCACGCGCTTGCCGTTTCTTGCTGCTGTTCTCCCGTTGCGGCCTCCGACGTGTGCTGGTTGGCTACGGACACCGTGTCGGACCCCCGGGCCCTGGATCCCGAGTCGCAGCGACTGCTGGAGGACAGCCAGCGCACGAAGAACTGGAAGCGCTGGGGTCCGTACCTGTCCGACCGGCAGTGGGGAACCGTGCGCGAGGACTATTCCGCGACGGGCGAGGCCTGGGAGTACTTCCCCCATGACGCGGCGCGCTCCCGCACCTACCGCTGGGGAGAGGACGGCCTGCTGGGCATCACCGATCGCGAGTGCCGGCTGTGTCTCGCGGTCGCGCTGTGGAACGAGCAGGACCCCATCCTCAAGGAGCGGCTCTTCGGCCTCAGCGGCAACGAGGGGAACCACGGCGAGGACGTGAAGGAGCTGTACTACTTCCTCGACGCAACGCCGACCTCCAGCTACCTCGAGGCGCTCTACAAGTATCCCCAGCGCGCGTTCCCCTACAGCCAGCTCCTGGAGGAGAACCGCCGCCGGGGCCGCAGCGCGCCGGAGTACGAGCTGCTGGACACCGGCATCTTCGACGGCAACCGCTACTTCGACGTCCGGGTCGAGTACGCCAAGGCCGGCCCGGACGACCTGTGGATGCGCCTGACCCTCACCAACCGCGGCCCGGAGCCGGCGCCGCTGCACGTGCTGCCCACGCTGTGGTTCCGGAACACCTGGGCCTGGGGACGGAAGACCGAGAGCTACTGGCCACGGCCCGAGCTGATCGGCGAGGAGGGGCACGTGCTCGCACGGCACGCCTCGCTGGGGCTGTTCTGCTTCGAGCCGGGGCCCACCGACTCCGGGGTCCGGCCCGAGATGCTGTTCTGCGACAACGAGACGAACGCCGAGCGGCTGTTCGGCGCGCCGTCGCGGAGCCGCTGGCCGAAGGACGCGATCCACCGGGCGGTGGTGCTCGGCCGGCGCGACGCGGTGAATCCGGATCAGGCGGGGACGAAGTCCGCGGCGCACTACCGGCTCGAGCTGCCGCCCGGGGGCTCGACCAGCCTCCGGGTCAGGCTGGCGGCGCTGGAGTACGCGCTGGCTCCCGACTCCGGCGGCTCGGTGGACGCCCTGTTCGCCGAGCGCCGCTCCGAGGCCGACGCGTTCTACGCCCGGCACCTCCCGGCCGGCTCGACCGACGAGGAGCGGCGGGTCGCGCGGCAGGCGTGGGCCGGGCTCCACTGGTGCAAGCAGTACTACCACTACAGCGTCGCCGAGTGGCTCGAGGGCGACCCCTCCGGCCCGCCGGCGCCGCCCGGGCGCCGGGACGGACGGAACGCCAGCTGGTCGCAGAACCTCTACAACCGCGATGTCCTCTCCATGCCCGACACCTGGGAGTACCCCTGGTACGCGGCCTGGGACCTCGCGTTCCACATGGTGCCGTTCTGCGAGGTGGATCCCGCCTTCGCCAAGGAGCAGCTCATCCTCCTGCTCCGCGAATGGTACATGCACGCCAACGGTCACCTGCCGGCGTACGAGTGGGCGTTCTCGGACGTGAACCCGCCGGTGCACGCCTGGGCCTGCTGGCGGGTCTACAAGAAGACCGGGCCGCGTGGTCGCCGTGACGTCGCCTTCCTCAAGCGCGTCTTCCACAAGCTGCTGCTCAACTTCACCTGGTGGGTGAACCGGAAGGACCCCGACGGGAGAAACCTCTTCTCCGGCGGCTTCCTCGGCCTGGACAACATCGGTGTGTTCGACCGGAGCAAGCCCCTGCCCAGCGGCGGCCAGCTCACCCAGGCCGACGGGACGGCGTGGATGGCGTTCTTTTGCACCACCATGCTCAGCATGGCGCTGGAGCTGGCACAGGTGGAGGAGGCCTACCAGGACATCGCCAGCAAGTTCTTCGAGCACTTCGTGGCCATCGTCGACGCGATGAACGCCATGGGCGGCCGGGGGCTGTGGGACGAGACCGACGGCTTCTATTACGACCACCTGGTCCTCGACGGTCGGTGCATCCCGCTGAGGATCCGGAGCCTGGTGGGCATCATCCCCCTCTTTGCCACCGAGGTGCTCGGCGACCGCGAGGTGGACCGGCTGCCGGGGTTCAACAAGCGGATGCGCTGGTTCCTGGAAAACCGGCCCGAGCTGGCGATGCACCTCTTCTACCGCCCGCCGGGAAACGGATCGCCGGGGGCGCGGCTCCTCGCCATGGCCCCGCGCGAGCGGCTGCTCCGGCTGCTCTCCTACGTTCTGGACGAGAACGAGTTCCTCTCTCCGCACGGGATCCGAAGCCTGAGCCGCGTGCATGAGGCGCATCCCTACGTGCTGGCCGGGCACTCCGACTGGACGGTGCGGTACGACCCGGGCGACTCCACCACCGGCATCTTCGGCGGCAACTCGAACTGGCGCGGGCCGGTGTGGTTTCCGCTCAACTACCTCCTCATCGAGGCGCTGGAGCGGTACCACCACTTCTACGGCGACGCGTTCCAGGTCGAGTGCCCCACCGGCTCGAAGCGCTACCTCCCGCTGGCCGAGGTGGCCCACATGCTGTCCGCCCGCCTCCTGGCGTTGTTCCTGCCCGACCCCCGCGGTCGCCGGCCGGCCCACGGGGGCGAGGCGCGGTACGCGACCGATCCGGCGTTCCGCGACCTGGTGCTCTTCTACGAGTACTTCCACGGCGACACCGGTCGGGGCCTCGGGGCGAACCACCAGACCGGGTGGACCGCGCTGGTGCTGGAGGCGCTCCGGGACGTGTGTGAGGTGAGAGGGCGAGGGCGGTGACGGTGTCGAAAGTCGCTGTCAGGCTGCGGCCCAGAGGGCCCGGGCCTCCTCGGCGATCAGGTCGGGGAACTCCTCGGGGAAGAAGAGCCG
>Ga0105104_10000228_pt1 | contig 42707 bp, 40 predicted proteins | sample PPLLaktember2015_3_FD_87034 | JGI IMG/M metagenome (GOLD analysis project Ga0105104, IMG submission 87034) | Freshwater sediment microbial communities from Prairie Pothole Lake near Jamestown, North Dakota, USA - PPLs Lake P7 Core (6) Depth... | ecosystem: Environmental > Aquatic > Freshwater >... | reverse complement strand
GTGGTGACCCGCGTGCCCGCCGGGAAATAGTGCAGGACCGCCCGCGCCATCTGCGCCACCTTTTGTTCGTACGCGCGCCGGATCCCGCGCAGGTAATGGTCGTAGCCACCGTTTTCCAGGAATTCGGCGATCACCAGCTGCGGCAGCACCGCCGTCCCGATATTGGTGGTCATCTTGAGCTGCTCTACCCGCGCCCGGTACCGCCCGGGTGCGATCCAGCCCACCCGAAAAGATGGGCAGATATCCTTCGAGAAGGAGGAACAGCTCAACACCAGGCCCTGCTGGTCGAAGCTGCGCGCCAGCCCGGGCCGCCGGTCGCCAAAGGCCAGCTCGCCGTAAATGTCGTCCTCGATCAGCGGGGTTTCGTAGCGCGCCAGCAGGTCGACCAGGGCGCGTTTGTGGTCCTCGGGCATACAGCTCCCGGTCGGGTTTTGGAAATTGGGGATCACCACCACGGCCCGGATGGGGTGGTGTTCCAGGGCAAACTCCAGCGCCTCCAGGCTGATCCCATCCCGGTGGTGGGTGGGGATCTCCAGGGCGCGCAGCCCTTCCGATTCCAGGGTTTGCAGCAGGCCAAAATAGGTGGGTGATTCGACCGCCACCACATCGCCCGGGCGGCAGGCAGCCCGCAGCGCCAGGGTGATGGCTTCGGTGCACCCGCTGGTGATCAGCAGATCTTCCGCGGGAGTGGAGCAGCCCAACCGGGCCCAGCGCCGGCTGATCTGGCTGCGCAGCTCCATGCAGCCTTCCGGGGTGGCATACGTGCTCCAGGTGGAGCTGCTCTCCCGCGCGATGCGGTTCAGGATGCGCGTCAGCCGTCTGGAGGGCAGCAGGTCCGCCGCCGGGATCGCCGTCCCAAACTGGACCAGGTCGGCCCGCGCCGCCTGGCGCAGCACCATTCCCATCAGCTCGTCCATGCGCACTTTTTCGGGGATGAGCGGCGGGGCGGAGATTTCCGGCTCCAGGGGAGCCGGGCCAGGATAAACCTGGGCGCAGACGTAAAAACCGGACTGCGCCTTGGCCTCGACCAGCCCGCGGTCTTCCAGCAAATGGTAGGCCTGCAGGATAGTGGTGATGCTGATGCCTTTTTCCTGCCGGATCTGCCGCACGGAGGGCAGCCGCTCTCCGGGCTGGAACACCCCGCGCTTGATCTGCCCGCCGATCTCATCCGCCAGCTGCACGTACATCGATTCCGCAGGACCCTTGCTCGCTGTACTCATCTTTTTTCTCCTGCTTTGATTGTATCAGCCGTTCTCCCGCCCAAAAGATACATCCTGCCCATTTTTCGAGCATAACAGTTGGTAGATTCTACAACTGTTTTGCTCCCCATGCCTCCCTCCTGTCACTAGGATTTCCCCCTTTTTTCAATATACTGAGAACTGAGTTCAAACTTTGGTGAGGAAACCATCCCCGAATAAGTTCTCTCGAATGCACGAAAGCAGTCCCTGGCACTGGAAATCGGCTCTGGAAAGTTCTCCCCGCTCATCCGGCGCCGCTTGACAGCCTGCCCGGAAAGATAATCTTCCCGCATCCATTCGTTTATTCATGTTTATTCGTGGACGGTCACTCGAGACTCTATCCTCTGAACTCTAAACTCTTGACTCTGAACTCTAAACTCTAAACTCTAAACTCTAAACTCTAAACTCTAAACTCATAAGGATCCCTCTCATGCAAACCCTCCCCCTCTACCAGGTCGATGCCTTTACCAACCGCCCCTTTTCCGGGAACCCGGCCGGGGTCTGCCTGCTGGACAGCCCGCGCCCGGATGCCTGGATGCAGTCGCTGGCTGCCGAGTTGAAGCATTCGGAGACGGCTTTTCTGCTCCCCGAAGCGGACGGCTACCGCCTGCGCTGGTTCACCCCCGCTGCGGAGGTCGATCTGTGCGGGCATGCCACCCTGGCCAGCGCCCATACCCTGTTCGAAACCGGGCGCGCGGCGTCTACCGTGGAAATAAAATTCTTTACTCGCTCTGGGCTGCTCAGCGCCTGCCAGGACGGTGGTTGGATCGAGCTGAACTTCCCGGCCACCCCGGCTGCGCCCGCCCAACCCCCGGACGGCATGCTGGAGGCTCTGGGGGTCAGCCAGCCCCGCTTTGTCGGCCGGAACAAGGCCGATTACCTGGTCGAGTTAGGAGAAGGCCAGGATATCCGCGCCTTGAAACCCGATTACCGCGCGCTGAAGTCCGTCTCCGCCAGGGGCGTGATCGTCACCACCTCCGGGACAGAGGGCGATTATGATTTCGTTTCCCGCTTCTTTGCCCCCCAGGTTGGGGTCGATGAAGACCCGGTCACCGGGTCTGCCCACAGCACCCTCGCGCCGTTCTGGAGCGCGCGGCTGGGCAAAAACAGCTTATCCGCCTACCAGGCCTCTCCACGCGGCGGCATCCTGCGCGTGCGCCTGCAAGGGGACCGCGTCCTGATATCTGGTCAGGCTGTCACGATATTCAGCGCGCAGCTTATCGCCTAAATAATTCCACCGCCCCGAAACCCAACGTCTTCCAATCCGGCCGGAAACACGGCCAGTCCCGGGTTGTCGTTGAGAAGCGCGCCGCCCAGGACAAACCCGGCGATCAGCACGGCGAGTGAGGTTAAGCAGACCCGCAGCCAGAACCCGACTAACCTGTCTCGCCAGGTCTTGCGTTCCGCGTCCAACCAGCCCATCTGCTGAAATTCTTATTCCAGAGACTGGCCGAACGTTTTCTGACAGCTGGCCAGTAGACCGGCAAATGTAATCCAGCCGTAAGGTGAATCTGGCCGCATTCGCTGTATACTGGCATTGTCGCCAATTTGCCTATCCACAAATGACAACTCTCCGGCTCTCTAGCGCCACCTTCCCCGGGTATCCCCCCGAATCACTAATTACCAATCACCAATCCCTCTTCCCCCCATGACCAACCTCCTTCGCATCCGCTTCAACCGCTTCCAATGGATCGTACTGGCCATTCTGGCCATACTCGCCCTGGGCAGTTTGTGGGCAACCACCAACATTGTCGGCGGCGGTGTCGTGGATATGATCTTCCCATCCGCGACCCCCACCCCCCGCTTTGTCTTCCCCGCCACCTGGACCCCCGCTCCAACCCCCACCATGATCGTCCCCACCCAACGCGTTCCTTAGCCAGCTAAAAGCCGCAAAGATCGCAAGCTGTAAAGATGGCAAGCCGTAAAGACGGCAAGCTGTAAAGACGGCAAGCCGTAAAGACGGCAAGCTGTAAAGACGGAAAGCTGTAAAGACGGCAAGTTGTAAAGACGCAAAATTTTGCGTCTTTACCTGCGTCTTTACCTGCGTCTTTACCTGCGTCTTTACCTGCGTCTTTACCGGTCTTTACCCGCGCCTCTCCGGCGTTTTGGCTTCTTGATAAATTACTAATTGACTCCACGATTGAAATCTGCTACTATACTTACAGACTGTAAGTAATATTTACATCGTGTAATTATCTTCCCACAGGTAAGCCCCATGTCCTATCCCCTGACGATTGCTGCCTCCTCGATGCGCGCCATCAACCGCTCTGCAGTCCTGGAGATCATCCGCCTGGAAAGCCCCATCTCGCGCACCGCCATTGCCGAACGCCTGGACGTCAGTCTCCCGACCGTCATGCGCGTGGTCGATGAGCTGATCGCCGACGGGCTGGTCCGCCCGCAGAGCGGCAGCCAGTGGAGCGGCGGTCGGCGCCGTTCGCTGCTGGCGTTCAACGCCGATGGACATGTTGTCTTGGGCGTCGATATGGGCGGTACCCGTTTGTACGGCGCCTTATCCGATCTGGGCGGGAATGTGATCGACGAGCGCTTTATGGCTTTAGCTGGGACCCAGGGCGAGGAGTCCTATTCTGTTTTGACCGCATTGATCGACAGCCTGATCGCCAGTCCTCACCTTGAAGGCCGGCCGGTGCGCGGCGTCGGTGTGGGCGTTCCCGGGATTACCCTCCACAAACAAGGCGTGGTTCGCTGGGTCCACTCGCTCAATTGGCGCGATTTCCCCCTCAGGGACCGCCTGGCGGAGCGCTACCGCCTGCCGATTACGGTGGACAATGACGTCAACCTGGCGGCCCTGGGCGAGCTGTGGTTTGGTGCCGGGCAAAACTGCCAGAACATGATCCTGATCGCCATAGGATCCGGGATCGGCGCCGGGATCATCGTCGATGGCAAGCTCTACCGCGGCTCCCATGAGGCTTCGGGTGAGATTGGCAACATGCTCCCCGGGCGCGAATTCCTGGGTAAAAATTACCTGGATTTTGGCGCGCTGGAATCGGTGGCCTCAGGCGTGGGCCTGGCCGGGCGAGCACTCAAGGTGCACCGCAGGCCGGCTGGATCAGAAGCCCTGACCGCGGAAGACATCTTCGAGGCAGCCCGGCAGGGCCAAAAATGGGCCTGCAGCCTGATCGATGAAACGGTCGATTTCCTGGCTATTGCGGTGGCTAATCTGACTGTATCTTTTGACCCAGATTTGATCATCCTGGGCGGCGCGGTATCTCCCTCGGCGGATATGCTGGTCCAGCCGATCCTTAACCGGATCAAAGAAGCCGTCCCTGCCTTACCCAGGCTGGTGGTATCGAACCTGGGGCTGCGCGCCGGTGTGATGGGCGCCATTACCAACGTACTCCACAATACCGGCGATTTTTACGTGGTGCATAAGCTTTCTTAGCAAGGCTGAAGGAGGTGACCATCGAACGATCGTATGATATGGGCTGTATTTGCCATCTGTTCGCGCCTTTTCGAGAAGCAAGAGAAGGGAGGATGTTGTGCGTACTTTCTATAAAATTAGCCTGTTGTTTGTAATCCTGGTTCTGGCAGTGAGCGTGGCGGGCTGCCGTCCGGCAGCCAGTACCGGTCCGGTGACCATCCACGTGCTGACCATGGATCAGGCCGGTTTGAAACCCGCCGAGATCGATCAAATCGCTCGCGATTTTGAGGCTGCCAACCCGGATATCAAGGTCGTCATGGAATACGTGGGTTACGATTTCTTACACGATAAAATCGTGACCGGCATGGCCGCAAAACCCCCGGCCTATGACGCCGCCATGATCGATGTGATCTGGCCGGATGAGTTTATCAAATCCGAGTATCTGTTGGACGTCACCAGCCGGGTCACCCCGGAAATGAAATCCGGTATTTTCCCGGCCGCCTGGAACGGTGTCACCCGCGGCGGCAAGGTATACGGGATGCCCTGGTTAATGGATGTCAAGTACTTCATGTACAACAAGGACATCCTCCAGAAGGCTGGCTTGAACGCCCCACCCAAGACCTGGGAAGAGCTGGCCGATCAGGCGAAAGCGATCAAAGACCAAGGCCTGGTCGAATATCCCATTACCTGGTCGTGGAACCAGAAGGAAGGTGTCGTTTGCGACTTCACCGTTTTGCTGTTCGGGAATGGGGGCGCTTTCCTGGATGACAGCGGCAAGCCCGTTTTCAATAACGAGAAGGGCGTCCAGGTCCTGGAGTGGATGAAGAAAACCGTTGACGATGGCCTGACCAATCCAAGCGCGGTTTCTTCGGATGAAATGGCGGTTGAGGCTGACTTCCTGGCCGGGAAGAGTGCTTTTGCGGTCAATTGGCTGTTCCAATACAGCGATTCCAATGACCCTTCTAAATCGCAGGTGGTCGGCCAGGTCGCTTTTGCTCCCATGCCTGTCTTCGCGGCCGGGGCTCAGGCGGGGATCAAAGGCTCGAGCGTCGATGGCTCCAGCTCCTTCGCCATTATGTCGACTTCACCCTACGCCGATCAAACCTGGAAATTCCTCACCTACCTGACCAGCCACGAAGTCCAGACCAAGTTTTCGGCCGAAATGCTGCCCATGTGGCAGAATGATTTCGAGGGAGACAACCTGGCAAAATTGCAGGCTGCCAACCCATCTAACCCGGTCACCATTCCGGCCTTTATGGCACAGTTCCCCTATGCCTATGAGCGGCCTACGGTTCCCTATTACAACGAAGCTTCCGCCGCCCTCCAGTTAGCCATCCAGGAAGCCCTGACCGGGATCAAAACCCCCAAGCAAGCTCTGGATGACGCCGCCGCCAAGTGGGTTCAGCTTGCCGGACAATAAAATATTCTGCACCTGATCGATAAACGGGTGGATTTGCTTCCAGATGCAAATCCACCCATAATCATTGTGTATGGCCACATTGACCAAATCTCTCCCCAGAAGGCGTCTCTCCCTCAGGCAGCAGGATGCCCGTGTCGGTTGGCTGCTGATCGTTCCCAGCCTGGTTGTCATCCTGGGAGTTACCCTGTGGCCGATCCTGACCACCCTTTTCCTTAGCTTTTATAACGCGCCTGCTGGGTTGAACCAGGTCCAAACTTTTGTGGGGCTGGGGAACTACCTCGCCCTGGTCAGGGACCAGACTTTTTGGGAAACCATCGGGCGAACCCTGTACTTCACCGTGGTTTCGGTTGGCCTGGAGCTGGCCCTGGGTATGGCCGTCGCCCAGCTGATCCATTCCCGCCCCTGGGGTTGGAAATTCCTGCGTATCAGCCTGATCATCCCCTGGGCAGTCCCGACCATCGTCAACGGGGCCATGTGGCGCTGGATCTACAGCGCGGATTTTGGCGCATTGAACGGCCTGCTCATGCAGCTGGGGTTGATCGATCATTACATCCCCTGGCTGACCCTTCCTGACATGGCCATGAACCTGATCATTCTGGCGGATGTCTGGCACATCATGCCCTTCGTGGCCCTGATCCTCCAGGCCGCCCTGGCTACCTTACCCGCCGAGCTGGATGAGGCAGCCGCGGTGGACGGTGCGAACGCCTTACAGCGTTTCTGGCACATCCGCCTGCCCCTGCTTCGCCCCGCTATCCTGGTCGCCCTCATCGTCCGCACGGTGGATGCCTTCCGTGTATTCGATATCGCCTATATCATCACCAGCGGCGGTCCGGCATTCAAGACGGTGACGATCACCTATTTGACCTATCTGAACACCTTCTCGTATGGGAAACAGGGCACCGGTGCAGCGCTGTCCTTTATGATCTCCATCTTTACCATCGCGATGGCTTTCGCCTATATCCGTTTCCTGTATCGTCCGGAGGAGACTTGACGCCCATGCGCACTCGTAAGTTCTTCGGCAGGCTCGGGCTGTTTCTCCTGACCATTCCCGTGCTGCTGTTTATATTCTTGCCGGTTCTCTGGTTGTTCAGCGCCAGTTTATCGACCCAGGTGGATTTATTTTCCGTGCCGCCGCACTGGATCCCGCAGCATCCTACCTTACAAAACTACCTGGATATTATCTTCCCCAGCCTGGCAGCCTCTTCCGTCCCGCGGACTTTTGCCGTCGCTTTGGTCAATTCGATCAAGATCGCATCCGCCGTGACCTTCGCCTGTATCCTGCTCGGCAGCCTGGCAGCCTACGCGCTGGTGCGGATCCCTTTCAAACACAACCGTGCCATCCAGATCGGTATCCTCGGGACGCGCATGATCCCGGAAGTCTCCCTGGTCATCCCACTCTTTATCCTGGCCTCCACCCTGGAATTGATCAACAAGCCCATTGTGCTGATCATCGCTTACATGAGCTTTGCCCTGCCCTATGCGATCTGGATGATGGCCGCCTTTTTCCAGACCGTACCGGTCGAGCTGGAGGAAGCCGCTCGCCTGGACGGCTGTACTCGTCTGGGGATTTTGCGGCGGGTGGTCATCCCGATCTCCATTCCCGGGATGATCTCCACCGCCATGTTTGTTTTCCTGCTGGCCTGGGACGAGTTTTTCTACGCCCTGATTTTTACCAGCACCCTGGCCGCCAAGACCGCCCCCGTAGCCATCGCCGAGTTTGTTGGCCGCTATGCCGTCAATATCACTGGAATGATGGCCGGAGGTATCCTGGCGGCTCTTCCTCCAGTCATCCTGGGTCTTATCTTTCAGCGTTATATCGTCAGCGGTATGACCGCCGGCGCGGTCAAAGGTTAACCGCAGCCGCGCCGTAACGGATTGGCAAATATCGCGTTATAAAAATTGATATCGGACCCGCTTTTCTAACTATTGGTAGCTTGGGTGATTCGAGGGGGGAAAAAGGAAAACAATGAATGGATCGAAGGAAATTCCTTAAAGCAGGCGCTCTGTTTGCCGCCGCTGCTGTTGTGCCAAAGCTGGGTTGTGTCTGGATAAAGCAAACCCAGGCAGATCGTTCTATTCAGGGTCCTCCTTATGATGAAGAGGACCCTCCGCTTCCTGGGACTGACCTGCCCATTCTATTCCTGGTCAATGAGAACCAGGCTGCTCCATTTGGCCGCTACCTGGGGGAAATCCTGCGCGCCGAAGGATTCAATGGCTTTGCCGCTGCCGGGTTGGGTGAGGTCGATCTGGAGGTTCTCAAAAGTCACGATCTGGTGATCCTCACCCCGGGCCCGCTTTCCCAGTCTCGGATCGAGCTGTTGGTGGAGTATGTTCGCACGGGCGGGCGCCTGGTGGCTGTTCAACCCGAACCGGCTGCTGCGGCTTTGTTTGGCCTGGAATCGCTCTCTTCTTCCCAGGAGAATGTCTGGCTCCTGACGGACCCTGCCCATCCGCTGGCTCGCGGGATCTCCGCGACGCCCCTGCGCCTGCATGTCCGCGCCGATCTCTATCAGGCTGCCGGTGCGCAGGTGGTGGCCTGGCTGTCGGCCGGGCAGACCTACTACCCGGCCCTCACCCTGCATCCGCTCGAGCAGGGCTGGGCGGCAGCCTGGACCTACGATCTCCCTCACAGCATCGTTCTCACCCGCCAGGGCAACCCCGCCCTCGCGGGCCAGGAGACGGATGGTTTCAGCGGTGTCCGCCCGATGGATCTTTTCTACGATTGGTTGGATCTGGATAACCTCCAGACCCCCCACGCAGATGAGCAGCAGCGCCTGTTCTCCAATCTGCTCCACCACCTCAGCCAGGACCGCAGGCCTTTGGTGCGCCTGTGGTACTTCCCCGAACGGGCGGCCTCCGTACTGGTTGCGACCGGCGATTCGCACAACAATTCCGCTGCGGCCATCCAGGATGTCTGCCGGCGGGTAGAGAAGTATGGGGGGACGATTTCGATCTACTACCAGCCGCCGGATGCCAGCTTACCCGGGGCAGCGCTTGCCCGAGCGCGTTGGGCGGCGGCCGAATTGGGTTTGACCGGCCCCACCTACCTGCCTTCGCCTGCCCAGATCCGCGATCTCCGCGACCGCGGTCACGAGTTTACCGTCCACCCGGTGATCTATAACGGATTGGAATCCGGCTGGCAGCGGACCTCAACCAGGTTTACCCGGCTCGGATACGGCCCGGTCTCGGCCACCACCCGCATCCATGATCTGGTCTGGGAGGGTTGGGTGGAAACGGCTCGTTTCCAGGCTGCCCAGGGTGTCCGCATGAGCCTGGAATTTACTCACCTGGGTTGGATGTTCAAGCGCGGTGAAGAATGGCCCCTGGGATTTTTTGCCGGGAGCGGTCTCCCCATGAAGTTCGTGGATGAATCAGGCAGGGTTCTGGATATCTACCAGCAGGTTACCCACATCTCGGACGAGCACCTGATCGAGATGCCCTGGCTCAATGTGGCCGGGCTGCTACCTGAACAGGCTGTAAAGTTATCCCGCGATTTGTTCGAAACCAGCCTGAACGGGGCGTACAGTGCGTTGGGCGCGAGCATCCATGCCGATCTCTTTGATCTGCCCGAACCCTGGTACACCCGTGCGGCAACATTTTTGGACGGTATCCTTACGGCCGCCGCCGAGTTGGGGCTGCCGGTGCTGAACGCAGAGCGCTGGTTGGGTTTCACTGAGGCCCGGAATGCCACCGGCCTGGCGGATTTTGGCTGGGATGGCAGCCGGCTTCTATTCACGCTGGACCCACCCCCGGATGCCCCACCCGGGTTGGGCCTGCTGGTCCCCATCCTGCACGGTGCTTTGATCCTGGCAGCTGTGGAAGCCGGTGGGAAGAGCCTGGAAGTTTCTACCCGGCGGGTGGGCGGGGTGGATTTTGCCCTGGTAGTCCCGCCGCCCGGCCGCCAGACCCTCAGCGCGCTGTATCAGCCGGTCTGAAAGCCCGCACCTCGATCCCCGCGCCCGCCAGCGTCTCGCGGATCAAGCGGGCATTTTCCGCGGCTCCCGGGTGATCTCCGTGCAGGCATAGGGTGTCCACCTGAATGGCCTGGGTCGTCGACCCATCCGTGACCTGGATCCCCTCGCGGGCCAGTCTGAGCGCGTTGGCCGCGATCTCTTCCGGCCGCTCCAATACTGCCCCGGGGAGCTTGCGCGCCCTGAGCGTTCCGTCCGGGTTGTAGGCGCGGTCGGGGAAAGCCTCATTGGCGACGCCCAGCCCCGCATCGACTCCCGCTTCGATCAGTTTCGAACCCGCCAGCCCCACCAGCCCGAGCTCCCGGCTGAAGCGGGAGACTGCCCTGGCAACTGCCCCGGCCAGCCGCGGATCCGCCGCTGCCTGGTTGTACAGCGCCCCGTGCGGTTTGACGTGGGTCAGCTCCCTGCCTTCTGCCCGCGCGAAACCCGCCAGTGCCCCTATCTGGTATAGCACCAGCGCTTCGACCTCATCCGGCGCCAGGTCCATGCTGCGCCTGCCAAACCCTTGCAGGTCCGCGTACCCGGGATGCGCACCGATACACACCCCATACCGCGCGGCCAACCGCACCGTCCGCTGCATGACCGGCGGATCGCCGGCGTGCATCCCGCAGGCGATATTGGCCGAGGTGATGTATGCCATCACCGCCTCGTCGTTCCCCATCTGGTATGCCCCAAAACTCTCCCCAAGATCGCAGTTGAGATCCATGTTCGTTCCCTTTATTTCTTCGTGTTTCAAGTTTTTGTGAGCCTACATTCAAGATCACCATCAAATTCTCGTCAAGCGTATCCATATTCATCCCCATCTTCATCCAATCCATCCCGTATCCCCTGCACCAACCACCGGTACGCCTTCTGCGCCTGCTCGACGCTCGTTTCCCGGAAGCGCACCCGGCTTCCCGGCTGGCACTGCGCCAGGACTGGCAGGCAGGCCCGGGTCAGTGTGGCGATCTTGCGGTATCCACCGGTCGTCTGCCGGTCGCTCAACATGACAATCGGCAGGCCGTCCCCCGGCACCTGCACCGCTCCCAGGGCTAATCCCTCTGAAAGGATGTCCGCTCCCCCTCCGCTTGCCAGCGGCTCTCCGCGCAGCCGGTATCCCATGCGGTCCGCATCCTCCCCGACCGTGTATGTCTGTGACAGGAACGCGCCTGTATCCTCCGCTGAAAACGAGGCAGACTGCGGGCCGAGGATAGCATCGATCACCGGTGAGACCGCATAACCGGGCAGCCGCTCCTCCGCCAACCGGCGCCCGGCCAGGTTGCTGAGGCTGCCAGGCGGGTGTCGCCCGGCCGGCAGTACGTCGCCGGGCTGTAGGGCACGGCCTTCCAGCCCGCCAAACCCGCCCCGCAGATAGGTGGAGCGCGACCCCAGCACCGGCGCGACGTCGACCCCGCCCGAGCAGGCCAGGTAACCCCAGGTCCCCGCTCCATTGTTGGCCAGCGTTACCAGGGATCCGGCCCGCGCCAATACGCTCATCCAACCTGGGAATTCTCTCCCTTCTACGCTGAGATAGACTCCCCGCCCGGCGGCTGCCACCAGGCAGTCCTCCAGGGCGTACACGGTTACCCCCTGGTAGGCGCTCTCGATCCCCGCTGCGCCGGGTGGGTTGCCAACCAACTGGTTGGCCGCTGCCAGCGCAAACCAGTCCATCGCGCCGGATACCGGGACGCCGTAACGCTCGTACCCGAAACGGCCCGCGTCCTGGATGGTGACGAGGAAACCCGTTTCAAGTACCTGTAAAGCCATTGGCAAGCTCTTTTTCAGAGATGGGGACGAAACGGACCCGGTCCCCCGGTTCCAGCAGGCTGGGGGGCGTGCGCTGGGGATCGAAGAGCCGCACCGGCGTCCACCCGATGATCTGCCATCCGCCGGGCGAGTCGACCGGGTAGACCCCGGTCTGCCTCCCGGCGATGCCCACCGATCCGGCTTTGACCGACAGCCGGGGTGTTTCCAGCCGGGGAGATGCGATCCGCTCGTCCACGCTTCCCAGGTAGGCAAAACCCGGGGTAAACCCGATCAGGTAGACCTGGTATTCCACCCGGCTGTGGAGGGCGATAACCTCATCCACGCTGAGGGCGCGCTTGCGGGCCAGCCCTTCCAGGTCGGGACCGCGGCTGCCGCCGTACACGGTTGGAATTTCCACCAGTTTCTGGGCGGCCAGGTTATCTGCCTGTGGAGCATACGCAAGCTGGTTGATATGTTGGATGACTTCAGAGAGGCTGATCCGCAGCGGGTCGTAATGGACCAGCACGCTGGAATAGGCGGGGACGGCCTCTCCCAGGCCCGGGATGGGTTCTCGGAGCAGGCTGCTTGCCAGGGCGTGCACCCGGCGGTTGATCTGCTCGTCGATGCGCTGCTCGAACGACACCAGCAGCGCCGCGTCTCCAACCGGTTTAAAAAGGGGAGGTGGAACGCTCATCCCCTCAATCATAGTTCAAGAACGCTTTTTGTACCCACCTCAAATTTTCCCTATTGACTCCCCTCTCATAGAATGGTAATATGTAAGCGCTTGCTGCAAGCGCTTACATCAAAATATCATACTCTCCACTACCCACTATCCACTCTCTCCCCCATGGCTCATTCCAAAAACATCCCCCAGGCTACCCTCGCCGATGTCGCCCGCCAGGCGGGCGTTTCCACCGCCACCGTCAGCCGGGTAGTCAACGGCACCGGTCAGGTCGCCCCTGAAACCGTCCAGCGCGTCCACCAGGTAATCGCTGATTTGGGGTACCACCCCCACCCTTCCGCGCGCACCCTGGCCAGCGGCCGCTCGTACACCATCGGCTTTATCACCGAAAAGATGGGTTCCACCTTTTTCGGCGATTTGCTGGACGGCATCGAGCAGGCCGCCAGCGACCAGGGCTTTAGCCTGCTGATCCACACCACCCGTGGAAAGCCAGCTTCAGGTCTTTCCTATCACCGCGCCCTGGGCGCTCACAACACCGATGGCGTCATCGTCTTCATCGATACATTTAGACCTGACGAGCTGGCCTATCTGGCGCAGACCGGTTTCCCGTTGGTGATGCTCCTCCAGACGCCCGACCCCGCGCTTGGCTTCCCCTATGTGGTTTTTGAAAACCAGCACAGCGCCTTCCTCCTCACCGAGCACCTGATCGTCCAGCATGGTTATCGCCGCATTGCTTTTATCCGCGGAGAGGAAAACCAGGAAGATTCGTACGGCCGCGAGCAAGGATACCGCGAGGCGCTTGAGAAACACGGTATTCCCGTCGACCCCTCCCTGGTGTCTGACTTTGGCAACCTCGAAACAGCCCGCCAGTGCGTCCAGCGTTGGCTGGCAAGCGGCCTGCATATGGACGCCATTTTCAACTTTGACGACGACCGCGCGGTACAGACCATATCCATCCTGCAAAGTTGTGGGGTCCGCGTCCCCGAAGATATTGCCGTGGCCGGTTTCGACGATATCCCCCTCAACCGCTTACTGAGCCCCCCTCTGACCACGGTGGCTGCTCCGGTCCACCAGGCCGGGTACGAGGCGGCCCGCCAGCTTCTCAACCTGATCCAGGACCGCCCGGTCGAGCCCGTGACCATCCTGCCAACCCGGGTGGTTGTTCGTCGTTCTTGCGGTTGTTCCTTAGAACAGCCTCACGCGAATGAAAGGCCATAGATACATGACCACTCTGCAGGCAGAAATCATGCAGCAGCCCCAATCGCTCGCGCATTTAATAAATTCCTATACGACCGGCAGCGGGTGGCAGCAGGTGGCCGGCATCCCCAGACCGTCCGCTCCGCTCCTCACTGGGATGGGCTCTTCGTTCCATGCCGCCTGGATAGCTGCGCTGCAGCTTACCTCCTCCGGCATCCCGGCCCAGAGCTTCGAAGCCACCGATCTGCTCCACTATGGGGCGTCCCGCCTGGCCGGCGCGGATCTGTTGGTCTATATCTCGCAGTCGGGCGAGAGCGGCGAGGTCCAGCCGCTGGCCGCCCGGTTCGAGCAGACCCCTATCCTGGCCGTCACCAACGGCTCGGACAGCCAGCTTGCGCGCCAGGCGCAGTATACCCTCCCACTGCTTGCGGGCGCGGAAACCCTGGTCGCTACCAAGACCTATCAGAACTCCCTGGCTTTGCTCTGGCTGCTGGCCCGCTCCTGGGCCGGTGCCTCGGCTGGCGAATGCGTTTCGGCATTGGCCCCGCTGGTTGAGCGCAGCGCACGCATCCTGGAAGACGCGTCTCGCACGGTAGATCTCTGGCTGGACACCCTGTCCGGCCAGCCGACCCTGGTATTCCTCGGGCACGGCCCGCACGCCGCTACCGCTCGCCAGTCCGCCCAGATGTTGAGCGAGTGGTGCAAGCTGCCAGCGCTCAACTTCAGCGTCGGCGGCTTCCACCACGGTTTTATCGAGGTCGCTGGGGCCGGCCTGGGCGCGGTGGTCTTTGCGCCCCCCGGGCCTGCGCGAGATTCGTCCCTGGCCCTGGCAGCCGAGCTGCATGATTACGGCGCGCGAGTGCTGGTGGTCGACAACGGCGCCGCCCGCCGCGTGTCCGACCCGCCGGCCGCCGCCGGCCCGCAGTTCGAAGAGTTCCTTTCCCCGATCCTGGATGTGCTGCCCGTGCAGGTCTACATGCTGGCCCTGGCCGGCCGTTTAGGCATCCAGCCCGGCTTCCGTTATATCCAGAAAGTTGTTAAATCACTCTAACCCTGGAGACTCCATGGAGAAATTGAAGATTACTATCCTGGGCGCCGGGAGCAGCTATACGCCTGAGATCGTCGAAGGGCTGGTCCACGAAAGCGAGCATTTGCCGGTCGGCGAGCTGGCTTTGATGGACAGCGACCCCGAGCGGCTGCGCGTGATGACTGCTTTCTGCCAGCGTTTTTTGTCTCGCCTGGGATCCTCAATCTCATTGACGTCCACCACTGACCGGCGCGAGGCCCTGTGCGGAGCGCGGTTTGTCATCACCCAGATCCGCGTGGGTGGCAACACCCAGCGCATCCAGGACGAGAAGATCCCGCTCAAGTACGGGTTGGTTGGCCAGGAGACCACCGGGCCGGGGGGCATGCTCAAGGCTTTCCGCACGATCCCGGTGATGCTCTCGATCGCTCGCGACCTGGAAGAGATCAACCCGCAGGCCTGGATCATCAATTACACCAACCCCACCGGGCTGGTTGCTGAAGCTGTCACCCGCTATACCCGGGCCAGGATTGCCGGGCTGTGCTCCGGGGGTCTCTTTCCCGCCTGGTCGGCCGCCAAAGCTCTCGGTGTGCCGGCAGAAGCGGTCCGCTATGATTATGTCGGCTTGAACCACCTGAACTTTGCCTATAACTTCACGGTTTGCGGCCGGCCGGTCCGGCCCGAAGAATTCGACCGCATCGCCCAGGCCGCCGCGCATGGGCCGATTTCCGCCGATCTGATCCGCGTCTTGGGGCTCGTCCCCAGCCCATACCTGCAGTACTACTATTACACCTCCCAGCGGATTGCCGAGGTGCGCCGCCAGGGTCGCACCCGCGGGGAGGAGGTGCTGGAGCTGGAAAAGGAAGTCTTCCGCGCCTACGCTGATGAAACGGTAGATGCCAAACCCGCAGCCTTGCAGAAGCGCGGTGGGGGCGGCTACTCACAGGTAGCCCTGGGCGTGATGAAGGCCATCCACAACGACCAGGAGAAAACTGTGATCGTAAACGTTCCCAACCACGGTGCATTGCGCGGGCTCCCGGACCAGGCTGTGGTGGAGATCCCCTGCATAGTCAACGCGGCCGGGATCAGAGGCTTGCAAATGGGCGAGATGCCTGCGTCCGTCTGGGGTCTGATCGCGGCCGTCAAGAACTACGAGATGCTGGCCGTGGAAGCCGCCGTATCCGGCAGCCGGGAGACCGCCCTGCTGGCACTGCTCGCCCACCCGCTGGTGCGCGACGTCGATCTCGCCGTTCCACTGCTGGAGGAAATGCTGGCAGCCAACCGGGCTTATCTGCCCCAATTTTTTCAATAACAGGGCTTATGGACTACATTGTCGGTATCGATCAGGGGAGCACCCATACCCGCGCCGCCGTCTGCGGTCAGAACGGGCGGATCTTTGGTGTGGGGAAATCTTTCGGCGCCTGCCACTCTATCCACGGCATGCAGCCCGCGATGCGCGCCATCCGTGAGTCCGTCCAGGATGCCTTGTGCCAGGCAAATATCCGTCCCGAGCAAATCCGCCTGGTTTTTGGAGGGTTGACCGGAGCCGACTGGCCGGATGAGTACCGGCTCCTGGAGGAGAACCTCGCGGCGCTCCACCCGGGGGCGCAGGTCAAGGTGGTCAACGATTGTATGGTCGCGCTGCGTGGAGGAACCCAGGCGCCTTACGGAGCGATCGTTATCGCTGGAAGTGGAGGGAACTGCGCGGTTCGCTCTCCCGACCGCCAGGAATTTATCTACCATTATTATCAGGAGGACGATCTCCAGGGCGGGCAGGCGTTAGGCCGCAAGATGCTGACCGCCGTATACCGCGCAGCGACCGGCCGCGAGCTCGCCACCCGCCTGACCGGGCTTGCCCTCCAGCAGTTGGGTATGGCTTCCGTGGATGAAGTCCTCCGGGCTCATGTGGAAGGCCGTATCCCGGTGGAAAGCTTGCGCGCGCTGGCGCCGCTGCTCTTGCAAGCTGCCTGGGAGGGCGATCTGGTCGCCGGTCAGATCGTTCAGTCTTTTGCCGCCGGCCTGGCCGAGCTGGTGACCGCTGCCCTGCGCCGCTTTGATATGACCGGTTTGGCGCTAGAAATCGTGCTTTCCGGAAGTATTTTTAAAGGCTGCGGAAGACTGCTCGAAGCTCAGATGGCAGTGGAAATTCAAAAAGCTGCTCCCCGGGCAAAGCTGGTCAATGCCCGTTACGAACCGGTAGTAGGCGCGCTGCTGTGTGGTTTGGAGGCTTCCGGGATCGATATTAACGACTGCGTCCGCGCCAACATCGAACAAACCAGCGCTCAGCTCCAATTAGTCCGTAACTCTCAAGAAACAGGTTGATCGCACCTACAGGAGGTGATCCGCTCGCATTCCCCGCTTCAATCTCTGCTGTTCAGTTCTATCCAATATCGCAACCCACTCAACTATATGTTCCCAGGTCCAACGAAAGAAGGAGTGAAATGAACAAGACAAAGTTGTCCTCCATCTGGATCATCCTGATCCTGGCCGCCCTGCTCTTGGGCGCCTGCACCCCCGCTTCCCCAACCGCCAACCCGGTGGCTCCCACCCAGCCGCAGGATCAGCCCGCCACAGCGGACACGCAGGCACCCGCCGCGGCCCCAACCCAGCCCTCCGCCGAACAACCCTCCGGCGAGCGGGTCACCCTCAACCTGATCTCCAACTGGGATGCCGGCAGTGACCCCAAGGGCAAGGTCCTCCAGACCATCGCTCAAGATTTTATGGCTGCCAACCCGGATGTCGAGATCAAAATCGAGATCGTGCCGGACACCGATATGGCTACGAAGGTGGAAACCTCGTTCCTGGCCCAACAGGAGCCCGATATCATTCTGCACAACTGGCTTGGCCCATCCAAGGATTGGTTGGCCGATGGTGTGGTCGTCCCCCTGACCCCCTACATCAAAGAATGGGGTTTGGAAGGCAAGTTCAAGGAGAGCGCTTTGAGCGATTTTAGCGTGGACGGCGAGCTGGCCGCTCTCCCCATCGAAGGATTCAACTGGCCCATCTGGTACAACATGGATATCCTCGAAAAGGCCGGGGTTGCCGCCATCCCCACCACCTGGGATGAGCTGACCGATGCGGCTCAGAAGATCCGCGCCGCTGGCTTTCAGCCTTTTGTCATCGGCGGCAAGGATTGGACGGGCGGAGATTGGTTCCTGACCGTGATCACCGCCGCCCTGGGTAACGAGCAGGCTGCCGATCTGTTTGCCAACGGCGGCTTCTCCCAGAATGCCGATGCAAAAGCCTTTGTCGAAGCTTTTGTCAAGATGCGTGATGCGGGCGTGTTTGCCGACAACGTCGAGGGACTGGAGTTCGAATCGATGAACGCCATGTTCTTTGAAGGCAAAGCCGGTATGGTGCACGGCGGCTCATGGAGCTACGCAGAGCTGCCCAAAGAGCTGGATGGCAAGGTCCAGTTGGGCGGGATCCCACTGCCCCCCAATGCGAAAGGCGCGACAAAACCCTTCTGGTACAGCTCCTTCGAGGCCAAGGGTTTCTGGGTGACCCGCAATGGTTCTGCCAAGCTGGATACGATCCAGAAATTTGCCCAGTTCTTCTTCCAGGATAAATACATGGCCTCGTTTGTCGAACAGACCGCCATGGTACACCCGTTCACCAACCTGGAATACGATGCGTCTGTCCTCTCTCCGCTGTTCGTACAGTCGCTTGCCCTGGATGTGGATACCGTGGAGCATGCCTCGGTTGCCTGGGCGCCCACCAATGTCTTCGATGCCTGGTATGACGTCACAGCCAATGCTTTTGTCCCGGGAACCAGCGCCGAGGATATCCTCAAAGCCATGGATGACCTGTATCAATAGGTCTAAGATTGCATGGATCGTGCCTCTGGCTCTGTCCGGAGGCACGATCCAGTACATTCCTCTCTCAAGAAGAGAGGTCAGGTGAGGCTAGAAATCAGATGAGCGTTGCAGCCAAAACCAGTACCACCCGAAGCGCCAGAGCCTCTCGCTCCCGGCTGGCTTTGCGCCGCCAGGTTACCTTTTGGCTTATGATCGCCCCGGCCGTTCTGCTCTTCTCGGTGATCATGATCGGCCCGCTGATCAATATGTTTCGCGTCAGCACTCTGGACTGGCGCGGGATCGTTAAACCCTCCACCTTTGTCGGGCTCAAGAACTACCTGCGCCTCTTCCAGGATGTACATTTCTACCGCGCCCTGGCCAATACTGGCATCCACCTGGCCGTAACCACCCTTGTGGTCCTGCCGGTATCTTTTATGCTAGGTTTCTTTTTGAGCCAGCGGCCGGCGGGCTACCGTTTTCTCCGCACGGTCTTTTTTATCCCCGGCATGCTGTCTGCCCCGGCCCTGGCCATGATCTTCCTGGGTCTCTACCTGCCCGACGGCATCATCAACCACTATCTCCGCCTGATCGGGCTGGACAACCTGGTCCACGTCTGGCTGGCGGACCGCGGGACTGCCTTGGGCGCGGTGATCGCCGTCGACCTGTGGGGCGGCATCGGCTGGTATACCGTGCTCTTTTTTGCGTCGCTTTCCAACGTTTCCAAAGAGCTGTACGAGGCCGCCCAGATCGATGGGGCCAGTTACTGGACCCTGATCTGGCGGATTGCCTTCCCGATCTCCATCGATTTCTTTGGCGTGATGGTCGTCCTGCTCTTCCTGTGGGTCTTGATGGGCTCTGCCCAGAACGTGCTGCTCCTTACTGGCGGCGGTCCCGGGGATTCATCCCTGACCCTCGGGTTTTACCTGTACCGCCAGGCTTTTGCGAACCGTTTCCTCGGCTACAGCCAGACCATTGGGGTGTTTATCTTCGCGGTCGGCATCCTCGGCACGCTCCTGGTGCGGCGCATCACGCGGCCCAGGTTTATCTCCTGATGAGGTCATCCATGGCGACATTCCTGCGATCCAACAACCGCATCTTCGGAGGGCGCCGGCAGACCTCCTTGTGGGTCAACTATGCTGTAGCCGGGTTCTATGCCCTGCTGATTTTGGTCCCGATCTATTACGTCTTTATCTCCTCATTCAAATCTAACCAGCAGATCTTTGCCGCCCCGCTCAGGCTGCCGGAGGTGTGGGATCTCGTCAAGTACTTCGAAGCCCAGCAGCGCGTCAACCTGCTGCGCGCTATGGGGGTTTCGTTCTACATCACCATTGCCTCTGAAATCCTTACCCTGTTGGCCGGTTTCCTGGCAGCGTACGCCATTGCGCGCATCCCCAACCGCTTTGCCCGCTGGGTGGAGACCTTTTTTAGCATGGGTTTCCTGATCCCGGCTTTTGCCATCCTGGTGCCGGTTTTCTTGCTGGCCGCCCGCACTCAGCTCCTGTATAAGCCCATCTTCCTGATCGGGTTTTACTCGGCGGCCCGCCTCTCGCTGACCGTGATCCTGCTGGCCAGTACCATGCGTGAGATCCCTCGCGAGCTGGAGGAATCCGCTGTCTGCGACGGCGCCAACATCTTCCACGTCCTGCGTCACATCATCTTTCCACTCAGCCGGACTGGGATTGCCACCGTGATGGTCTTGAATTTTATCGAGATCTGGAACGAATACCTGTTTGCCCTGATCCTGCTCAACCAGGAAACGCGCACCCTGCAGCTGGTCATCCCGCTGCTGCGCGCCGAGCGCGTCTCCGACTACAGCATCATTGCCGCCGGGCTGGTAATTGCGGTGATCCCGGTCGTTTTGATCTTTGTCCTTTTCCAGGAGCGGATCATGCAGGGGCTCTACTCTGGCGGCGTCAAAGGATAACCATGGAAATGACCTCATACGAAGTTGTTCGCCGCGCTATCGAAATGCAGACCCCCTCCCGTCTGCCCATTAAACTGGAGCAGCCCATCCTGACCCCTCGGTGGGGTTTGCTCGAAAGCGATGTCGCCGTTGTGCGCTGGAAATATATCGGCACGGGCGACCGCCGCAAGCGGGAGACCTATGATGAGTGGGGCTGTCTGTGGGTCCGTTCGGAGATCAACAATATGGGCCAGATCAAAGTCCACCCGCTGGAAAGCTGGGACCGCCTGGACGCCTACGCCTGGCCCGATCCGGATGACCCCGCGCTGTATGCGGGGATGGAAGCCCAGTTCACCGGCCTCGAAGACCGCTATATCCTCACCGATTTCTTCATGCTCCTCTTCGAGCGCATGCAGGCTCTGCGCGGTTTCGAGAACTGCCTGACCGATTTCTACCAGGAGCCCGAGAAGGCGTCTGCCCTGGCCGACCGGCTGGTCGATTTCGATCTGCGCGTCATCGACAATATATCCCGGCGTTTCCCAGGCCGCATCCACGGTTTCTGGTTTACCGAGGATTGGGGCACCCAGCAGGCCTTGATGATCAACCCGCGCTTGTGGCGCTCTTTTTTCAAACCGCGCTACCGCGTCCTCTTCGATGCCATGCATGCCGCCGGATGGCATATTTGGATGCACACCGATGGGCGCATGAACGCGGTTTTGGAGGATCTGCTCGAGCTGGGCCTGGATGTGGTCAATCTCCAGCAGCCGCGGGTCAACGGGATCGAAGAGATCGGGAGCCAGTTCCGCGGGAGATTGTGTTTCGAAAGCTCCGCCGATATCCAGGCTACCCTGCCGGGTAAATCCCCCGCCGAAGTGAAATCAGAGGCTCGCCTGCTTCTCGAACAGTGGGCTGATCGGCGGGGTGGTTTTATCCTTTCCATCGACGAAAATGAGGTCGATCTCAATATCCCCCACGAAAACACCCTGGCGATGATCGACGGCTTCCTCGAAGGAAGATCTCCATAAAAAATCCCCCGCCGCGGCGGGGGATTTTTTATGGAGATAGAAAGGAAGCGCTAGGGTGTTCCCCGCGCATGCCGGCGCAGGTTTTCCAACTGCACCCAGTGCCGTTCGATCGCCTCCCGGCCGGCTTCGCTCAGCCCGACGTCTGTGTGCGGGCGTTTGTTCAGGATGCGTTTATCCATCCAGATCAGCCCGGCCTCCTCCAGCTTTGTCAGGTGGCTAGACAGGTTGCCCTGGGTCAGCCCGGTGATCCGCTGCAAGAACAGGAAATCCGCGCTCTTGACCGCCGAAAGCGCGCTGAGGATTGCCAGGCGCGCCGGCTCGTGTACCAACCGGTCGATCCCCGCCAGGTCATCACTCAGACCCGGCATAGCTGCCTCCATCGAGCGGGCGGAGCATGCGCACCAGCCTGAAATGGTCGAGCAGACCGGTCAGGACCAACCCCACCCCATAGACCAGGCTGAAGACCAGCCCAAAGGTCCCAAAGATGGGATCCCCAACCGTAGTCCCCAGAAACAGCGGCAGCAGGCTGATAATCCCCATCGCCCCGCCGAAAACGGTGTAATACCAGCGCCTGTCCCGCACCCCTAAAAACAGGTACAGACCCGCCAGGGCCAGCCCAATCGGGCTGACCGGTAGACCCGGCCAGGCGCGGTACCAAAGGTTTTCTATGACAATGACCGCCACCAGTCCCACCCCGAGCCCAGTGCTCTCCAGCACCTGGCGGCCAGGGCTGGTCTGCGGGGTGACCTTGCCAAAAGTGTTCTTGTAATACCGTCCAATGAGGAACCACAGCCCCCCGGCTGCCAGCAGCATGGGCAGGGTAAAAGTGCAGTCGCCCGGTCCCCCCAACCAGTTCGAACCCAGGTCGCGCGGCGCGATCGCCAGGATGAACACGCCAAATGGGATCATGCGCAGTCCCTGCAAATTGGGGTACTGCCTGGCAGCCGTTCGCAAGCGTTCGTATTCTTGCATCTGGCCCTCCTTACAAAGTAAACTGCATCACAATTTAGTTTGCACTGCAAAGTTAATTATAGAGACGTTCCCGCAAGAGTCAAGCCCCGCTTTACTCTTTCCCTCTTAAGCTATAGAATCCAGGTATGACCTCTGCAAAAGACACCCCCAATGAAACCTCGCCCCAGGCTCCCCGAGTTGGCCGGCCGCGCATGCCCCGGGCTTATGGCCTTCCGACCCATACCCGCGGGCTGCTCCCCTGGTCGCACGTGGTCGAGCGCATGCGCGAGGCGCGGGCTTATTGGATCTCCACCGCCAGCCCAGACGGCCGCCCGCATGCGACCCCGGTGGATGGTGTATGGCTCGAGGATCGTTTATACTTTGGCGGAGACCCCGGCACCCGTTGGTACCGCGATCTGGCCGCCAACCCGGCCGTTTGCGTTCACCTCGATAGCAGCGCGGAGGTTGTTATCCTGCACGGGGAAGCCCATCTGCTGCCGGGCATGGAGCGCTCGCTGGCGGTCCAGCTTGCCGAAGCCTCCAACCAGAAGTACGGTTATGGCGCGAAACCCGAGGATTACGAAGCCGGCGGATCGTTTGTCTTCAGTCCCAGCGTGGTGATTGCCTGGAAGAAGTTCCCCAACGACGCCACCCGCTGGCAGTTTCCGGAAACGGAGTGAAACAGCCAGTTCGCCGTATAATCAATTGACAATTCATCCCCCTGGTTTCGGCAAGGCACCCAGATGAAATTCTTCAAGGATCAGATCACCCCCCTCCTAATCCGCCACCTGGCAGCCATTCTGTCGATCGTGTTCACCACACTGATCCTCAAGCTGTTGGCGCCATTTCTCGAGATCCAGATCATCGCCCTGATCTTTTTGCTGCCGGTCATATTCAGCACCGTCCTGTTTGGGTTTACACCCGGTATTTTGGCGGGTTTTTGTGCGGTTGTAGCCTTCAATTATTTTTTCATCTCGCCTTATTTTACATTTCTGGTCCATAAGACCCAGGACCTGATCACCCTGATTATCTTTCTGGTCGTCGCCGTGGTGATGAGCCAGTTGATCGGCCAGGCGCGCGAAGGATTGCGGCTGGCTCGCAGCCATGAATGGGAAGCCACCCGCATGTACGAGCTGATTTCAGAGCTGGCTGGCCTGCAGGATACCTCCAGCATTGCCCAGGCATTGGCCAACCATACCCTCGAAACCTTCAAATTACAGCACGTGGAAGTCTTCATCGGGAACCGCAACGGAGATCAGTCCCTGACCGTTTCTCTCCCGGAGGGTCCGCCAGCCGAAGATCAGGTCGTTACCTGCGTTCCCTTGATGACGGCTCGTGGGCGGGAAGGAGAGCTGCGCCTCTGGCACCAGCCGGCGCAGCTCTCATCTGAAGAAAAACGGCTCCTGGAAGCCTATACCGGCCAGGGCGCCCTCTCCCTCGAGCGCATTCGCTTGTCCCAGGGTGAAAACAAGGCCCGCATCCTGGAGGAAAGCGACCATTTGAAATCTTCACTGCTCAACTCGGTTTCCCACGAGCTGCGCTCCCCGCTGGCTGCCATCAAAGCCTCCGTGTCCAGCCTGCGCAGCGGCGCAGTAGACTGGGAAACGTCCGCCCGCCAGGAGCTCCTGGCGACAGTCGAGGAAGAGACTGACCATTTGAACCTCCTGGTTGGAAACCTCCTGGATATGTCGCGCATCGAATCGGGAGCCTTAAAACTTCAGAAACGTTGGAACTCGATCGGGGAAATTGCCATGGGCGTTGCCACCAAAATGCGCAAGCATCTCCAGGGTCACCGCCTGGAAATCGATTTTCCCGAGAATCTTCCCCTGGTTGCCACGGATTATGTCATGATCGAGCAGGTATTTACAAACTTGATCAGCAATGGGGTTAAATATGCACCCGCCGGTACGTTGATTACCCTCTCGGGGAGAGTAGAAGGCGAGTTTCTATATACCCGGGTGGCCAACCAGGGCCCGCCAGTCCCTGAAGACCATCTGGAACGCATCTTTGATAAGTTCTACCGCATCACCGAGTCCGACCGGGTCACCGGCACCGGGCTGGGGTTGTCGATCTGTAAAGGCATTATAGAGGCCCATGGCGGTAAGATCTGGGCAGAGAACCAGCCCAACTGCGTTGTATTCAATTTTTCGCTGCCGGTTGCCTTCGACGGCGCCCTCCCAGAAATACCAAAGGAAGCCGTGGATGGATAAAGCCCCGCTGATCTTGCTGATCGACGATGAACCGCAGATCCTGCGCGCCTTGAAGACCATCCTGACTTCCAACCGCTTCCGGGTCGCGACAGCCGCCAGCGGCGAGCAGGGCATCGCGCTGGCCGTGGCGCAGCCGCCCGACGTGATCATCCTCGACCTGACCCTGCCGGATATAGACGGCATCCAGGTCTGCGAGCAGATCCGCGAGTGGTCGCGGGTGCCCATTATCGTGCTTTCCGTGCGGGATGGGGAGAAAGATAAGGTAGCTGCCCTGGATAAAGGCGCGGATGACTACCTGACCAAGCCGTTTGGGATCGAGGAGCTGCTGGCGCGCATCCGCGTCGCGCTGCGCCACGCCGAACAATCCCTCGGCAACAAACAGAGCATCCTCAAAGCCGGCCAGCTGACCATCGATCTGGCCCGCCACATCGTCACCCGCGGCGTGGAAGAGATGCGTCTGACCGCCACCGAATTCAAGCTTCTGGCTTACCTGGCTGCCCACCCCGACCGGGTCCTGACCCACCAGGCCATCCTGACGCATGTGTGGGGGTTTAGCGAAAGCGACCATGTCGAATATCTGCGCGTCTACATTGGCCAGCTTCGCAAAAAATTGGAAACCAACCCGGATGAGCCCCAGGTTCTGATGACCGAGCCGGGGATCGGCTACCGGTTAAAGACAGGCGAATAAGCAGCCCGGAGCCAGGAGACGGCTCCTGGTTCTTTATTTTTTCTTTATTAAAAACCCCCGATTTTTGTAATCCCTTAATACCTCAGGCGTACACTTTCTATGATCTTATTAATAGGAAGAGGTATATGGATTCTACACTGGACAAACCCGTCTCCGCGATCACCGGTATTGATCACACTCACGTAGTGCAGGTGGGTAAGTGGCTTCGCGCCCTGCTGTTCTGGGCCGGCAGCCTGGCTATCCTGGCTGCATTCTTTCTGCTTGGCACCCAATTGAATCACCTCGTACAAGGATTTCCCCGCACCGCAATCCGGGTCTTTTTCTGGCTCGTCGAAGTGGGGGCTATCTGGGTTTGGTTAAATGTAACCCAACCTGATTGGGGTTTTTCCAGGCAAGATTGACCAGCATAAAAATTGGATCGGTCCTGATTCTCCTGCTACGGGTCGTTATCCACGAACGGTAAAAACAGCCTACCGCGCTGCTGAGAATGTACCGGCACAATACACACTGCTCCTCCCGGCTGCTTGTGCACCACCGCGCTGCCCAGGTCCAGGTTTCGCATGGTTTCGCTAAACACCCGCGCGGCCACCTCCTCGAGCGGCAGCGTCGACCACTCTCCCCGGCACTTGCAGTGCTCTCCAAGTGTGCGTGAGGCATTTTTGTTGACCCTTAGACTCCCTGACTCCTGCTCGGTCATGCATCCTCATTCAACCGGCACTCCAGGTACTCCTCCACATCTGGCCCGGCCGGGTTAGCCAACACCGTCTCCACCCATGCCTCTCGCTCGAACCACATCACGCGCAGGTCCCAGACACACGCCACCAGCCCGATGGGGGTGACATACTCCCATTCTTCCGGCCGGTCAGCCGGTGAGACGTAGACGTGGTGGTGCATCTCGTTCTCGTCTGCCCAATAGTCCACGAACACGAAATTGGCCCCGCGCCCATCGTGGACGCCGATGAAACCCACCCCGTAATGGTTGTGTCCATCCGCGGCTTGCAGGTGCGGTCGCGCCAGCCGCTTGGCCGCCTCGACCAGCTCGGCCCGCGGCAGCGGGCCCTGGTAGGTGATCCCGTAAATCTTCATTCTCCAACCGTCCTCCTGCCACAGCTCCAGAAAACGGATCGGTCGAGTTTGATAAGGTTCTTTCAGTTCGATCATCGTCTGTCTCTACCAATTAGCATTCTTCATATGAGATTGCGGTCTATACCAACCCACGCCATATCCATATCTCATCTGTCAAGGAACTGCTGGAGATACAAGAATAATTCTACTGGCAAATCGGTAACGCTGGCTCTCTCTCCCCGCGAAACCCCGTCCGGCTGCGCATATCTTTCCCCCTTCCCGCTCCGGGAAGGGGGAATAAGGGGGTTAGGTCTGCGCCGGCCCCTTTCTCCGGACAATTGGATATAATTTATCCATAGATAATTGATGTATTTCATTTTTCCATTAATATACTCTGCGGTCTCCGCGTCTCTGCGGTGAAAATACCCCTTTTTGCAGTGCAGTCATTCGTGGAATTAGCGCAATTCGCGGATTATCCCTTCAATCTTCCCAGGAGCCACTCCCATGAAATTACAACTCATCCGCAACGCCACCCTGCGCCTCACCTACGCCGGCCGCGAAATCCTCACCGACCCCTACTTCGCCCCAAAATTCTCGCGCCCTTCCTTTGCCGGGATCTCCCCCAATCCGCTGGTCGATCTGCCCTGCCCGCCTGCCGAGATCCTCGCCGGCGCCGAGCTCCTGGTCCTCTCCCACCTGCACTCCGATCACTTCGACCCGGAAGCCCAGCGCCAGGTCCCCAAAGACCTCCCCATCCTCTGCCCGCCCGAGAATGAAACCCGCATCCGCGAGCACGGATTCCAGCAGGTTACCCCTGTAGCCGGCAGCCTGGATTGGCAGGGGATCACCCTCACCCGCACCACCGGCCGGCATGGGTCTGGGACGGTCCTGAGCGAAATGGGCTCCGTCTCGGGCTATATCTTCCAGGCCCCCGGCGAGCCGCTGGTGTATTGGGCCGCCGAGACCATCTGGTGCGAGCCGGTGCGCGCCGCCATCCAGAAATTCAAACCGGATATCATCCTCACCCACTCTGGCGGAGCGGTCTGGGGACCCGAAAAGGTGCTCATCATCATGGACGCCGCCCAGACCCTGACCGTCTGCCATACCGCTCCGGATGCTGATGTCGTTGCCATTCATATGGAAGCGCTCGACCACTGCACGGTCTCTCGCGCCGACCTGCGCGCCGCAGCCAACGCGGCCGGGATCTCCGACCGCCAGCTCCTGAACCCCGCCGATGGAGAAACGCTGGAATGGTAGCCCGCTCCGCCTGATCTCGAGAGGCACTCCATTCGACCAGCCCGTCTCATCACCAGATGAGACGGGCTGGTCGTTTATTTTGGACCGGTCGCATCTTTTCTCCTTTCACCCGCTCGATCACCCACCCGGGAGGATGCGGGATCACCCGCCCGCCGGATATTCTGGGTTCAACCTGATCGAAGGAGATGATTGGATGGACAAACTGCTCACCTTAGCCCTCGCCTGGCTCAACCCGATCAACCTGGGCGTCTTCCTGCTCTGCCTGGCCGGCGCCTTGTGGATCCTCAGCCGCACCGATCCCCGCCCCAAGCAATAATCCCCTGAAACTTAGGATCCCTCACGGCAAGAGAATTATAGGCTCTGTGCCTCTGCGTGAGTTGCATATTCTTAACGTAATAGAAAGGAAAGCACCATGACCGATAAAGGCTACATCGGCATGCCCATGGAAGGCCGGATTGCCACCTGGTATGCCAGGAATACGGAGAAATCCGCCGAATATAAAGAAACCGCCGGCCGGATCGCCGCCATGCTCCCCGCCGGCAGCCGCTTCCTGGAAGTCGCTCCTGGCCCCGGGTACCTGTCGATCGCGCTGGCCCGGATGGGAAAGGTCGAGGTGACCGGGCTGGACATCAGCCAGACCTTTGTGGAAATCGCCCGCTCCAAGGCCAAACAGGCCGGAGTCCGGGTTGACTTCCGCCAGGGCAACGCCTCCGCCATGCCCTTTAGCGATGAAAGTTTCGATTTCGTTTACTGCCGGGCGGCCTTCAAGAATTTCTCGCAGCCGGTGCGCGCCCTGGCCGAGATGTACCGCGTGCTCAAACCCGGCGGCAAAGCCCTGGTCAGCGACCTGCGCCGGGATGCTTCCACCGCCGAGATCGACAAGCATGTCAACACCCTCGGGATGAGCTGGCTCAACCGCATCTTTACCAAACTGGCTTTCCGCACCATGCTCCTCAAGCGCGCCTACACCAAACCCGAGATCGAAGCCATGCTCCTCCAGGCCGGCGTTCCGAAATCAAAAGTAAACCCCGATCTCATCGGCCTCGAAATCTGGCTCGAAAAATAGTTTTCTGGGTGTTTGTGTGGCCAAATTTTATGACCGCCCAAATACCCCAATAATTCTTTGGTTTTATCGTTTGAAAGAGATCGATTATGAAAATTGCCCTGGTTACCCCATACGATTACCCCTATCCCGGTGGAGTTACCGAGCACATCCGCCACCTCGACCGGGAGTTCCGCGCCCGCGGCCACGATACCCGCATCATCGCCGCGTCCACCCAGCCGGAGGGCGCCCTGGCTTCCAATGTGATCCGGGTGGCAGACGAGGTCCTGCCCGTCCAGCTCAACGGCTCCACCGCGCGTCTCGCCCTCAACCCGGACGTTGCCCGCCGTGTGGAAGATATCCTCGCGGCTGAGCAGTTCGACGTGATCCACCTCCACGAACCCGCGGCCCCGCTGCTCAACTGGATCGTGCTGCATGCCTCGCGCGCCGTCAACGTTGGCACCTTCCACGCCTATGTGGATAACCCCAGGCTGACCGGCTACATGCAGCCCTTATTGGCGGGGGTCTCCCTTGGGCTGGATGGGCGCATCCTGGTCTCGCAGGCGCTGCGCGACAACCTCGCGCCCTATCTGCTGGGCGACTACCGCGTCATCCCCAACGGCATCGATGTGGCCCGTTTCGCCGGTCCCCAGGTCGCGCCCATCCCAGAGTTCGCCGACGGCCGCCCCAATATTCTCTTTGTCGGCCGGCTGGAGCCGCGCAAGGGTTTCCCGGTCTTGCTCGAGGCTTTTCCACGCGTCAAACGCGCGGTCCCCGAGGCGCGCCTGCTGGTTGTCGGTGCGTTTAGCGAAGAGGAGAAGGCCGGCCTGGCCGGACAGATCCAGGCCGAGGGTCTGAACGGCGTCCATCTCATCGGCCGGGTCTCGCCCCAGGACCTGGCGCGTTACTACCGCACCGCCTCCGTCTTTGCAGCGCCATCCCTGGGTGGCGAGAGCTTTGGCATCATCCTCCTCGAAGCCATGGCTGCCGGAACGCCGGTGGTCGCCTCGCGCATCCCCGGCTATCAGAGCGTGGTCCGCGAGGGAATTGAGGGCATCCTGGTCCCCCCTGCCGACGAAAATGCCCTGGCCGCCGCCCTGACCACTCTGCTCCGGGACCCCGAGCGCCGTGCTCGCCTGGCCGCCAACGGCCGGGATGCCGCGGCAAAGTACGACTGGGGGCTGGTTGCCCCGCGCGTGCTGGACTACTACACCGAGCTGCTGGACATCCGCCCCGCCCGCCGTGCCTACCACATCCCCTTCGACATCCCCGGCCTTCCTGCCGGCCAACCTTCCTATGCCGAGTTTGCCATCCCCTCCACCGGTGGCTTGAAAGTAGACATCAAGCTCAAATGGTAACCCCATGACTCAGCTCATAGACACCGGGTGTTTTCGGAAACACCCGGTGTCTGGTTATCAAACCCCGTGTGCCCCTACATGGATCAGGGATGACAAGGGTGCCATGAAAGAAATAAGGTTTTTTTGGTCTTTGCGTCTTGGCGCGAGATTTTTTTCTCCTGTAAAATAGATAAAACTACTCTATATTACAGGTGCCGGCCATGCGATTGACAGTCTATTTGCTCTTGATCTCCGTCCTCCTCCTGACCGCCTGTGGGGGAGGCGCCGTCGAACCCCCCGTAGAAAATGTACCCACCGCGCTTCCCGCGCTGAATACGCCCGTTCTTACCCTCGCTCCCTCCACCGTGCCCATCCCGCTGACCGGCGAGACGCCGTCTTCCAGCCCCGAGGTTTCCACCACCCCAACCCCCGGCTCCGCGGTTTCCGCCCCCCAGGTCCAGGAGTACCCCGTCCCCGGCGGCTCGCATCCTCACGATGTCGCCCCCGCCCCGGATGGAGCCGTCTGGTACACCGCCCAGTCCAGCGGTGAACTGGGCCGGCTCGACCCCACCACCGGCCAGACCCGCCATATCCCCCTGGGGCCCGGTTCCTCCCCGCACGGCGTGATCGTCGGCCCCGACGGCGCACCATGGATCACTGACAGTGGGCTGAACGCCATCGTGCGCGTTGACCCCCAGACCGAAGAGGTCACCAGTTTCCCGCTTCCCGCCGACCGCCGCGGCGCCAACCTCAACACGGCCGCCTTTGACGGTCAGGGCGTGCTCTGGTTTACCGGGCAAAGCGGCGTCTACGGCCGCCTGGACCCGGCCGTTGGCCAGGTGGAAGTCTTCGACGCTCCCAGCGGGCGCGGACCATACGGGATCGCCGCCACCCCCTCTGGCGATGTCTACTATGCCTCGCTGGCCGGCAGCTATCTGGGCCGCCTGGCCGCGGGCGCCGGCGACCAGGCCGAGGTCCTCGAGCCTCCCACCCCGGGCCAGGGCGCCCGCCGCGTTTGGTCCGATTCAACCGGCCGCCTATGGATCAGCGAATGGAACGCCGGCCAGGTGGGCATGTACGACCCCGCGACCGGCGCCTGGAAAGAATGGCGTCTTCCCGGGGAGCGCCCCCAGGCTTACGCGGTCTATGTCGACGATCAGGACGGCGTCTGGCTGAGTGATTTTGGCGCCAATGCCCTGGTGCGCTTCGACCCGCCCACCGAAACCTTCGAGTCCTTTCCTCTCCCCAGCCCGAACGCCAGCGTGCGCCAGATCCTCGGCCGCCCCGGCGAGATCTGGGGCGCCGAATCGGCCGTCGATAAATTGGTCGTCATCCGTTTACCCTAGATAACGGGACCATTCATACATGGCAGAACGAGATCTGCATAGGAGCAGCCCTTCCAGTGTATTTCTCCCCCATTTTTGTTCCACATAAATGTCAGGCTAAGCCAGAATTTCCCCCCCTATTTTTGTTCCACATAAATGTCAGGCTAAGCCAGAATTTTTCCCTCCCCCATTTTTGTTCTTCAAAAAATGGGGGAGGTGCAGGAGGGGGTTGTTTTCATTCCCTGGTGTTTTGTCCAGGGGATGGCCGGCGTACATCCTTCCTCCCTCACCTTATCTCCTGCAGCCCCCTGATCACAATCCCAAAACCAATTGCGGAGATCAACAAAGCACTGAGGATCGGCATGACCCGCGTCACCACGCCCTGCCCCGGGAGCCGGTTGATAAACCTGGACGCGTACACAAAGGTGACCCCAATCCCGGTCAAGACGCCGGCTAACCCCAGGCTGAAGGCCAGCACCAGCGCCAACCCAAACCCGACCCGGTTCAACGCAATCGCGCTGAGCAGCACGACCAGTGCGGAAGGGCAGGGCAGCAGCCCCCCGGAAATCCCCAGGGCCAGCAGGCTCCGCCAGGTCACCGGAGCGCCGTCCGCTCCCGGGGGCAGGTGGCTGTGCTCCCCGTGATGCCCGTGTTCGTGCTCGCCATGCTCGTGGCTGTGACCGGGTGGGTGGATGGTATCGCTGCCGGCGTGCAGATGGTCATGGGCATGCGTATGGATGAAGATATGCTGCCGGCCGGGTCCGTGAGTGTGTTCGTCGCTGACATGCGTGGCACGCGCGGTGGTACCGTGCGCCAGCAGGACAGGCTCGCGAGCGTGTACCTTGTGGTCGTGAAGGTGATGATGGCGGCCTGCCGCGGCGTTCTCCGCAGCATGCCCGCCCTGCTGTGCCCTCAGGATGCGCCAGCTGCTGCGTAAGCGGCTGGTAAACAGCACCCCGCCCAGGCCCAGGACCAGCAGCCCGGAGAGCAGGCTGATCCAGGGAAAGATCCGCTCTGGCAGGATAAACCGCGCGGCTAACAAGGTCGCAAACCCGAAGACAAAAACACCGGCCGTGTGCGTGATCGTGGTGGTCAGCCCTAAATACAGCGCGTGCAGAACGGTGCCGCGCGATCCGACCAGATAGGCCCCTACCACGGTTTTTCCGTGTCCCGGAGAAAACGCGTGCAGCGCCCCCCACACAAAGGCGATCCCCAGCGCCAGCAGCATGTTGGCAGCGCTCAGGTCCTCCATCAGGATCAGGCGGGTAAAGGCATCGTTGCGGTCTTGGGTTGGGGCCGCCCCGCTCGAGCCCCTCGGATTCTCCGGGGACAGGCTGCTCGCACCGCCCGGGGTGAACTGGACCCCTACGCTGCGCTGGTCGAGCGGGCTGCTGAGCATATCCGCCGGGTAAGCCGTCAGGCGCTGGCTGATGCTGCGTGTCGAAAAATCGCCTCTCACTGCTCCGCCTTCTCCCGCGACCACGATCTCCCGCCAGCCGATATTTTCGGCATAGGATTGGTCGCTAAAGCTCACCCGGGCAGCCGCCTGTGCGCCGATCGGGCCGGTTTGAAAACCGCAGGTCAGGCGCAGGGTCAATAACCCGCCCTGCCCGGGTGGAAATTCGACCGCGGCTGAAACCGCGTCCAGCTTCACGCTCTGCCCGTTGACCTGCAGGTCCACATTTTCCGCGATCCCCTGGCACTGTTTCTCCGGATAGTTGCGGATCTCATCCCCTTCCGGCCGCCCATTCTGGTTGGCGTCCAGCCCCTGGATTTCCCGGAAAGCGGGGATCTCGGCCATATCCAATACATAATCGACCGTAACGCCCTGGGTTTGGATCAGCAGCCCCGCGTAATGGTTGATGGTAAAGTTGCCCAGGGGGTGCGCCTGGACGCCCGGCGCAGCCGCCAGGGCCGCCAGCAAAACGAAAAACAACACCACAATCCGTCGTAATTTTCTCATATCCGGTCCACCTGCGGTTCACTCCTGAGAAACCCCAGCCTCCAGCTCTGTCAGGACCCGCTGAGCCTCTGGGGAATACAGCACAGAAAAATGGGGGTTGATCTGAAGAGCTTTCGATAAATAATCGCGCGCCTCTTCCAATCTGCCCATCCGGTAGCAGATCATCCCGGCGTGGAACAGCTTGAGCGCGTCTTGGGTGTGCAGCTCGAGGGCTTGTTGGGAGAAGCCCCAGGCCTCTGCGTAGTTCCCCGCCTGATACAGCGACCAGGCCAGAACATCCGCTGCGTGAATGCTCGGGCGGGAGGCATATACCTTGCGGGCTTGCCCGATCGCTGCCTCCAGATCGGTCTGGTGGTCCGTGTTGAACAGGGCAATTTCCAGGTTCAGATCGACCCCGTTTGCCTCGTACAGTTTTTGGATCGCGCGCAGCAATTCGTATTGTTGGTCCGCTGCCTGCGTCTGTCCGTTGGCCTGGTAGATATCACCCAGCAAGATCACAAATTCTGGGATCGGCATGGCCTGGCTGGCTTTTTCCAACAAGGGGATCGCCTCGCCCGGCTTTCCCTGCGCGCTGCGTACTTTCCCCAGGCCGGCCAGGGCATACACATAATTCGGGTAGATGCTGAGCGTGCGCAGGTATTCCGTTTCGGCCTGCTCCAGCTGACCCTGGTTGAAATACAGGTTGCCCAGCTGGGTCCGCGTCCAGGCCTGGGTCTCGACCGTGGCCCCGCCGCTGTCAACTGCCCACTGCATCATCTGGACCGCGCCCTGGGTATCGCCGTACAGCTCCCGGATATAGGAAATGCGTGAATACGAGCCTGTATCCGGGCGAAGGTCAACCATCTTTTGAAGCACATCGACTGCTTCTTGATACCGCCCCAATTCGATCAGCGCATCCGCGACGATCCCATAGGCGAACGGGCGGGTGGCGTTGATCTGGACTGCTTTCTCGCCCCAGGTCAACCCTTCCTGGAACTCGTGCCGTGCCAGGGCCAGCATCCCCATACCGGAGACAGAGGCATAATCCCCGGGTTCGAAGGAAAGCGCTTTTTTCAAGACACCCTCGGCCTTGGGATAATAGGCCGGATCGCCCACCTCGCGGGCTTTTTGCAGGTAAGCCAGGCCGAGCTGGCTGTACGCTCGCCAATCCTCGGGGGCGGAGCGCAGCCGCTGCTGGAGCGTGTCGATCGTCAGGCTGGGATCTGCCCCGCTCCGGTAGGCGATACTGTGATAGTAGTCATCGGGCAGCTCCTGCCGGGCAGTTTCTTGCGGGACGGCTTTCACCCAGCTGACGATTACCAGGGAAGCTGCGATTAGAAAAAATGGCAGCAGATATGTGAGCCAACCATGCTTTCGTTCCATAGACACCTTTGATTACAAAAAAATGGAGGGGTGTCCAAAATGGACTGTAATGCGTTATCAGGACACCACCTGTTGGGGCACGGGGTTGAATGAAGCGGTATCTGTGCAGGAAGAAAACCCCGTGCCCCATCCCGAAACGATAGATCGAGCTATGGGTTCTGGTGCACCCGGTTTACGCCATCGAACGGGGTAGCCAGGAATGGGAACGTGTCTGTCAATGCCGTATCGTCGACGTTGATCCCGTCACCTGCCATTGCGCCGATATAATTGGCGCCTCCCACAACCCGGATGGCGATGTCGGTGACATCGTCAATCGGTCTGCGCCCGTTGGGCCACGCTGCGGCATCCGGTGTCGCATTGCCCGCGGCGTCGTGCGCCAGGGGGCCCAGCCGTTTCTGGCTTCCAAACGGAGTTGGGTCAACGCTGACGTTTAGACGGAGCAGCTCGGAGAGCAGCTTGTCGTTGGGGTTGTATTTCAGCAGCAGGTTGACCAGGTCTGTCCGGTTGGCAGTCTCCGCCGGCACGCCAAAGACCGTCTGCATCGCAAAGGCCAGGCGCGGATTCAAATAGTAGTCGAGGAAGTTCTTCTCCTTGGTCGGGCTGACCCCGTTCCAGCGGTCTTTGTCTATCGTTCCAATGATGGCTTCGTTGATCAGCGGATTCGCAAGCCGCTGGACCTGCACTAATTTACTATCCCCATTGTCGTCGTGCGTCCCCTCCTGCTGGAAAGTGTTCAAGACCAGGGCTTTTCGCCGGTAGGTATTTGCATAAGCCCCCAACACCGGCAGGCTGGTTTCTTCTGGACCCTTTTGATCTCTGGTGAGCAGCGAGATCGGCACTTCCAATGCTATGGTATGCACGTTGAACCCGGAGAGCATATCCACTCCAAAAGCATTGGCGGTATCGTTCGCATCTTCTTCGGCGGTTAGAACCGGTAGAGGGGCCCTTCTCAGGTTGAGCGTATCGAACACGGCTCCCAGGTCGATATAGAAAGGATCCTGGCGCTGTCCGGCAAAAACGCGGATGCCCTTGTTGATCTCGTAGATACCCTGGGCAGTCAGGCCCGCGTAATCGGGCATCGTGCGCGGTCCGACATTGGAAGGCACCGCGATCAGGTCCTTGGCCAAAACCTCGCGCTTATTGCCGGTGATCATGGTGACCGAATATTTCTGCCGGAAACCCAACCCTTCCGATCCTGTGCCGTCTAAGGCCGTGATGGGCGGTAGGGCAACGAAGGAAAGGAACAGCCCTGCGTCTTTGTTGACCCCCCGAAATTCGCTGGTAAACCGGATTTCAAAACGGATATCCCCGGCGGTGCCGTTCATGTCCCGGTCGATATTGAAGGTATACAGCACGCCGGGATCGAAAAACCAGTAATTGGGACCCGAGCTGGGTTCTTCTCCTGGGATCACATCCATGATCAGAACCACCCGGTCATCGCGCCCGGCTTCGTAGCTGCGAAACATAAAGAAATCGGTGATGTCCGCTGTAGGATCTAAGGCAATCATTGGGGCTTCGCGGTGACTGGCTGCCAGGGAACCGGCTGGAGCGAGGCCAAATACCATCACCCAGACCAGGACCAGGCTCGTAAAGACGAGAGCAAATCTATTCAATTTTTTGGACATTTGCATCCTCCTGAATTTTTGGTTATCTCCTGTACCCAACTTGGCCCAACTGGCAAGCAAATACTTCACACTCCGCTGGAGGTGATAACAGACTGCCCTTTTAGTCTTGCCATGCTGTGGTTGGCTTCGGTTATGGGTACCGGCTGGAAAATTGCCCCCGTAGAACGCAGTAGAACATCAATTGCTAGTATATAGATGCAAGATGTAGATTTCAATACATTTCTGGTTTCGTAATATATTATGCTTTTTTGACCCCCGGGTATTTCCTATCATCTGCCTGGGGAGATCCCGGTTTCAACACCGGGCTGTTTATCCGTATAATAGAAAAATCACACTAAGGAGCAGACCCAGTCTCTCCTCCGGTTAATAGGGTTAGGAAAAATAAGATGACCGAAGTGTTTGAATTAAAAATCGCGCCCGCGATCTGCTTTCCTCTTCAATCTTATCTGGGGAAAGCCCTCATGGGTGAAGGTCAGCAGATAGGAAGGATAAAAGATTTCCTGCTCGATCCCACGCTGCGCCGGGTAGTCGGTCTGGTAACCCACAAAGGGAGTATCGTATCCGCCGCTGACATCTCCCTGTGGGACAAGAATAGAATAGAAGTGGATCATCTGGACATGGACCGCCCGCAGGTTGAGCAGCCGGAGCTTGAGCAGGCTCTTTCCCTGCTGGGCGATCTGCGCGGCCGGGCTGTTGTCACCCTGGATGGGGATAAGATCGGCGAGCTGAAAGATTTCCGCGTCGATTCGCGCGGTGAGCTGGCTGAATTTGAGATTGCCCGTTCAGGTATCGAGCTCACCAGCCTTTTCCCGGCAGATCGAGATGCCGCCCGCGTCTTGTGCCTTCCCCGTTCCGCACTCCATACGCTGAACGTAGACTTTATCACCGTCGAGCTGCACCGGGTATCTAGCCTGGACCTGGAACGCTTCTTCCGCGCAGATCCGCTCCGCTGACAAAAATCTCGCAGCCTTGCCCCTATTGAAACCGCCCCCCAACCTCGCTATACTGGAACTGGGTGGGAAATATACTTTATTCAAATTTCCAACCGGAGGGGGTTCATCATGGCGACCGATCAAAAAGATTATTTGAAAATTAAAAGCGCCTATGCCAGCAGCGCCGGGGATTCCACCGCGCTTTTCGAAACGATCCTGCAGATCGCCGCGCAGACCGGGCTGGACCCTGCCCTTGCCCTCCTCGAGCGCTGTGTTATCGAAAAGCGCCTGCTCTGGTTCGAAAAAGTGGGCCGCGGTATGACCCGCACCGGCGACTCCCTCCAGGATGGGTACCGGCTTTTCTATCAAGAATACCTGGGCGTCTACATCCCGGCGCATGGCGATCTGGTCGAAGCAACCCCTACCCGCATGGTGACCCGCTGGCGCAACACCTGCCCGACCCTGGCGGCCTGCCAGAAGCTGGGCCTGGACACGCGCGTGGTCTGCCGCCAGGTATATCACCGCCCGGTCCAGGCCCTGCTCTCGCGTCTCGACCCGCGCCTCAAGTTCGAGCGAAACTACGTCTCCATCCGCCCTCACACCCCCTATTGCGAAGAGGTCATCGAATTGGTAGATCGGTGATAACCCACCGCGAAGTTCACGGAGAACACGGAGGGTATCATTAAAGGTTTTACAGCTTCTCTCCATGTCCTCTGTGGTAAGCATTTATAGTCATGACTCTTCCCACTGGATTCAAAATCACTACGGAACTGCTCTTACGGGCCGCGCTCTTCTTCGCCCTCCTCGACGCTGTCCTCCTACCCCTCCTGGCCTGGCGGATCAAGCCGGCCGCTTTCCGCCAGCTTAAGACTGCCCTCCCGTTGATCACCGCCCTGTACTGGTGCCTGCTCTGGTTCTGGGTCCTCATCAACTTCTGGGAGCCGGTCTATTCCTATCTCTTCCCTGCCTGGTCGCGCTGGCTGCTCCCCTTTTTCCAGGCTTTGCTCACCGCGGCTGTAGCGGCGGGCGCCTACCGGGCCTCGCGCTGGTTTCGCATCCACCCACTGGTTAGTTATGTCCTGATGGGCGGGCTGTGGGGTGTGGTTTCCCACCTGTGGGCGGTAGTTGTTGGAGTCGTCGACAAGCCGCCCATGCTCCAGGGTGCCTCCCCGGCTGCCGCTGTGACGATTGCCTTTTTTGAGTTCATGTTCTATTGGTGCGTCATCCTGGCCATAACCGCCCTGGTCCACTCCATCCCCCGCTTCTTATCCGCGCGCATCCACCGCCATGCAGCCCCATCATAAGAAGTTGGACATAGACGAGCGCGGAAAAGCAAAAACTCGGTCCACAGAATACACTGAAATCACAAAGGCCGAAGCCGGGATAGTCCAGGGCGACATAGTGAAATCGCTCCCGCGCCACTAAAATTTTGTGGCATAAGCAACGGCTTGCTCCATATCCATCCCACGGCCTTCCGACCAGGCAGAGGCATATGCGTCCGCATCCATCTGTCTCTGTAGTTCGGCAACTTCCTGTTCGTAGACCGGGCGCTCGTAAACGGCCATCGCCACCTGGATCTCCTCACGCAGTGCTTGGGCTGCGCCTAACAGACGGGCCGATCGCGCGGCGTCGTTCTGGGCGCGGGCGATGTAAGCCAGGCATTCCAACTGGTTGGCGACCGCGCTCCGCTGTCCCAGCTCTTTCCAACTCACGATCAAACGCCGGTACCCCTCTCCGGCTTCCTCCAACTTACCTTCCTGGCGGGCCAGATGGACCAGCTCGCTCTGCAGCACGGCCTCAAAATAAGGACTTTTCAAGCGCCGGGCCAGTTTCAAGCCTTGTTGAAAGAACTCGTTGGCCAGCTCCAGATTACCCGAGATCCGCGCCTCCATCCCGGTTCCCAGAAAGATGGTCATGAGCATGGGGTGATCGAATTGAGCGGCGAGTTGTCGGGCTTTTTCCAGATGGCTCCAATACGCCTCCCAGTTGCCGGCCTGGCGTTCGACCAGGCTCAACTGCGGTAGGGACATCGCCAGCCATTGCGGATCGCCAAGCGCGGTGAATATGGCAATACTCTCTTCTATGCAGGCTCGCATCAGGTCGTCATCACCCACGAGCACTTGTAAGGTGGCGAGCAGTCCCAGTGCAAAGGCAAGATTAAATGAGTCGCCGCTGCTGCGCGACAGAGCAATGGCTGCTTTCATCTTTTCTGCCGCAGCCCGGTTGTCCCCCTGACCCCACGTCAACAGGCCAATAATGACGATCGCGGTCGCTCGTAAATGATCCCGGTGGGCCGCAGCGATCCCTTCTACCGCAGGCAGGGCCTCGACCTGGTGGAGTAGGGTTTGCACCAGGCGCAGCCCTTCCAGGCGGTCGATGCGATACAGCCAGACAAAACGCAGGTTACCTGCCAGCTGGAGCGCGTCTTCTGGGCGTTCTCCCTGGCCCCATTCCAGTGCGGCGCGAAGGTTATCAAAATCGGGATCCAACCGTTCGATCCATTCGTATGCGCCCGAAGTGCGCAGTCCAGGTTCGGCTTCTTCGGAAAGTCGGAAGAAATAATCGAAGTGCCGATCGCGCACTTCGGCCGTCCCACCTTCTTCGAACAACCGGTCGCGGGCGTACTGCCGGATGGTTTCCAGCAGCCGGTAGCGCTCCTGGCCCCGTTGTTCGTCGGTAATAACCAGCGATTTGTTGACCAACTGCGCCAGTAAATCCAGGACATCCAGGTCGGGACACAAGGCTTCGGCTGCTTCGAACGCCCATCCGCCGGCGAAAACGGAGAGACGGCGCAGCAAGCTGCGCTCGGGTGGGGAGAGGAGTTCGTAGCTCCAGTCGATCAACGCGCGCAAGGTTTGCTGGCGCGGCAGGGCCGTCCGGCTGCCTCCGGTAAGCAGGCGGAAACGATCATCCAGGCGGGCCGCGATTTGCTCGGCTGAGAACAGCCGTGCGCGCGCAGCCGCTAATTCCAGGGCCAGCGGAATCCCATCCAGCCGGTGGCAGATCTGGGCAATGGCCGGGGCATTCGCATCTGTCAGGTTGAAACGCGGGTTCACCGCCCGCGCTCGTTCGAGGAAGAGCCGGGCGGATTCGGACGCGGCCAGCGCGGCGGGGGTCGGATCGGATGTGTCCGGCATGGAGAGCGAAGGCACGTGGTAAGAAAACTCACCGGCGATTCCCAGCGCTTCCCGGCTGCTGGCAATGATTTTGACATTCCGGCAGGCGCGCAGGAAGTGATCCGTCAGCCGGGCGCAGGCTTCGATCAGGTGCTCGCAGTTGTCCAGGATGAGGAGAAGTTCTTTGGCGCGCAGATAATCGGTGACCATGTCGAGCAGGCTGATCCCGGGTACGCCCCTCAACCCAAAGGCGGCCGCAGTGGTCTGGATGACCAGGTCCGGGCTGTCCAACGCGGCCAGCTCAACCAACCAGACGCCGTCCGGAAAAGACGCAAGCAGCTCGGCCGCCAGCTGCAGCGCCAGGCGCGTCTTGCCGGTCCCGCCTGAACCGGTCAGAGTCAATAGGCGGGTGGATGCCAGCGCCCGCCGGGTATCGGCGATCTCGCGCTCGCGCCCGATAAAACTGGTGGGTTGGACCGGCAGGTTATTCGGGAATGTATCCAGCGATCTCAGGGAGGGAAACTCGACCGGCAGGTCTGGATGGGTGAGCTGGAAGATATGTTCAGGGCGGATCAGGTCTTTGAGCCGGTGTTCTCCCAGGTCCAACAGGGTCGCTTCGGCCGGCATACGATCGCGCACCAGCTCGGCCGTGGTGGTCGACACGAGCACCTGTCCCCCATGCCCAACCGACATCAAACGGGCCGCCCGGTTAGTCGCCGCGCCAAAGTAATCGCCTTCCCGCGCTTCAGCATCACCGGTATGCACTCCCATCCGCACGCGCAGCGTCTGGGGTTGGATCTCATCCCAGGACGCGGAATTCAGCGATCGTTGGGCGGCGAGCGTGGCGGCAATCGCGTTCAACGCGGTCCCAAAAACCGCGTGACAACCATCGCCGGTTGTTTTCACGATGTGTCCCTGGTTCGCCTCGATCGCCTGCCGCAAAAAGGCATCGTGGCGGGCAAGCGCAGCTTTCATCCCCTCCGGATGCTGTTCCCAGATCCGGGTGCTGCTCTCAATATCAGTAAACAAGAATGTAACTGTCCCGGTCAGCAGCGGCATAGACAACCTATGCCGTCCCAATCACCCGGTCTTTCGTCACCCAGCGCACCCGGTTCTGGAAAGGATCCAGCACCACTGCGGTCCCGTTCTCCCATTCGACGGCCACACCGGCTGCCTCGATCTGCCGCGCCACCTTTTCCAGCTCCGCCGGATCGGGCAGGCTGATGCTGAACTCGCGCAGACCGGCGGAAGGTTCCTGCGGCGGTTTTCCGCCCCGGCTCTCCCACGTGTTCATCCCGATGTGATGGTGGTACCCGCCGGCAGAGACGAACAGCGCCCCGGGCATCTTTGCCACCACGTCGAACCCCAGCACGCCGTGGTAGAAGCGCTCCGCTTCATCGATATTCGCCACGCGCAGGTGCATGTGGCCGAGTTTGGTGCCGTCCGGCGCTGCCGGGTTGGAGAGGGCCGGGTCGTTCTCGCGGATCTCGGCAAAGAAGTTGTCGAAATCGATTGGGTCGGCCGCCATCCTGACCTGCCGTCCGTCGCGGATCCACTCGCTGCGCGGCCGGTCGCGGTACAGCTCCAGCCCGTTATTGTCCGGGTCGGAGAGGTAGAAGGCCTCGCTGACCAGGTGATCGGCGTACCCGAACCGGATGCGCATAGCCGATAGCTGTGCGATCTTCACCGCCAGCGCGTGCCGGTCCGGAAAAAGGATCGCGGCGTGGTACAGCCCCGTGGTGTTCGCCGGCTGCGGCCGCGCGCCGGGAATCTCTTCCAGCTTCAGGATCACCCGTTTCCCCGAGCCCAGGCTGGCCGTCTGCCCTTCTTGCTCCAGGGTCTGCAGCCCGACCACCCCCTGATAGAACTCCAGCGACCGTTTCAGGTCCCCTACTTTTAAGGTCACACTGCCCACATCCGTATCCGGGTGCAGGCTGGGCGCCCGAATTTCCGAACTTTGAACCGATGTTTCTCGACTATCCATTTCTATCTCTGCTCCCGCTTTTCAATCCACGCTTGATGATCAAGTATATCGACTAATTGTATCAAGTAACTATTAAATGTGTATCTTCGTGGATTAAGCTCTTCCCGTGCCCTTCAGCCTGCCCAGGGCGCTTGTCCTCAGACAGCGGGTGTTTTCGGAAACACCCGCTGTCTTGGCGAATCCACAAAGCCATACAAAAGTCTACCCTCTACCGTCTACCACTTCCGGCACTTCAAAATAGATCGCCGTCCCCGCCTCTTCCTGCGACTCCGCCCACACGCTGCCCTGGTGCGACTCCACCAGCGCCTTGACGATCGCGAGCCCCAGCCCGCTCTCTCCGTTCTCCGTGTGCCGCGATTTGTCAGAGCGGTGGAAGCGGTCGAAGATATACGGCAGCTCCTGCGCGGCAATCCCAGGCCCGGTGTCCCGCACGCTGAAGCGCACCTTCCCATCCGCCGCCTCTGCCGAAAGCTGGATTTCCCCACCCTC
>Ga0105104_10000226_pt1 | contig 43066 bp, 43 predicted proteins | sample PPLLaktember2015_3_FD_87034 | JGI IMG/M metagenome (GOLD analysis project Ga0105104, IMG submission 87034) | Freshwater sediment microbial communities from Prairie Pothole Lake near Jamestown, North Dakota, USA - PPLs Lake P7 Core (6) Depth... | ecosystem: Environmental > Aquatic > Freshwater >... | reverse complement strand
GGTCCGCGAGCGCCAGGTCGAGGAACTGGCCTCGCGGGGCATGCGCGGCATTGAAGACCCCGAAGCCCACCTCCAGCTCGTCCACGACACGCTCGAGCTCCGGGCCGAATCCCTCGCCGGCGAGGTCGAAGGCGTGCGTCCGCACCTCGACGCCGTGCCGGGCGCGGAGGGCGGCCGCCGTCGACTCGAGCACCTCCGGGCGGCGGGCGAAGAGCAGCAGATTCAGCCCCCGCGAGGCCAGCGCCTCGGCCCACGCGGCGCCGAGACCCTCGGAGGCACCGGCCACGAGCGCCCAGCTCCCGTATCGCCGCAGGAAGGCGTCATCGCTTACCGGGAGTCCTCGGGTCGGCATGCGCTGGAAGTTACCAGTCCGGTGAGCGCCGATCGTCTGCGACGAGGGCCGCCGCTTTCCGGGCGGGGCCGTTCCCATGCCCGTTAGCGATGCGGTGTGAGAGTCCTCGCCATTTCCGGAAGCCTGCGGGCCCGCTCGTCCAATCGCGCCCTCCTGCGTGCGGCCGAGGCCCTCGCACCACCCGGGACGGAATGGGAGACCTACGAGGGTCTCGCCGGCCTGCCTCACTTCAACCCCGACGACGACGAGGACGGCCGCCCGGTGCCTCCGTCCGTCGCGGATCTGCGGTACCGGGCGGTCGCCGCGGATGGCTGGGTCATCAGCAGCCCCGAATACGCGCACGGCGTCCCGGGCTCGTTGAAGAATGCGCTGGACTGGCTGGTCTCGTGTCCCGAGCTACCCGGCAAGCCGGTGCTGCTGCTGAACGCCTCGGCGGCGGGAGGGAACTTCGCCCAGGCGGCCCTCGCGGAGACACTTCGCACGATGAGTCTCGAGGTTCTGGCCGAGTCGCTCACGGCGCCGTTCCTGTCTCGCAAGCTCCAGGAGGGGAGCGAGCTGGAACTGGCTGCAGCCCGGATCCTGCGGCGCAGCCTGGACGCGCTCACCGCGGCGACTCGCCGGCGTGGGACTCAATAGAGGAAGGGAACGATGCGCCACCGCACGCGCTCCCGATAGGCGTTCCACAACTGGCCGTACTTCTCCGCGCACCGCCGGTCATCGTCGAGCTGCCGCGGCACCAGCAATCCCACGTAGTAGAGCGGGTACAGCCACGGTCCGAGGACCTCCGGATGACCGAGGCTCAGCGTCAGTGCCGTCGCCATCAGCAGCTCGCCCAGGTAGTTGATGTGGCGGGAGAGGCCCCAGAAGCCGCTCACCAGCACTCGTCCGTCGAGCGCCTCCGGAGCGATGACCCCGAACGCCTTCCGCGACGGGTCGCGCTTGAACCAGTACTTCTGGAGATTCGCTCCCCGGGCCAGCGTCCACCCGCCGAAGAAGAGGATCGCGATCAACGCGTACGCCCAGGCGGGCCAGTGCGGGTCGGGAAGCTCGGCGGTCGTCCACAGACCGACCGCGTAGAAGAACGGATAGAAGCAGAAGCAGCCCCAGCCCAGCTTGAAGCCGACCCGCTCGGCGACGAAATCGTAGGTGTAGAGGTGCACCCGCTCGAAGAGGAGGTACTCGACGAGGAAGAAGGTGAAGAGCGCCAGGTGCAGGACCACTCCGGGCGAGGCATCGGTCGGGTACACCAGAAAGTGATGCGCGCCGAAGGAGAGGAGGTTGAGCTCGAGCATCACCGCCCCGAGCAGGTAGAGGTACATCTTGGCGTCCATCCGGCCGCCGAGCCACTGCGGCTGCGCGACGCGACCGAGGTAGAGCTCCTTGCCCAGGCTCCACCCGGGCACCCTCGAGGCCGGGAGCACGACGGCGAGCGTGAAGAGTACGCCCAGTGCGCACGCGCCCACCGCCATCTCCCAGCGGTGCACGTAGAACGCGTCCCAGGCGAGCCAGCCGGCACCGCAGATGCCGGCCCACGCCGCGACGCTCACGGCGAAGACCAGCGGGCCATTCAGCCGGTAGCGCAGGGGAACGCCGCCCGCGTCGCGGACGTAGCCCTCGACCTGGCGCGCCGGGAGGAGCGCGTGGAGCGCGAAGACGCCGCCGGCGATGACCGCGGGCCAGGCGAAGGCGAGCGACACGCGCGTACGCTAGCAGCCCGCACCGGTCAGCCGCGAGCGAGGGCGGCGGCCTGCTCCAGGCTGATCCCGCCCAGCAGGAGATCGGCGTGACGATGCACCACGCGCCACCCCGGCGCGTCACGCCGGTAGACCTGGGTGATTCGCAGCGGCCAGTCCTGCTCCGGGAGACCGCCCACTTTCCCCCGGAGCCGGGCGATCATCGCCAGGACGGCCATCCCCTCCGAGGCGTAGGTCTCGACGACCTCCACTGTTCCGTCCCCTCCGCGGAAGAAGTGGGACAGCTTCTCCAGCCTCGCACTCGAGGCGTCGAATCCCCGCCGGGGCTCGCCCCCGAACGGCGCCATGAGCGTGTAGTCGTCCGAGTGGGTGATCAGCGAGAGATACCTGCGCATGTCGCCCTGGATGAAGACCACCTCGGAGACCTTGGCGCGCTCGATCAGCTCCGCGACCTCGGACTTGCCGACGTTTCCCGTCGTCGCGCCCACCGTCAGCGTCCCCAGCAACATGTTTCTGCGTGTCATCACGGCCCGTCTGCCTCCTCCGGCCTCGCGCCCTGCGCTCGCAGGGCCGGGCGGCCAGCTCTTTCGCGGTCTGGCGGCCCATGACCGAGAACAGGGATGGCGCACCGCTCGTACTGAATCCAGTGATATGATTTCACGATCATGCTGCACGAAATTGACCTTTCCCGTGCCGACCTGAATCTGCTGGTGCTGTTCGAGACGGTGCTGCGGGAACGGCACGTGGGACGGGCCGCGACACGTCTTCACCTCTCGGCCTCTGCCGTCAGTCATGGGCTGGGGCGCCTTCGCCGACTCCTGAAGGATCCGGTGTTCCTGCGGACGCCGAAGGGCGTGGTGCCGACCGCGCGTGCGATGGAGCTCGCCGCTCCCGTGGCGGACGTCCTGGCCGGCGCCCGGAGCATCCTCGCGACCTCCACGCCCTTCGACCCACGCACCTCCACCCGCGAGTTCACCCTTGGCGCCCCGGACGGAGCCTCGACCGCGTTTCTCCTGCCGCTCCTCACCCGGCTGCGCGTGGAGGCGCCCGGGGTGAACCTCCGCCTCCGTCAGCTCCTGCCGCCCGGAGACGGGCGCGCCGGCGTCCCGTCGTGGGAGCCCGCGTGCGCCGAGCTGGACAGCCGCACGCTCGATCTCGCGATCGGCCCGTTCGACGCCGTCCCGGCCCGCTTCGCCTCGGAGACGCTCCGGGAGGAGGACTTCGTCATCGTCTCGCGCCGCGGGCATCGCTTCGCCCGGGCCCCGGTACTCGACTCCTACTGCGCCGCGAGCCACCTCGTGGTCTCGCAGACCGGCGACGCGCGCGGCTTCGTGGATCGCGCTCTGGCAGGTCTCGGCCGGATACGGCGGGTGGCGTTGACGGTACCGAGCTTCTTCATGGCTCTGTCGATCGTGGCCGAGACCGACCTGCTCGCCGCCGTCCCGCGGAGCTTCGCCAGGGTCCACGGGCCTCGCGCTGGCCTCGTGGTGATCGAGCCGCCCCTGTCGCTCCCGCGATTTCAGCTGCGGATGATCCTTCCAGCGGGCGGACTCACCGACGCGGGGCTGGCGTGGCTCTGCTCGGCGATCCGCCAGGGCAGCGCCCCGCGCGAGGCCGCGACCCGGCGGCCCTCCGGCCCGAAACGCCAGGTCAGCGCAGCGACTTCAGCTCCACCGCGATGAGCCGCAGGTCGCGGTCCCCCACGTTCCGCACCCTGTGCGGTGGCAGCGCCGGGCCCCAGATCGCCTCGCCCGGACCGGGGCGCAGGTTCAGAGTGCGCGAGTCCGCGATCACCTTCCCCTCCGGGTCGATCCGGGCGAAGTCGCTCCAGCTCAGGACGTGGAGCGCGCTGGGCCAGACGTGGGTGTGGATCTCCGACCCGAGCGGCTCGAGCAGATGGAGGATGCCCGAACGGCGCGCCGGACGTCACCTCACCTCTGTCCCTTCTGGTACGTCCCCACCAGCTCGGCCTGCCCTACCACGTGCCCCTCCATGGCCTTCAGCAGATCCGCCTTCGACGGCTTCGCCAGATCCGGCAGCATGGTGTCGAGCGCGTACAGCTTGAAGAAGTACCGGTGGCGGCCAATGGGCGGGCACGGACCGCCGTAGCCGGTCCTCTTCCAGTCGTTCACCCCTTCCTTCGTTGGCGGGGGGAGCGCACGGGACGCGCCTTCGGCGAGCCCCGAGGCCTGCAGCGGCAAGTCGTAGAGCACCCAGTGCACCCAGGTCATCTTCGGTGCCTTCGGGTCCGGCGCATCCGGGTCGTCGACGATGAGGGCGAGGCTCTTCGCCGACGGTGGCACGCCGCTCCAGGCCAGCGGCGGCGAGGTGTCCGGTCCTTCACAGGTGTACTTCGCGGGAATCGATCCCTGCTGGCTGAAGCTCGACGAGGAGATCTGCACGGGCGCCTCCGGCGGTTTGCTCACTGCAGCAACCGTGAGCAGCAAGCCCGAGATCAACACCACCGGGGCTGAACGCATGGCCCCTGGAGTCTACGCCTGTCCCGCGGCGGGCATCGCTCGTCGGATCGGCAACGCTCGGCGGATGACCGACCGACCAGGTGTCGCAACGCTCCGCAGGTCCCGTGTCGCCCGGATCGAAGGTCGAGGGAAGCCCTCGATTCATCCGGGAGGCGCAATGGCGACGAAGAGTGCCCTGATACCTGTGTTCCTGCTTCCGGTCGCGCTGGCCGTGGCCTGCAGCGACGACGAGACCCAGCCCCAGCCCAAGGTCTTCAACTTCGCCCTCACGACGGCGAACGAGACGCCACCGTGTACGGACGCGGGCGTCAACGCGACTGGAAACGCCACCGTGACCATCCCTGTCGACAACTCCTCGGTGATGGTCAACGTGACCTACTCCGGCCTGTCCGGTCCGGTGACGGCGGGGCACATCCACTCTGGCGGCGCCGCGGCGCCGGGCCCGGTGGTGCTCCCCTTCGAGCCTCCGCTCGACTCGCCGTTCTCCAAGACGCTGACCGCGGCCGACTACGCCCCGGGCACCGGGACTCCGCCCGACTTCCCGAGCTTCGTGACCGCGCTCAAGGCGGGCGGGGCCGGGTACGTGAACCTCCACACGGACGCCTGCAAGCCGGGGGAGATCCGCGGCGAGGTTCAGTGAGCTCCGTCCGGCGGCTCAGCCGGCCGAGATGAGCGCCACCGACGCTCCGGCCAGGGCGAGGCCGACGCCCTGCCAGCGACCGATGCGCTCGCCGAGCAGCCAGCGGGCGAGCGCAATGGTCACCGCCGGATAGAGCGAGGTCAGCACCGCGACCACGGTGAGGAGGCCCCGCTGGGTGCCGAGGAAGAAGAAGATCGCGGCGAGCGCCACCAGCCCGCCGACCAGGACCGGACCGAACCGGAGCCAGCCATCCTGGGGCTCCGCTGGACGGCGGAGGGCCCGGGCGTGGAGCGCGAGCATCGGGAGCGCCGCGACCACCTGCGACGCCGCGGTGGGCCATAGCCCCTCTCCACGCCCCGCACGCTGGAGACCGATGAAGAGCACCGCGAATCCGAGCCCGGCCAGGACTCCATCCACCACGCTCAGCGAGGCCGGCGGCGCGGACCCCTCGCCGGCCCGCTCCTCGGTCCGGGCCGTCAGCCACACCGCGGGGAACGCGATCAAGAGGCCGACCATCGCTCCCGGCCCGGGCCGCTCACCGAGGGCCAGCCCGAACAGGGCAGGGAGCGCCGCGGCCAGCACCCCGGAGATAGGGGCGACGATGTTCATCCGGCCCCGCGCGAGCCCCCGGTAGAGCGCGAGCGTGCCGAGCCCTCCCCCGAGTCCGGACAGCGCTCCCCAGGCGAGGGATGCACCCGACGGTCGGCCACCGACCACGAGCGATGCCAGGAGAGCGCCGGTGCCGGCGGCGAGCTGGGCGATCACCGAGACCCGCCCGTAGTGGCTCCGGCGCGAGAGCCAGCCGGCGAGGAAGTCGGCGACGCCGTATGCCAGCGCGGAGCCGAGCGCGAGAAGGATGGCGCTCATGCCGCTCCGCGTCGCCGGAGGCCCTGAAGCGGCGTGCGAGTCGTGACCGAGTTGCAGCGGGCGAAGCGCGGATCTGGGTCCCGCCCTCCGGACGCGTCCCTGCCGCCGCGCCCACCGCGATGCACTGCAGCGTCCGGACACCCGGCTGCAGCCGGATGGTGGGCTGTCTCTCGTTGCTCTAGCGCGATGGCCTCCGGAGACCTCCCATGAACCCCGCCCCCACCTTCCATCGATTGCTCCTCGTCCTCTTCCTGGGTACGGCCCCCGCGCTCGCCCAGGCCCCACGCCTGACCCTTCCGGACCCGAGCCCTCACGCCTCGGTGAGCCAGCGAGTGGGCCTCACCGACATCACCATCGACTATCACCGGCCCGCGGTGGGGAAGCGGAAGATCTGGGGCGCGCTCGTCCCCTACAACGAGCCGTGGCGCGCGGGCGCGAACGAGAACACCACCATCACCTTCTCCACCCCGGTCACCGTGGGCGGGAAGCAGGTCCCCGCCGGCACGTACGGGCTCCACATGATTCCCACGCCGACCACCTGGACCGTCGCCCTCAGCACCGTCTCCATCGCCTGGGGCAGCTTCACCTACGACCCCAAGGAGGACGCGGCCCGGTTCACCGTCACGCCCACCCAGGCCGAGCACGAGGAGAGCCTCCAGTACCGGTTCGAGAACCCCACCGAGACCTCGGCCAACGTGGTGCTTCACTGGGAGCGCCTCCAGGTCTCGTTCCCCATCACCGTCGACACCAAGGCCATCACCTTGGCCAGCCTCAAGGGCCAGCTCCGGGGACTCGCCGGGTTCTCCTGGCAACCGTGGAACCAGGCCGCGGCCTGGTGCACCAGGAACGACTGCGGTGCCGACCAGGCGATGGCGTGGGTGGACCAGTCGATCAACACTCAGCGCTCGTTTCCGAACCTGACCGCCAAGGCCAAGCTGCTGGAGAAGAAGGATCCGGCTGCCGCGTCCAAGCTGCGCTCGGAAGCGATGAAGCTCGCCACCGAGACGGACGTCAACGCTCTCGGGTACCAGCTCCTGGGCGAGAAGAAGTACCCCGAGGCGCTCGAGATGTTCCGAAAGAACGCCAAGGACTACCCGGAGTCCTGGAACGTCCACGACAGTCTCGGGGAGGCGCTGGCCACCACCGGCGACAAGAAGGGGGCCACCGCCAGCTACGAGCGGGCGCTCACCCTGGCCAGAGACCCGGTGCAGAAGAAGCGCATCACCACGGTCCTGGCCGGGCTCCGTCAGTAGCGGAACCTGCCCCTACTGCTGCAGGCTGGCCTTCAGCGAGATCGGGATCTTCAGCGCCGCGGAGATCGGACAGCCGCCCTTGGCGCCCTCGGCGGCCTTCTCGAACTCGGCGGCGTCGAGCCCCGGGACCCAGCCCTTGACCTCGAGCGCCGACGATTTGACCTCGAAGCCACCCCCGGCCTTGGGCCCGAACTCGACGACGCAACTGGTCTCGAGCCGCTTCGCCGGATGTCCGGCCTGCGCGAGCCCGTGCGAGAGCGCCATGGAGAAGCAGCTCGCGTGGGACGCGGCGAGCAGCTCCTCGGGCGTGGTCGTGCGCGCAACCCCCTCGGTCCGCGCCTTCCAGCTCAGCCCCGCACCCTGGAAGATCCCGCTCGCCACGCTGGTCTTCCCCTGCCCGCTCATCAGATCGCCCTGCCACTCCGCGGTCGCTCGGCTCTGCATGTCGGTTCCTCCGTGGTTGCGCTGATCTGCCCGGGTCCGAGGCCCGGCGCAACGCCCGTGGAGCGGTCCGGCGGCGCGACGCGACCCGTCCGGTTCCTTGGCCGACACCCGGGCCGCCCGTCACGCCGAGCGAGCTCGCCCCGCGCTGACTTCCGGGTCCCCCGACCCGCTCCCGGCTCGCGCCAGGCGTCCGGGCGCCCAGGCCACCACCGCGTCGATGAACGCCCGGACCTGGGGCGGGAGGAGCTCCTTCTCCGGGTACACCAGCGCGACGCGGGCCTCCAGTCCGATGCTCTCCCGGAGCACGTGCACCAGGTCGCCGCGCTCAAGCAGAGGAGCGGTCAGCGTCATCGGCAGCAGGGCGATCCCGAGACCCTGCACCGCCGCGTCCGCGAGGAGCTTCATATCGTTGGAGACGAAGTGGCTCTCGATCCGCACCTTCCCCCCGTTGCGCCGAGGCCAGTTCGTCCGTGGGACCTCGCCGCGCTCGAAGCCGGTCAGGCACCGGTGCTGTCGCAGCGCGCGCACCGAACGCGGGGTCCCATGGATCTCGAGGTATCGGGGAGAGGCCACCGCGATCAGGGCATCGCGCAGCAACGTGCGGACCACGAGACCCGGCTCGCGGATGGTCCCCGCCCGGAGGGCCAGATCGTACCCCTCGCGGAGGAGATCCACGTGCCGCGTCGACGCATTGACGTGGATCCGCACCTCGGGGTGAGCCCGGGCGAACTCGGAGATCATGGCATGGAAGCCCGGGGCCTCGATGGGCGGCACCGAGACGCGGAGCGTGCCTCGAATCGGGCCGTCCCCGCGCCGCACGCTCGCCTCGGCCTGGGCGACCGCATCGAGCGCGATGCGCGCATGCCGGTAGAACGCCTCTCCGGCGTCGGTGAGCGCGAGCGCGCGCGTGGTCCGCCGGAGCAACCGTGTCCCGACCTTCTCCTCCAGCCGCGCGAGGCGGCGCCCGATGGTGGCCCGGGGAACGCCCAGGGTCCTCGCTGCTGCCGAGAGCGAGGCAGTCTCGATCGTGGTGCTGAAGGCCAGCAGCTCCGCGGTTTCGGGCACTTCCGTCATCTGGATCAAAACCTAGCAGGTGAAGCGCATCTGTAACACCTGGCGAGCCTCCGGTCCGGGACGCATGGTGGGCCCATGAAAACCACCACCTACTGGATCGCCACGGCGGTCCTGACCCTGATGCTCCTCCTGGGCGGGTTCCTGGACCTCGCCCATGCAGCGCCCGTGATCGAGACCGTGTCGGCGCTCGGCTACCCCGCCTATCTGGCCTCCATCCTCGGAGCGTGGAAGCTGCTCGGCGGCGCGGTGATCGTGAGCCCTGGCCTCCCGCGCCTCAAGGAGTGGGCCTACGCGGGCGTCGTGTTCGACCTCTCCGGCGCGGCGGCGTCGCATGCATTCGTCGGGGATCCGGCCGGCAAGGTCGCCGTTCCTCTCGTGTTGCTTACCTTCGCCGCCCTGTCCTGGGCGCTCCGACCCGCGACGCGACGGATGGGCGAGGTGCTTCCGGGCGCGCTCGTCCCGCCCCCGTCCGTCCGGACCCGCGCGGCCTGAGGATCAACGTGGAACACCGGGGTCGGTCGGCTCAGAGCCGCTCGACCACCGGGAGCTCGACCGAGACCAGCTCGCCGTACTTGAGGCCGGTGCCGGTGTTCATGAGGACCACCCGGTCGTCCCGGCCGATGGCCCCGCTCGCCACCAGCGCCTTGATCCCCGCCCAGACCGCCCCGCCCTCCGGGGCGGGGAACACGCCTTCGGTGGAGGCGATCTCCCGCATCCCGGCCAGGGCCTCCTCGTCGGTCACGGTGACCGCCGTCCCGCCCGAGCGGCGAATCAGCGCCAGCATGAGGAAGTCGGCGACCGCCGCCGGCACCCGGAGGCCGCTGATGCTGGTCCGCGCGCCCTGCACCGCCGGAGCGTGGTCGAGTCCCTGCTGGAAGGCCCGGACGATGGGCGCGCATCCCTCGGTCTGCACCGCGATCATCCGTGGCCGGCGCGAGTCGATCCATCCCAGCTGCTCGAGCTCCTCCAGCGCCTTCCAGATTCCGACCAGCCCGGTGCCTCCCCCGGTCGGGTAGACGATCACGTCCGGCACCTCCCAGCCCAGCTGCTCCACCAGCTCCAGGCCCATCGTCTTCTTGCCCTCGGCGCGGTAGGGCTCCTTGAACGTCGAGAGGTCGTACCAGCCCTCCTCGCCCGCGCGCCGCCGCACCCACGCCCCGCAGTCGTTGATCAGCCCGCGGACCAGGACCACCTCGGCGCCGTACACCGCCGCTTCCTTCCGGTTCAGCTCCGGCGCGTCGACCGGCATGTAGACGTGTGCCCCGAGCCCTGCCCGTGCGGCGTAGGCGGCCAGCGCCCCTCCGGCGTTCCCCGCGGTGGGGAGAGCCACGTCCCGGGCGCCGAGCTCCAGCGCCCGCGACACCGCCGCGGAGATGCCGCGCGCCTTGAAGGAGCCGGTCGGATTCGTGCCCTCGTCCTTCAGGAGGAGCCGCTTCAGCCTCGCCCGGGCGCCGAGCCGCGGCACGGCCATCAGCGGCGTGTCTCCCTCGCCCAGCGAGACGACGTTCCTCGCCTCCCGAACCGGGAGCAGCTCCCGCCACCGCCACATCCCGCGGGGACGGGTGGCGACCGCTTCCCGGGTCAGCGTCCGCGCGGCGCGCTCGAGGTCGTAGCGGGCGAACAGCACCTTCCCGCAATCCGGGCAGAGATTCTGGAGACGCTCGGCGTCGTGCTCGCGCCCGCAGGCGGTGCACTGGAGGTGGGTGAGCGCGCTCCCGGCTTCGAGGGTAGCGGTGATCATCGACGGCACCGTAGTCGAGCCATGCAGGGAAGACCCGCGGTCAGCGCGACCGGCGTCGCCCGACGAACCACGCGGGAGCTCAGCCCGCGGCCGGAGCGACCGGCGTCGCCCGACGAACCACGCGGGAGCTCAGCCCGCGGCCGGAGCGAGCACGACCACGCTGTACCCCACCGCCGGCACCTGACCCGGATTCGAGTAGGCGTGGCGCTGGTCGCCGCGAAAGACGACCACGTCCCCCGGCGCGAGCTCCCAGCGCTGGCCGCTGGCGGAGAGCCGGAGCGTTCCCCGCTCGCAGGTGAGGTACTCCCGGGTTCCCGGGGTATGCGGAACGCCGGTCATCGAGGCCCCGGGCGGAAGCTCCATCCGCTCGATGATCATCCCCGGGATCGGATCCGGCAGCAGCGAGCGCAGCTCCACCGGACCCCGCACGCGGGTGGGCAGCGCACCCCGCGGATAGTGGCGAGCTCCGGCCCGGGGCGAGGCGAGCAGCTCCTCGATCGAGACCTGGAACACCATCGCCACCCGCTGGAGGACCGCGAGCGTGGGGTTCGCCGCCCCGGACTCGAGATTGGCCCAGGTCGCCCGGGGCAGCCCCGCCAGCCGGGAGATCTGCTCCTGGGTCATCGAGCGGAGCAGCCGCAGCTGGCGCACGTTCTCGCCCAGCCGGCCCGCCGCGTCCTGAGGGGCAGCGCTCATTCCGTGACCTTCTGCCAAAGGGCTGGCACGCCGGTCAATTCCCTGGAGGGCCCGCGCTAACTGGCCGACCCAGGAGAGACACATCCGATGGAACTTCGAGGAACGGCAGTCATCGTCACCGGAGCGAGCCGGGGTCTGGGCGCCGCCCTGGCCGAGGGGCTGGGCCGGGCGGGAGCGCGCCTGGTGCTGGTCTCGCGCGACCGCGAGGCGCTCGACGCGGTGGTGGAGCGGGTCAGGACGCAGGGCGGAGAGGCGCACGCGGTCGTGGCCGACGTCGGCGCGCCGGAATCGGCCGCGCGCGTCGCCGGGACCGCCGGCGCCCTGGTCGGTCCTGCCGAGGTCGTGATCCACAACGCGGGGACGCTCGGCCCGATCCCCCTCGCTCCGCTCGCCGACACCTCCGACGAGGACTTCGAGCAGGCCCTGGCGACGAATCTCCTCGGTCCCTTCCGCCTCACCCGGGCCCTGGTGGGGAGCATGGCCATGCGCGGCCGGGGAACGGTGGTGCTGGTCAGCTCGGACGCGGCGACCACGCCGTACCCCGGCTGGGGCGCCTACGGGGTGTCCAAGGCGGCGCTGGAGCATCTGGGCCGGATCTGGAACGCGGAGCTCGCGAGCACGGGTGTCCGCTTCCTCACCGTCGACCCCGGGGAGATGGACACCCGGATGCACCGGGAGGCGGTGCCCGAAGCCGATCCCTCCACCCTCCCCTCGCCCGAGCAGGCCGCCGCGCGCGTGCTGCAGCTGCTGCGGGAGGCACCGTGAAGCACGCGCTCCAGGACGCCCCGGCCACGGTCTCGAAGCAGGCCGGACGCCTCCTTCACGTCGACCTTCGGCGGGGAACGCTTGTCGACACGCGAATCGACTCCCTGCCCGAGCTGCTCCGCCCGGGAGACCTCCTGGTAGTCAACGACGCGGCCACCCTCCCCGCCTCGCTCCCCGGAACCGCGCGCGGCGAGCCGATCGAGGTGCGTCTCGCCGGAGAGGAGCCGGACGGAACCTGGCGCGCCGTCGTCTTCGGAGCGGGGGACTGGCGAACGCCCACCGAGTCACGGCCCCCGCCACCCGCCCTCGCTCCGGGCGACTCGCTGCGCCTCGGACCCGGGCTCCAGGCGCGCGTCACCGCCCGCTCCGATGTCTCGACGCGCCTGCTGTGGATCCGCTTCGCGGCCTCGGCCGAGCGGTTCTGGTCCGCGCTCTACCTCCACGGTCGCCCGGTCCAGTACGCGTACGAGCCATCCCCCCTCTCGCTCGATCGGGTCCAGACGCCGTACGCGGCCCGACCGTGGGCCTCGGAGATGCCCTCCGCCGGCCGGCCCCTCACCCTCGAGCTGCTCGGCCGGCTCCGCTCGCGCGGGGTCGCTCTCGCCCGGCTGACGCACGCTGCCGGACTGTCCTCCACCGGCGATGCCGTGCTGGACGGGGCACTCCCGCTTCCCGAGCGGTACGAGCTCCCCGCGGCGACGGTCCGCGCGGTGGCCGAGACCCGCCGGCAGCGCGGCCGGGTCGTCGCGGTGGGGACCACCGTGGTCCGGGCCCTCGAGGGGGCCGCGCTCTCCGCCGGAGGCGAGCTCCGTCCGGGGCCCGGCCTCACCGATCTCCGCATCGGCCGTGGCTTCGAGCCGCGCCTGGTGAGCGGATTGCTCTCCGGAATCCACGCGCGGGACTCGAGCCACTTCGAGCTGCTCAGCGCGTTCCTTCCCGGGGCGCTGGAGCTGCTCTACACCCTGCACGCCGCCGCCGGCGGGTACCGGGGCCACGAGTTCGGCGATTCCACCCTGGTCCTCGGCTGAGAGCGGACGGTCGGCTCACCCGGCCGGCTTGTTCATCGCCCCGGCGATCGCCCGGACCACCGAGCGCGGACCCAGACGAACGGAGAGGGCCAGCGCCCGGTTCTTCCAGCCGTGCACCACGAACGGCGTTCCCCGCTGCATCGCCCGGTAGGCGTCCCTGGCCACCTCCGTCGGAGACATCACCCCGGACCGGAACAGCCGCGTGTCGCCGCCCCCCCCCACCGAGGGGAACTCGGTCGCGGTGGCTCCGGGGAGGCTCACCGTCGCAGTCACCCCCGTTCCCTTCAGCTCGTAAGAGAGTGCCTCGGTGAACGAGTTCACGAAGGCCTTGGTCGCGTAATAGACCGCGTCGAACGGCCCCGGCTGGAGCCCGGCCGTCGAGCCGATGTTGAGCACCCGCCCCCGCCCACGGGTGAGCATCCCCGGGAGGAAGGCGTGGGTGAGCCGCACCAGCGCCCGGACGTTGACGTCCACCATCACCATCTGGCGCCCCAGCGGGCTCGCCGCGAACGGGCCGACGTTGCCCAGGCCCGCGTTGTTGACCAGGAACTCGATCTCCAGGGGAAGGGCCTGCACTTCCCGGACGACGCGCTCGACCTCGTCCGCCACCGCGAGGTCAGCCGCGATGACGTGCACCGAGACCTTTCGCGCATCGCGGAGCTCCCGGGCCAGCGCGTCCAGGCGCTCGCGGCGGCGCGCCACCAGGACGAGGTCGGTTCCATCGGCGGCGAAGAGCCGGGCGAACTCCTGACCCAGGCCCGACGAGGCTCCCGTCACCAGCGCGGTCTTGCTCATGGGCGACAGGCCTAACGCACCGCGGACGAAGAATCCCGGCAGCTCCCTGCCAAGCCTCCCTTCGGCGTCGCGCAGCTCGCCGTCCTCGCCGTGTTCGTCGTCCTCGGCTTCCGGGCCCTGCGGAGAGTCCGGGCGGCCGCGGCCGCGGCCGCGCCCCGGGCCACCGTATAGCCGCCCGGGTCGGCGGCGGGCGAGCACACAGCCTTCAGATTCCCGGCGACCCCGGGCGCCCGCTGGAGCTAAGAGGGTCGTCATCGATCGGCACATGACGGACACCCTGGACGTGCTGCGTCGCCCGAGCTCCGTCGCCGCGGCGTGGAGAGAGGCGTGGAGCGAGCAGCGCTTTCGCGCCGAGGCCGTGATCACGCCTGTGGCCCTGGTCGCGGTCCTCGCGGTGATGGCCCGGTTCCTGACCTGGGTCGAGCGCCGACCCGGCGTGTTGCTTCCCGACCCGGTGCTGGCGCTCATCCCACCGCGCGACATGACCTGGCTCACCTTCGGCCTGGTCTACGTGGGCCTCCTCACGGCCCTGGCGGTGCTGCTGCGGCATCCACGCCGGCTCGTGCTCGGGGCCCAGGCCTACGCGGTGATGGTGCTGTTCCGGATGGCCGTGATGGCGGTCACACCATTGGAAGCGCCTCCGAGGATGCTGCCGCTGCAGGACCCGCTGGTGCAGGTGGTGGGAACCGGCGGCGAGGTGCTCACCCGGGACCTCTTCTTCTCCGGCCACACTGCGACCCTGGCCCTCCTGACGATGCTGGCGCCGGGGCGCTTCAGCCGCCGCTTCTTCCTCGTCTGCACCGCCCTGGTCGCCATCTGCGTGCTCTGGCAGCACGTGCACTACACGGTGGACGTGCTGGTGGCCCCGTTCTTCGCCTTCGCCAGCCGCGAGCTCGTGTTCCGGCTGCACCGCCGAGGATGGCGGGGCACCCACTGGCCGGAGTGAACACCGTTGCCTCGGTGACCGCGGCGTTCAGGGCGACGGCAGCTGCCGGGTCATGAACACGCTGAAGGGATCCTCCGTGTAGTCCCCGAACGGTCCGCAGCGCCGGAATCCCGCGCTCTCGTAGAGCCGGAGCGCGGGCACGAATGCCGGCCCCGAGCCGGTCTCGAGCCAGAGGCTCGTGAGCCCGCGGGCGCGCGCCTCGGCGACGAGGTGATCGAGGATGGCCCGTCCGATGCCAAGCCCGAGGAAGGCGTCCGCTACCCGCATGGACTTGAGCTCGCCCCGCTCCGCATCCAGGATCCGGAGTCCGCCACAGCCGGCAATCTCCCCTCCCACCCACACCGACCAGAAGGTGACCCCGGGCTCGCGGAGCCGGCCCAGGTCGAAGGCGTGCACGCTCTCCGGCGGAGAATTGGCGTGCATGCCCGCGAGGTGCCGGGCGATGAGGGCGCGGGTCGGCGCGCCGGACAGGTCGTCGAGGATGAAGCGAAGAGGCGGCGGGCTCACTCCGGCGCTGCACCGTAACATCCGGAGCCGGCCGGTCGCTCACGGGCGAACCATCCTTCGGGCTGTTCCGGAGCGGGGACGTCCTTGCGGTGATGGAATGGGCGGTCACCGACCATTCCCGCGCGAAACGCGCCGCCCTGCCCCGCTCGCGCTTCCCCGTGGAGCTTCCGCTCCGCGTCTGAGCGGGGGCCCGGAGATCTCTCCAGCAGGCCGGTGACCTTCACGCCGATGAGGATCCAGCTGTGGATCGCCTTCTGCTCCGGGGGACGTGATCTCCCCCGGAGGAACGCACCCGATCGAGCGCCGCTCGTCAGCTCGGGATCCGATCCCAGATCCCGGCGTGGACGAGCCGGTTCACCATCTCCCGGCCGGAACCGCGAGACGCCTCATGAGGAATTTCCGAGACTTCTGGCGCGCTGCAGCAAAGATTTGACACGTCACGCCATTGCCGCGGATGCTCCGCGCCCCATGACCCCGATGGGCACCGCAGCCGACGTCAGCGCGACCACCCTCGCGCCGCGGCTGTCCTCGTCCTCGCGGTCGTTCCTCGTCTCCTCCCTCGTCGTCGTCGGCCTGCTGCTGGGCCTGGTCCTGCTGCCCCTGATTGCCGCGGGGTGCGGGCCGCCGACCTGACCGAACGACGTTCTCGGAAGGACCTGGCCCCCGCACCCGAACCCGGTGCGGGGGCTTTTTCGTTTCAGGAGCAACGATTGCGAGGCTGTCGATGGAGCAGATCGCGGAGAAGCAGGAAGCGCGGCGAGGCACCTCGCCCCAGAGCACCCCGGTGCGGATGTCCGGCGCCCAGATCCTCTGGGAGGTGCTGGAGCGCGAGGGGGTCGAGGTCGTCTTCGGATACCCCGGCGGGGCGATCATGCCGGTGTACGACGCGCTGCCGGCGAGCCCGATCCACCACGTGCTCGTCCGTCACGAGCAGGGCGCGGCCCACATGGCGGACGGGTACGCACGCGCGTCGGGGAAGGTGGGGGTCTGCGTCGCGACCTCCGGTCCCGGAGCCACGAACCTGGTCACCGGCATCGCCACCGCGATGCTCGACTCGGTTCCGCTGGTCTGCATCACCGGGCAGGTGTCCTCCACCCTCCTGGGGAGCGACGCGTTCCAGGAGATCGACATCACCGGCATCACCCTGCCGATCACCAAGCACAACTACCTGGTCACCCGTGCCGAGGACCTGGCGCACAGCATCCGGGAGGCCTTCGAGGTCGCCCGCTCCGGCCGCCCGGGACCGGTGCTGGTGGACATCACCAAGGACGCGCAGCAAGCAACGGTGCCTTTCCGATGGAGCGACGAGCCGGTGCGGCTCCCGGGCGTGCGGCCCGCCCGGCGCTTGACGCATGAGCAGATCGAGCGGGCGGCGAGCCTCATCAACCAGGCCAAGCGTCCGCTGATCTTCTGCGGCCACGGGGTGATCAAGGCCGGGGCCAGCGAGCTGCTCCTGCGCTTCGCGGAGAAGACCGGTATCCCGGTGGCCAGCACTCTCCTCGGCCTCGGCGCATTCCCCGCCTCTCACGAGCTCAGCCTGGGGATGATGGGGATGCACGGCGAGGCATGGGTCAACCACGCGGTGCAGGAGTCGGATCTGCTGGTGGCGGTCGGGATGCGCTTCGACGACCGCGTCACCGGCAACCTCAAGAACTACGCGACCGCGGCCAGGAAGATCCATCTGGAGGTCGACCCGGCCGAGGTCAACAAGAACGTCAAGGCCGACGTGGCGATGCTGGGAGATCTCGGGCGGTCCCTCGAGCGGCTCCTGCCCGCGGTGGCGCAGCGCGAGCACCAGGACTGGCGGGCACGGATCCGGGCGCTCCGGGAGGACTCGGCCTCCCGCGACGTCCAGGGAATTCCGCACCAGGGAAGACTGCGCGCCCCGCACGTGCTGCACGACCTGTGGCGGCTGACGCGCGGCGAGGCCCTGGTGGTCACCGACGTGGGCCAGCACCAGATGTGGGAGGCCCAGTACTACCGGCACGAGCGGCCGCGCTCGCTCCTCACCTCCGGCGGCCTGGGTACGATGGGCTTCGCCCTTCCCGCGGCCATCGGCGCCCGCTTCGCCCGCCCCGACGAGGAGATCTGGGTGGTGGTGGGCGACGGCGGGTTCCAGATGACCGCCTGCGAGCTCATCACCTGCGCGCAGGAGGGCATCAAGCTCAACGTCGCCCTGATCAACAACGGCTACCTCGGCATGGTCCGCCAGTGGCAGGAGTTCTTCTACGGCGGCCGCTACGTGGCCACACCGCTGAAGAGCCCGGACTTCGTCAAGCTCGCCGAGGCGCACGGGCTGACTGCGATGCGGGTGACCACCCGCGAGCAGGTCGCCTCCGCGGTGGACGCGGCTCGCAAGGCGCCCGGCACCGCGGTGATCGAGTTCTGCGTGGAAGGCGAGGAGGCGGTCTACCCCATGGTCCCGGCCAACGCCGATCTGCACGCGATGATTCGCCGTCCCTCCCGGATCGAGGAGAGCATCCATGAGCCATGACTCGGCCTTCGCCCCCTCGATCGGCCGGCGCATCGCCCGGACCTTCATCGTCTACGTCCAGGACCGTCCCGGCACCCTCAACCGGGTGGTGTCACTGTTCCGTCGGCGTGGCTTCAACATCGACTCGCTCACCGTGGGCCGCACCGAACGGGAGGGCGTCTCGCGCATCACGCTGGTGGTGCAGTCCGACGAGGACACCGCCCGACGGCTGGAGGCCAACTTCTACAAGCTGGTCAACGTCCTCGAGGTCCACGACGTCACTCACGCGCCGTCCGTGTCGCGGGAGATGGCGTTCATCAAGGTGCGAGCCGGCGCCGAGCGGCGCGGGGAGATCCTCCAGCTCTGCGAGACCTTCCGTGCCCGGGTGGTGGACGTCGCGCCCGAGTCGCTGACCGCGGAGATCACCGGCACCTCCGAGAAGCTGGACGGACTCATCGAGCTGCTTCGCCCGTTCGGCATCCTGGAGATGGTGCGCACCGGTGCCGTGGCGATGGCCCGCGGCACGGCGGCGCAGGGATCCGGCGGACCGTCCGAGGGGGATCTGGCCGCCTGAATCGAGAAGCACGGGCGCTCGGACGCCCGGACACCCTTTCCCGAGGAGAGACCAGCAATGCAGAACGGCAGCGGAAACGAGAGAGTCATCGTCTTCGACACCACCTTGCGCGACGGCGAGCAGGCGCCCGGGGCGAGCATGACCCTGCAGCAGAAGCTGCAAGTGGCGCGGGTGCTGGGCCACCTGGGAGTGGACGTGATCGAGGCCGGGTTCCCGGTCGCCTCGCCGGGCGACTTCGAGGCGGTGCAGGCGGTGGCCCGCGCCGTCGAGGGGCCGACCATCGCCGCGCTGGCCCGCGCCAGCCGTGGGGACATCGACCGCGCGGTGGACGCGCTCACCGGGGCGAGGAAGCAGCGCGTGCATGTCTTCCTGGCCACCAGCCCCATCCACCGGCAGCACAAGCTCAAGATGTCGCGGGAGGACGTGCTGCGGCTGGCGACGGGCAGCGTGGCCTACGCGCGCTCTCGGTGCGAGGACGTGGAGTTCTCGGCCGAGGACGCCGCCCGGACCGAGCCCGAGTTCCTGGCCGAGGTGGTCGAGCGGGTCATCGAGGCCGGTGCCACCACCATCAACATCCCGGACACGGTCGGCTACGCCGTCCCCGCGCAGTTCGCCGAGCTGATCGCCTTCCTCCGGCGCACGGTGCGCGGCATCGACGACATCGTCCTCAGCGTGCACTGCCACGACGACCTCGGACTGGCGGTGGCCAACAGTCTGGCGGCGCTCCAGGCCGGGGCGCGGCAGGTTGAGTGCACGGTGAACGGCGTCGGGGAGCGCGCGGGGAACTGCTCGCTCGAGGAGGTGGTGATGGCGCTCCGGACGCGGGCCGACTTCCTGAAGCTGGAGACCGGAATCCGCACCCAGCAGCTGTGCAACGCCAGCCGGGTGGTGGCCGCGGCCACCGGCTTCCACGTCGCCCGCAACAAGGCGGTGGTGGGCCAGAACGCCTTCGCTCACGAGTCCGGCATTCACCAGCACGGGATGATCGAGTTCCCGCTCACCTACGAGGTGATGCGGCCCGAGGACGTGGGGTTCAAGAGCACCAGCCTGGTGCTCGGAAAGCACAGCGGCCGCCACGCCCTGGCGAGCCGGCTCCGCGACCTCGGCTACGAGCTCGAGCCGGCGCAGATCGACCAGGTGTTCGAGGAGCTCAAGAAGCTCGCCGACAAGAAGAAGGAGATCTACGACGGAGATCTGGAGGCGCTGCTGGTGAGCCTCTTCCACCGGAGCGCGGCGGCGAGCTGGACCCTGGTCAGCCTCACCGCCGCGTCCGGCACCGGCACCCCGCCGAGCGCCGCGGTGCGGCTGCAGCGTCGGGGAGGCCGGGCGCAGGAGGAGGCCGCCACCGGTGACGGCCCGGTGGACGCGGTCTTCAAGTGCATCGAACGGATCACCGGAGTCAACGCCAAGCTCCGGAGTCTGCAGATCGCCAGCGTCAGCGCCGGTGAGGACGCTCAGGGCGAGGCCACGGTGGACGTCGAGTCGGACGGACGACGCTTCCGCGGGCGGGGGGTGAACACCGACATCGTGGTCGCCAGCGCGGAGGCCTACCTCGAGGTGGTCAACCACATCGCCGCCGGACGGCTGCCGCGCCGGAGCCCCGCGGTGCCGGAGATGACCTGTGGAGCGGTCTGAAGCCCCACTCCGAACCCTGTTCGACCGGATCTGGGAGAGGCACCTGGTCCAGCCGGAGACCGCGGAGACGCCCGCGGTGCTGTTCGTGGACCTGCACCTGGTCCACGAGGTCACCTCTCCGCAGGCTTTCGCCCTGCTCCGCGAGCGCGGTCTCCGGGTGCGACGTCCGGACCTGACGCTCGCCACGATGGATCACTCCACGCCCACCACTCCGGCGGGAGAGGCGGGCGAGATGGTGATCACCGACCCCGAGTGCCGCGTCCAGCTGGACACGCTGGAGCAGGACTGCCGCGACTTTCGGGTGGAGCTGCACCCGCTCGGCACCGAGCACCAGGGCATCGTCCACGTCATCGGCCCGGAGCTCGGTCTGACGCAGCCGGGCCGGACCATCGTCTGCGGCGATAGCCACACCAGCACCCACGGGGCGTTCGGCGCACTCGCCTTCGGCATCGGGACCAGCGAGGTCGCTCACGTGCTCGCCACGCAGTGTCTCCTGCAGCGGCGACCGAGAACGATGGAGGTCCGGGTGGCCGGCCGGCTCGGGGCCTGCGTCACCGCCAAGGACCTCGTTCTCGCGATCATCTCTCGCCTGGGCGTGTCCGGCGGCACGGGGCACGTCCTGGAGTACTCGGGCGAGGCGATCCGGGCGCTCTCCATGGAGGCGCGGATGACCCTCTGCAACATGTCCATCGAGGCCGGCGCGCGGGCAGGATTGGTGGCGCCCGACGACACGACCTTCGAGTACCTGCACGGCCGCCCGCGCGCGCCGAGGGGGCGGGCCTGGGAGTCCGCGCTCGCCCGCTGGCGCATTCTCCGGAGCGACGAGGCTGCTCCGTTCGACGCGACCGTCGAGATAGACGCCTCCGCGCTCGAGCCCACCGTCACCTTCGGGACCAACCCGGGGATGTCCGCGCCGATCACCGGGCGAGTGCCGGACCCGGAGCGCGAGCAGGAGCCCGCCGCGCGCCGGGGCCTCGAGTCGGCCCTCCGGTACATGGGACTGCGCCCGGGGCAGCCGCTGCAGGGACACCCCATCGACGTGGTGTTCATCGGCTCCTGCACCAACGGCCGGCTCTCGGATCTCCGGGCGGCGGCCTCGGTTCTCCGCGGGCGCCGGGTGGCACCGCGGGTCCGGACGCTGGTGGTGCCCGGCTCGCGCGAGGTCAAGCGTGCTGCGGAGGCGGAAGGCCTTCACCGCGTGTTCCTCGAGGCGGGCGCCGAGTGGCGGGAGCCGGGCTGCTCGATGTGCATCGGGATGAACGGGGACCAGGTGCCGCCCGGCCAGTCGGCGGTCAGCACCTCCAACCGCAACTTCGAGGGTCGGCAGGGGCCGGGCGCCCGGACCTTCCTGGCCAGCCCGCTCACTGCCGCGGCCGCCGCGGTCGCCGGCGCGCTGGCCGATCCGCGCGGGCTCGTGGACGCCCGCGCCGAGGAGGGACGGTGATGGAGCCGTTCCGCACCTTCACCTCCCGGGCGGTGGTGCTGCCCCGGAGAGACGTCGACACCGACCAGATCATCCCCGCCCGGTTCCTCAAGGGGACCACGCGGGAGGGCCTCGGGAAGTGGCTCTTCTCCGGCTGGCGCTACGACGCGACCGGGGCCCCGGTGGCGGAGTTCCCGCTCAACGACCCGCGAGCCGAGGGGGCGTGCATTCTCGTCGCCGGCGCCAACTTCGGCTGCGGCAGCTCGCGGGAGCACGCCCCGTGGGCGCTGGTGGACCACGGCTTCCGCGCGGTGATCAGCGCGTCCATCGCCGACATTTTCCGGAACAACGCCGTGAAGAACGGGCTGGTCCCGGCGGTGGTGGACGAGCAGGCGCACCGCGCGCTGCTGGCGAACCCCTTCACGGAGGTGACCGTGGATCTCCAGGCGCAGGAGGTTCGGGCGCCCGGCATGCGGGCTCGGTTCTCGATCGACCCGTTCGCCCGCCGCTGCTTGCTCGACGGCATCGACGAGCTCGGCTTCCTGCTGGCGCGGTCCGCCGCGATCACTGCCCACGAGCGGGCTCGCCGTCGCGAGGAGGAGCCATGAGTCGCCTGGTCGCGGTGCTCGGCGGCGACGGGATCGGCCCCGAGGTGACCGAGCTCGCCGCGCGCGCGATGGTGGAGGCCGCCACGCTGCACGGGGCGAGGGTCGAGCTGGGCCAGGCCCTCATCGGCGGCTGCGCGATCGACCAGACCGGATCGCCGCTCCCCGACGAGACGCTCGCCCTCTGTCGTTCCGCGGACGCGGTGCTGCTCGGTGCGGTGGGCGGGCCCCAGTGGCCGCCGGAAGCGAAGGTGCGCCCGGAGCAGGGCCTCCTGGCGCTCCGGCAACAGCTCGGGCTCTTCGCCAACCTCCGTCCGGTCACCATCCATCCGCAGATCATCTCCAGCTCGCCGCTCCGGCCCGAGCTCCTCCGCGGGCTGGACCTCCTGGTGGTGCGGGAGCTGACCGGCGGCATCTACTTCGGCGCCAAGCGGCGCGAGGTCGACCGCGCCGAGGACGTCTGCTCGTACACGGTCGCGGAGATCGAGCGGGTGGTGCGCGTGGCGGCCGGCTACGCGCGGGCGCGCCGGCGGAAGCTCACCTCGGTGGACAAGGCGAATGTCCTGGAGACCTCGCGCCTGTGGCGCGAGGTCGCCACCCGGGTGGTGCAGACCGAGTTCCCCGACGTCTATCTCGAGCACCAGCTGGTGGACAGCTGCGCGATGCTCCTCGTCCGCGCGCCGAAGTCCTTCGACGTCATCGTCACCGAGAACCTGTTCGGCGACGTGCTCACCGACGAGGCGGCGGTGCTCGGCGGCTCCATCGGGATGCTCCCCTCGGCCTCGCTGGGGGAGGGGCCGCGCGGCCTCTACGAGCCGATCCACGGCTCGGCGCCGGCCCTCGCCGGGCGCGGCCTGGCCAATCCTTACGGGGCGATCCTCAGCGCGGCGATGCTGCTCCGTCACTCGCTCGCCCTGCCCGAAGCGGCCTCGGCGGTCGAGGCAGCGGTGAGCGCCGCGGTCGAGGAGGGCGTCCTGACCGAGGACGTGGCCGGACCGGGATGGCAACCAGCCACCACGCGAGAAGCCGGCAGCGCGGTGCTTCGCGCGCTCCGGCGGGCGGCCTCCTCGAGATCGAGGCCGGGGTCGCTGCTGGAGGAGCGGGGATGACCTTCGATCCACGCCACAAGAGCCGCGCCCTCACCGAGGGGCTCGACCGCGCTCCGGCCCGGTCGATGCTCCGGGGCATCGGCTTCAGCCGGGAGGACCTGGCGCGCCCGCTGATCGGCGTGGCCAGCACCTGGACCGAGACCATGCCCTGCAACTTCCACCTGCGCCGGCTGGCGGAGCAGGCGAAGCAGGGCATCCGCGCCGCGGGCGCCACCCCGATGGAGTTCGACACCATCGCCATCAGCGACGGCGTCACCATGGGTACGGAGGGGATGAAGGCCTCGCTGGTCAGCCGCGAGGTCATCGCCGACTCGATCGAGCTGGTCGGCCGGGGTCACCTCTTCGACGGAATGGTGGCGCTGGTCGGCTGCGACAAGACCATCCCCGCGGCGGCCATGGCGCTGCTCCGGCTCGACGTGCCGTCGCTGGTGCTCTACGGAGGCTCCATCCGCCCCGGCCGCTTCGAGGGCCGCGATGTCACCATCCAGGACGTGTTCGAGGGCGTGGGCGCCCACGCCGCGGGCCGGATGTCGGCCGCGCAGCTCGAGGAGCTGGAGGCCTCGGCCTGTCCCGGCAGCGGCGCCTGCGGCGGTCAGTACACCGCAAACACCATGGCCCTGGCGCTGGAGGTGCTGGGGCTGTCTCCGGTGGGCTACGCCACCATCCCCGCCGAGGACCCGCGGAAGGACGCGGCCACCCGCGCCGCGGGCGCGCTCGCCGTCCAGCTGCTCCGGGAGGGCAGCCGTCCGCTCCAGCGGCTGACCCGGGCCTCGTTCGAGAACGCGATCGCCGCGGTGGCCGCCACCGGCGGCTCGACCAACGCGGTGCTGCATCTTCTGGCGCTCGCCCGCGAGGCGCGCATCCCGCTGTCGATCGACGACTTCGACCGGGTCAGCCGGCGCACGCCGCTGCTGGCGGATCTCAAGCCCGGAGGACGTTACGTGGCAGTGGACATTGATCGGGCCGGCGGCGTGCCGCTCCTCGTGCAGCGACTCCTACAGGCCGGAAAGCTCGACGGGGAAGCCCTCACCGCGGACGGGCGCCGCTGGTCCGATCATGCAGCCGGAGCGCAGGAGACGCCGGGGCAGCAGGTGGTACGCCCGCTCTCCGAGCCGGTGAGCCCCACCGGAGGCCTGGTCATCCTCCACGGGAACCTCGCGCCCGACGGCTGCGTGGTGAAGATGGCCGGCCACGAGCGGCCGTACCACCGCGGCCCGGCGCGGGTGTTCGAGCGCGAGGAGGACGCCTTCGCCGCGGTGCGGGCCGGACAGATCCGCTCGGGCGACGTGGTGGTCATCCGCTACGAAGGCCCCCGCGGCGGCCCGGGCATGCGGGAGATGCTGGGCGTCACCGCGGCGCTGGTCGGACAGGGCCTCGGCGAGCAGGTGGCGCTGATCACTGCCGGGCGGTTCAGCGGCGCCACCCGCGGGGTGATGGTGGGGCACGTGGCCCCCGAGGCCGCCGCGGGCGGACCCATCGCCGCGGTCCGCGAGGGCGCCATGGTGGTCATCGACGTCAACGAGCGCTCGCTCCGGCTCGAGCTGCCCGCGGAAGAGATCGACGCCCGGCTGCGCGCCTGGAGACCACCGACCCCACGCTACGCCTCGGGCGTCTTCGCCAAGTACGCGGCGCTCGTCACCTCGGCGGCGGAGGGCGCGATCACCCTCCCCCCCATCACCTCAACCCCAAGGGAGCAGTGAATGGCCACGCTCTATTATGAGAAGGACGCCCCACTCGAGCTCATCCAGAAACGCAAGGTCGCGGTCATCGGCTACGGAAGCCAGGGCCACGCCCACGCGCTGAATCTCCGGGACTCCGGGGTGGACGTTCGGGTCGGGCTGCACGCCGGGAGCAAGTCGGCCCGGAAGGCCCAGGACGCCGGACTGCGAGTCATGTCGGTCGCCGACGCCACGCGCGAGGCCGACGTGGTGATGGTCCTGACCCCGGACGAGAAGCAGCGGAAGATCTACGAGGAGGAGATCGCCCCCGGGCTCGGACGAGGCAAGGCGCTCTTCTTCGCCCACGGCTTCAACATTCACTACGGACAGATCCGGCCGCCGCCGGAAGTGGACGTCATCCTGATCGCCCCGAAGGCCCCGGGGCACATGGTCCGCCGGCTCTACCAGCAGGGTCAGGGAACGCCGTCGCTCATCGCCGTGCACCGCGACGCATCGGGCCAGGCGAGGACGCTCGGCCTGTCCTACGCCCGGGCGCTGGGCAGCGCACGCTGCGGAGTCCTGGAGACCACCTTCCGGGAGGAGACCGAGACCGACCTCTTCGGGGAGCAGGCGGTGCTCTGCGGTGGACTGACCGCCCTGGTCCAGGCCGGCTACGACACCCTGGTCCAGGCCGGGTACCAACCAGAGAGCGCGTACTTCGAGTGCCTGCACGAGCTGAAGCTCATCGTGGACATGATGTACGAGGGCGGCCTCGGCTGGATGCGCCACTCGATCAGCGACACCGCCGAGTACGGCGACTACAGCCGTGGCCCGCGGATCGTCACCGACACCACCCGCGCGGAGATGAAGCGCATCCTCCGCGAGATCCAGACCGGCGCCTTCGCGAGGGAGTGGATCCTCGAGAACCAGGCCGGGCGACCCCACTTCGACCGGCTGCGCGAGGAGGGCAAGGCCCATCCCATCGAGGAGGTGGGCCGGAGGCTGCGCGAGACCATGAGCTGGATCCGCGACGCGCGAAAGGACTCGAGCGAGCCGGGCTCGCACTGACCCGGGGAGACCACGTGGACACCAAGAAGGCGCAGAGACCGCCGATGTGGCTGAACGGCAAGCTGGTGCCGGCGGCGGAGGCGAAAATCGACTTCCTCACGCCGGCGCTGCACTACGGGATGGGAGTGTTCGAGGGAATCCGCTGCTATCGCACCCCCCGGGGCCCGGCGGTGTTCCGGCTTCCGGAACACATGGCCCGACTGCTGAGCTCGGCGCGGATCCTGGGCTGGCGCGAGCTGCCCTACGGCGTGCACGAGCTGGTCGAGGCGTGCCAGGAGACCATCCGCGCCAGCGGCCACGAAGAGTGTTACGTGCGCCCCCTGATCTGGCTCGCCGAGGGCGGCTGGAACCTCACCGTCGATGCGGGCAAGCCGTACTTCGGGATCGCGGTGTGGGAGTGGAAGGCGTACCTCGGCGCCGAGGCGATGGAGAACGGCGTACGGGCAAACGTCTCGTCCTTCACCCGTCACCATCCGAACGTGATGATGACCAAGGCGAAGATCACCGGGAACTACCCCAACTCGGTGCTGGCGAAGACCGAGTCGCTGCGCCTGGGCTTCGAGGAGGCGATCATGCTCGATGCCCAGGGGCTGGTGGCGGAGTGCACCGGGGAGAACATCTTCCTGGTCAAGGAGGGGGTGCTCCTCACGCCTCCCGACGCGACAGTGCTGGAGGGCCTTACCCGCGACTCGATCATCCAGCTGGCCCGCGAGATGGGTCACGAGGTGGTGAAGCAGCCCATCTCCCGCGACGCGCTCTACGGGGCCGACGAGGTGTTCGTCTGCGGAACGGCGGCGGAGGTGGTGGCGCTCCGGGAGATCGACTTCCGCACCATCGGGACCGGGCGCATGGGGCCCCTGACCCGGAAGCTCCAGGGGGCCTATCTCGCCGCGGTGCGTGGGCAGCTGCCGGGCCGGGACCGCTGGCTCACCCCGGTGCCCCCCGCCCCGCCTGGCAAGGTCGCCGCCACGGGCTAGGAGGACGGCATCCCTTCGACCGGCTCACGCTGAGAGCGGCGGGAAAAGCGGAGGACGGCCCGGAACAGCTCCTCGATGTCCTCGGGGTCGAGGTGCAGCGCCTCGGCCCAGGTGCGCCGCTCGGCGAGAAGGCGGGCCTCCCGTTCCGGATCCACGATGGGCTGCCCGAGGTGCGCCTTGGCTCTGCCGGCCCGCTGCGCCAGCGCGGCCCGCCGGGCGAAGAGGGCCATCAGCTCGCGGTCCAGGTCGTCGATGAGCTCGCGCGCCTCCTGGAGCTGCGGCGAGCGCGTCCCGAGATCGGGGATCGCGAAGCGGGCCGATTCAGGCCCCACCTCGGCCGGGGCCTCATCGAGCGCCCGATCGATCTCCGTGAGCGCCTGGAGCAGCTGGTGTCGTGCCTCCGGCGCGAATGGGTTCTCGCGCTGGATCGCGGTGAAGAGGTGACCCGCGTCGGAGCGCACCGTCTCGATGGTGCGGGAGATCGCCTGGAACGAGGGCGGGGCAAACGGCACCTCCATGCCCGCGCCGGCGTCGAGCATGCCCTTGGCGACGAAGAAGGTGAGGGCGTGGGTGTGGGCCATCAGTCGGTCGTGACGCGCGGGCGTCTGCTCGATGACCTCGCAGCCAATGCGCCGCCAGAGCTCCGCCACCTGAGTCGCCGCCTCCGGATGGTGTGGGGATGGGCAGACCACGACGCGAAGAGGCCGCTCGGCGAGGGCCAGGCTCACAGGGCCGAACAGAGGATGGGTCGCGACCCAGGGGATGGCGTCCGCCAGCACGGCTTCGAGGTCCGCGTACGGGTGCACCTTCACGCTTCCCACGTCGAGGACGATCTGCTCGGGCCCGAGGTGCGGTTTCAGCGACTCGAGCGCCTCGCGGGTTCGCGGGACCGGGACGGCGAGCACCACGAAGCTGGCGCCGGAGACGAGCTCGGGCAGCGTGTTGGCCCGCGCGGCCACGGGCACGCCGGCCCGCGGATCGAGCGCACGGTACGGAACTCCTGCGTCCCCGAGAAGCGAGCCCAGGGCTCTCCCGAAACGCCCGAACCCCAGGATCGCGACCACCATCGACTCGATTCTACCAACGTTCGAGGCGCGGGGGCCGGAAGTGGCCGCGAGATCGCGGGGCACAGCCGGCAGCGGGGACCCTGCGGCCTCGCTTCCAGGCGTCTGACCTGGAGATACCGGCGTGCCGGAGCCGCGGGTCGGCTGCGGCGCTGGCTGAGGTCGCAATCGCCGCAGCAGGCTAGCTAGCGCGCTGCGTGGGGGCCGCTGCCGAGCGCCTTCAGCTCGGCCTCGACCTTCTGCTCGGTCTCTGGGTTGCGCTGGCTGGCCGGCAAGCTTCGCAGCAGCGAGAGCTGCTCCTGGAGCACGGGAGCCCGATCCTTCCCCTGCGCCTCGAGGATGCGCGCCTTCAGCCCGAGGATGCCCACCTTGCGGGGACCCTGCGTCATCAGCGCCAGCGCGCGGTTCACCGCCGCCTCGGCCTCGGGGGCCCGCTTCTGCTCCAGGAGGACCCGGGCGAGGCGCGCGGGGGGGTTGTAGTCGCCGGGCATCTCCTTCTCCCGCGCGGCGAGCAGCTTCTCCGCCTTGGCCGGCTCGCCCAGGTACAGGTAGGTCTCGGTCCGGTGCGCGTCGAACGTCGCCGCGGTCGCCACGTCAGGCGCCTTGGCCGCGGCCGATTCGAGGACCGCCGCGCGCTTCCGCATCGCGGCCACCGCCTCGTCGTGCCGCTTCAGCTCGTCGAGGTGGTCCGCCACGGAGGCGTAGATCGAGCTCCGGTCGTCCGCGGACAGCGCCGCCTTCGGGTCCGCGGCGAGCTCGTTCAGCCGCTTCAGCCCGGCCGCGAGCAACGCCTTGGCCTCGGGGTTGTCGCCCGCCTTCGCCGCGCAGGTGGCGGCCGAGTCGGCCAGCTCCGCGCCGGTGGGTGTGGCCTTGATCCGGGGCAGCTCGGCTCCGGCCAGCGCGACGCATTCCTTCAGCGCCTCGGGGGTGCGCGTCGCGGCGAGCGCCGAGAGGAGGAGGTTGATTCGCTCGGGACGCAGGGGGTCGGTCGGGGTGGAGAGGCTCACCGCGCGGCGGTAGGCGGCTGCAGCGGCGGCGTGATCCTTCTTCTGCTGTGCAGCATGCCCTTCCTGCTCGGCACGGGCGGCCTCGGAGACCTTTCCGCCCTTGCGTGCCGCCTGCCAGGACGCGGCGGTCTCCTGGACGAAGTGCCGCATCTCGTTCACCGAGGAGGTCCCCAGCCACCGCCCGATGACCTGCTCGGTGTCCGGATCGATCATCAGGAACGTCGGCAACCCGTCGGCGGGGAACTTCTCCACCACCTCCCGGTTCTTCTCCGCCTCGGTCTCGACCGCGAGCCAGACCACCGCGTCCTTCACCGGGCGCAGGCCCGCGTCCGGGAAGACGAACGAGCGCATCGACAGGCAGGAGTGACACCAGGTGGCCCAGCTGTCGAGGAACAGCGGCTTCTTCTCCGCCTTCGCCTTCGCCAGGGCGCTCCGGTAGTCGTCCTCGAGGAAGACGATGCCGGACGGGGGAGGCTTGCTGGCGGCGGGAGAGGCAGCCGCTGGCGCAGCGAGGACGGTCAGGCTCAGCAGGGCGGAGAGCATGGGCGGCGACAAGCTAACCCGCCAGGTGGCCTGCCGCCGCGCGCAAGCAGCGAACCGCCTGAAATCCCGAGCTTTGGTCCGGTCCGATGCTCACCCACCGTCCGGGCGCTTGAATCGCGGCCCCGGCGGCCGCGTCCAAGTGGTTGAGGATGCAACGATGAAGAGACTTCTTGCCGCAGCGCTGTTGCTGGGCCCGCTCGTGGCCGGTGCCCAGGTCGTGTCAACCACGCCACCGGTGGACCAGCCACCCGCCCCGCAGCCCCAGGCCGTTCCACCTCCTCCGCCAGCGACTCCGCCCCCGCCGTCCAGCAGCGCGCCGCAGGCTCCGCTCCCCCCGGAGTCCGGTGATACATACGGCGCGCTGCCCCCGGGCGGGTCCACGGCTCCGCCGGCCACGAATCAGGACGTCTCGCCTCCGGACGAGGAGCTCCCGCCCCCGTCCGTGGCCGCCGCTCCGGCGCCGGCGAGCGGGCAATGGGTCTACACCGCTCAGTACGGCTGGGTCTGGATGCCGTATGCAGCCTCGTACACGTACCTGGCCGCCGACGCGTACCCGGACATGTACCTCTACGTTGCCGCCTACGGCTGGCGCTGGGTGGTCGCGCCGTGGGTCTGGGGCATCGGCCCTCGGCCTTACTTCGGCGTGTACGGCTCGGCGCGCTACCCCTGGTACGGACGTGGCTACGGGCGCTGGTATGGCTTCCGCGGTGGCCCGGTCTGGGCGGGTCGCGACTGGGGTCATCCCGGCTGGTACGGCCCCGCGCCGCATCCGGTGGTCCGGCCCGCTCCCCACGTGTTCACTTCCCGGCCCGGCGTCGTCGTGAGCCCGCCCCGCCCGGGTAGCTTCGCGCGCCCCGGCCCGTCGGGCGTCGTGCGCTCCCGGCCCGTCTCCCCACCGCGCGGATTCTCCGCGGCGCGTCCCGGCGGGTTCTCCGGCGCTCGTTCCGGAGGCATGCGCGGTGCGCACCCGGGCGGGTTCGGCCGCCACTGACCGCGGAGGGGGCGAACCCGGCGCGCGCGAGGTTCACCGGGCCCCCCTTGCCCGGGCGATGCTCGCCGGGTGGGCCGGCGTCGACATCGGCCCCGGGAGTCGGTCAGCTCAGGCGCGGCGTGGTTGGTCCGGCGTACGCCGGGTGCCGGCCCATGAGCGCCCGGCGGCAACGCGGGCAGTAGAAGGTCGCGTCGCTTCCAGCGATGCGGCCGTCGTATTCCTCGAAGCGGATGAAGTCGGGGAGTCCGAGCCGTTTCCGGAGCGCGCCCGCATCGAAAGTGCAGTTCACCTCCGACCAGAGACCCCACTCGGGTCCGTAGGGGCTGGGCGTCGGCTCGCCGATCTTCACTCCCCTCCGCTCCAGCTCCGCCTCGAGGGGCGCGAGGTGTACGCAGCTGATGGGCATGGGCACCTCCGGGACGGAGCATGCCATCTCATGCGTCTTGCATCGCACGTCCCCGCGGCCAATCCTGCGCGGCCGTGACCTCCCCGGTCGAGCTCGCGGTCGGATCCCTGCGCGTGCCCGCGCATGGCGAGCTCCTCTACCGGGACGCGCTGGAGCGGACGCGGCTCGGGTCGCTGCGAGGCTCGAACGAGCGCGCGCCGCGGCTGCGGCTCGGGTGAGAGCCATGCCCCGGGTGGAGATCAGCGACGGAGGCCGGGCCGGAACCATCATCTACCGGGAGGGGCTGCACACCGCCTCGTTCGACTGGGAGTTCGCGATCTCCCTGGCCCTGGCGATCATCAACGGGCCGGGCGCGGCTCACTGGGATCGCCTCTGTCCCTGGGCCGCGGGGCGCCAGGAGGAGATCTTCGAGCACGTGGCGCGCGAGGTCGTCCGACAGAAGGCGGCCGGGTGCAGGCCGGAGATCGATCTCCCGACCGGGACCATCACCCTGCTCGAGCCGAGGCGCACCGCGAAGGGCCGGAAGCGCCGGGGCAGCTCGCCGCGCGGCCCGCTCGATGCGGTGGGTGAGCTCGCGGACGACGAGGTCGTGCAGCTCATCGACCTCATGCTCCGCGACGGGATGAGCGGCCCCACCGTCGACGGGCTCGCCCAGATCGACCACCCGAAGGCCCGCGCGGCGGTGGACGAGGCCTCGCGCCACCACCTCTCGGTCGACGTCAGGCTCGCGGCGGCCGAGGCGCTCCACGCTCGCGGCGCGCTGGCCGATCTCGAGCCGGTGCTCACCCGGGAGCTGAGGGTCCTGAATCGTCGAGCCGACGGGCTCGCCCGGGCTCTGCGGCTCGCGGAGGCGCATCCCACGCCGGCGGTGAAGCAGTCGCTCCTCTGGGCCAGCTGGAACCAGACCGAGTGCGCCACGGACTGTGCGCGTCTCCTGCTGAAGCTCGTGGGCGGCCCCGGCGCGGTGGCGGAGATGAGCGCCGTGCTGCCTGGGCTGGACCTCCACACCAGCTTCTTCCAGCGGAAGGCGTCGTTCGACGCCGTCTGTCAAAAGGTGGGAATGACGCTCGAGCCAGCCTGACCCGCCGCCTCCGATGAGTTCAGCTGCGTCCGGCCGTCCAAGCTTTCGATACGGCAGGCGTCCTCGCCGGCCTTCCCGAGGAGTCCCATGTCTCGCCTCCGCGTCCACGCATTCGCTCTCTCGCTCGACGGCTTCGGAGCCGGCCCCGCTCAGGATCTGCAGAATCCGCTCGGGGTGGGCGGTGAGGCCCTGCATGCCTGGTTCGTCCCCACCCGGACCTTCCAGCAGACGTTCGGGCGACAGGGTGGGACCACGGGCGTGGACGACGGCTTCGCCGCCCGAGGCTTCGAGAACCTCGGAGCGTGGATCCTCGGGCGAAACATGTTCGGTCCCGTCCGCGGACCCTGGCCCGACGAGTCCTGGAAGGGATGGTGGGGCGACGAGCCGCCGTACCACGTGCCGGTGTTCGTGCTCACCCACCATCCGCGCCGTGAGCTGACGATGAAGGGCGGGACGACCTTCCACTTCGTCACCGGCGGGATCGAGGAGGCGCTCGCCCGCGCCCGCGAGGCGGCCGGACCGCGCGACGTCCGGCTGGGCGGAGGGGTCGCCACCATCCGGCAGTACCTCGAGGCCGGCCTGGTGGATCTCATGCACCTCGCCTACTCGCCGGTGTTGCTCGGGAACGGCGAGAACCTCCTGGCCGGCCTGGACCTCCCGCGCCTCGGGTTCCGGGTCACCGAGCACGTGCCCAGCGAGAAGGCGACCCATATCGTGCTGACCCGCGGCTGACCGCCGGGCACCAGGCGGGAGTCAACGCTCAGAGGCAATAGCAATCACTCGCACGCTCTCCAGCCGAGCTCGGCACCGGGGATCGCGAGGGCACCCGCTCGGGGACCGAGCTCAGGAGACGTCGAGACTGTTCCTCGCACTCGCGCGGCCACTAGGCTCGCCGACCCGTGTCTCTCACCCGCCGCGAGCTGGTCGAAGCCGGTCTCACCCTGGGCGCGGCGGTCGTCGCCGGCCCGGCGCTCGGCGCGTCTCCGACTTCCCTGCCCCTCACGCCCGAGAGCGGGCTGGGCCCGTACTACAAGCGGGGCGCACCGCCCGCGACCACACTCGTCGCGCAAGGTGAGTCAGGGCTGCCGCTCGTGGTGAGCGGGAAGGTGCTCGACCCAGCCGGGAAGCCGCTGTCCGGCGCCGTCCTCGAGGTCTGGCATGCTGACGGGCGAGGAATCTACGATCTCGTGGGCTACCGGTACCGGGCGAGCGTCGTTGCTGGCTCCGACGGGAGCTACCGCTTCCTCACCGTCATGCCCGGTCACTACCCCGAGCGCGTCGCCCAGCACATCCATTACCGGGTCAGCGCACCGGGCCGGAAGGTGCTCGTCACCCAGCTCTACTTCGCGACCGATCCGGCGTTCGCTGGGGACCCGGACCAGAACTGGAGGAAGGACCCGATCCTCGAGGACCGGCGGCTCATCCGTCCCGTAACGCTGGAGGATCGGGGCGGGCCGCGGGCGGCGGTGGTCTTCGACACCGTGCTCGGACCGTGACCGACGGCCCCGGCCACGTCCGCCGCATCGAGGCACCGGCCCGGGTGAGGCGGGGCAGAAGACAAGCAGTTGTGCGCGCTGCGGCGCGGATGGGCGCCGCCGCGGGACCGAGATCGCCTTGAAGGACCTCGGCTGACGCTCAGAAGCGGTGCCAGAACAGCGACGCGTACGACGGCACGGCGTCGCGCCAGAACCGGATCTTCTTGCCCTCGGCGAAGCCGCGCGCCACGTAGTTGACCGGCACCTCCATCGGAGAGTGGCCGTTCCTCGCCAGCTTGCAGGCGAGCTCGATGTCCAGCTCGAAGCCGTTGGACTTGAGATCCAGTCCATCGAGGCACTCGGCGCGGAACACCTTGAACATGGTGTTCACGTCCGTCACGCGTTGCTGGTAGAGCGCGCTGTAGGTCCGGGCGAACACCAGCTGGGCGTAGTTCAGCATCATCCCCCGCACCGGCGTCGCGTCGTACCTGCGGACCTTCCAGTCGTCCAGGCCGAGGCTGCGCGAGCCGAGCACGAAGGTGGCCTGGTGCTGGAGCAACGGCTCGAGGAGCGCGTCGTAGTCGTCGATGTCGTACTCGAAGTCGGCGTCCTGGATGAGCACGATGGTTCCGGTGACGTGGGCCAGGCCCGTCCGCACCGCGTGCCCCTTGCCGCGCGGCCGGTCCTCGAGCACCACCCGAACCCCAGGGCGGCCCTGGTAGCTCCGGACGATGGCCCGCGTCCCGTCGGTGGAGTTGCTCTCCACGATGATCAGCTCGCGGTCGATCTTCAGCGGCTTGGCGAGCACCGCGTCGATGACCTCGGCCGCGTAACGGGCCTCGTTGTAGACCGGCATCACGATCGACAGCTTCTCGCGGGCCGCCGCCTCGCCCGTGCGGCGGCCGAACACCACCACGCGATTACCGGCGCGCACCGGCACCTCCACGTCCCCGAGCGGCGTCGCGTTCAGCACCGCGGACAGTGCCGGCCGCTCCACGGCGCGGGAGAGGATGTCGCCGACGTAGCGGGCAGTGCGCTTCACGGGCAGCGGATACTGGGTCTTGAGGAGCAGCCCCGAGCGGGCCGCCAGCGCGGTGAGGTTGCCGGTGCTGAAGAAGGCCGACTTGTGGTCGAACAGCTGCGACCAGTGCCTCCGCATGAGGCGCGCCGGGATCGAGTCGGCGTTGGTGTAGGTGACCACGAACAGGGTCTCGGGGGGCAACGCCGCGACGAGGTGCGAGAGCACAGCGTGCGGATCGGCGAGGCTCTCCAGCAGCTCGGCGAGGATGACCACCTGTGGCCCGCGCGCCAGGGACGGGGCGGTCCACTCCAGGTCGGAATCGAGGGCCACGCGGGTGAAGCGCGCGTCGTCGAACGCGGCGACCTCCAGGCCGAGCCGCTCCGCCGACGGCACCCGGGCGAACTCCGGCAGGTATCGCCCGAGGAGAAGCGTGCGCCGCAGGGGCGCTCCGAGGATGCGCCGATGATCTTCCTCCACCCGCCGGAGCAGGCGCTCGAAGTCCTCGGACATCAGCGCCCGGTCGCGGGGATGGGAGAAGGTCTGGATGCGCTCGATGTCCAGGTCGTTGAACGGGCGGTCGCGGGTGGGGTTCACGTACACCGCGCCGCAGGCCGTGCAGCGCACGAACCGGACTCCGGCGCGATGGAAGAGGTAGCTCGGCCGGTCGGCCTGGCAGGCCGGACAGTCCACGAACCGGTTATGGGCCCGCGCGGCCCGTACCGCCGGGGTGGGCCTGAACTGGAACGAGCGCACGGAGCCGTTCGTTCCGGTCATCGGGGCAGGCCCTCCGGAGGGATCTGCCGGTCATTGACGAAGGGGCTGGCCTCCAGGAAGGCGAGCGTCTCGACGATGCTCTCCGGGATGCTCCGCGTCGGAGCCCAGCCGAGCGCACGCAGGCGTGCCGCGTCGAGGAGCACACGCGGCGAGTCCCCCACCCAGCCGCGCTCACCGCCGGCGTACACGATGCGGGGCTTCACTCCCAGGGTGGCGGTGATGACCGCGATGCTCTCGTCGACCTCGACCCACTCGTGGTGCCCGAGGTTGAAGACGTTGATCGGCTCGCCCGACCCTCCGATCGCCACCAGCATGCCGGACACGCAGTCGCCGACGTGGAGGTAGCTCTTCTTCTGCCGGCCGTTGCCGAGCACATCGAGCCGCGTCGGGTCGCGCCTCAGCCGGCGCCAGAAGTCAATGACGTGGCCGTGCGTGTACCGAGGGCCGAGGAGCGACACGAAGCGGAAGATCCACACCCGGAAGCCGTAGCCCAGCGCATAGGAGGTGAGGAGCCCCTCGGCGGCCAGCTTGGAGGTGCCGTAGATCGACGTCTGCACGGGGAAGGGCGCGTGCTCGGGGGTGGGTACCACCGTTGCCTCGCCGTACACCGCGCCGGTGGAAGCAAAAGCCACCCCTCGAACTCCAGCCGCGCGCATGCCCTCGAGCAGGTTCTGAGTGCCCACCACGTTCTGCTCGATGCACTTCCGCGGCTGGAGGAGGTTGTCCTTCACGTCGGCGTTGGCCGCGAGGTGGAACACGAACTCGCAGCCCTCCAGCGCGCGCCGCACCGCCCCCGGATCCAGCAGGTCCCCCTCGACGAGGCGGGCGCCGGCGGGCACGAACTGATGCCAGCCGGTGGAGAAGTTGTCGAGGATGGAGACCTCGGCTCCCTGCGACAGGAGCCGGTCGGCGACGTGGCTGCCGACGAAGCCGGCACCCCCGGTCACCAGCACGCTACGCCCGGAGAAGCTCGCGATGGACGCCGCGGACATCAGCGAGGGGCGCCCGCGTGGTTGGTCACGCCCCAGAACCAGTCCCGGGGGAGGAGCGCTTCGGTTTCACGCGGATCGGAGCTGTCGACGAACGGGGCCACGGTCCCCTCCTAATGCATCCGGCCGCCGATCGCCGGTGTTTCTCCGGCCGCCGGCCCTCCGGTACCCGCCCCGGCGCCTGCCCGGGACTCACTGCACGCGCCGGATGACCCAGGGATGCTTCCAGGGATTCGCGCCGTGCGGCTCGAACGCCTCGTACACCGGCTGCCCGGGGAAGCGCGCCGCCACCTCGGCGGCAGGGACCTTCGCCGGCAGGGACAAGAGGAGCGGCGAACGGTCGAAGAACATCCCGTTACGCGCGTAGCGGGTGGGCCATTCCGCCCGGAGGATCACCACTCCGGAGCGCACCCCTTCTCGCGCCAGCTCCTCGGACAGCCCGGTGTGCACCTTCACCTCGGGGATGCGGTGCTCGAGGTACGAGGCCATCAGGAACAGCGGGGCGATCCACATCGCCACCCCGATCACCCAGCTGGTGCGCCGTCCGAGCTGCCGCTGCACGAACGACGCGGCGCCATCCCAGCCGGCCGCGGCGAGGAAGGCGACCGGGAGGAGCACCATCGAGAGGTAGCGCGGGCGAGGGCTGTCGTCGGGCTCGTTGAAGGTCAGGAGCAGGCCCGCCAGGAACAGCACCATCATCACCCCGAAGAAGCGCTGGAGGGACGCCGTCCGGCCATCGCCCGCCGCCTGCTCCCGTCGGAGCGCCACCCATCCGAGGCAGGCCAGGAGCGCCGCCCCGGGGACGGTCCACTGGAAGAAGAACGTCTCCAGCTCGGCCAGGTGGTGAAAAATCTGGAGCGGCGAGAAGAGGTGCCGCAGGCTGATGTTGGCCGTCGCGCCACTCTCGCCGTAGATGGCGACGAAGCCCGGCTTGCCCGCCGCGTACCCGTCGGTGAAGGGGGACCCGTACTGGAGCGCGTTGTACCAGAGCTGGAGCCCCACGAAGGGCATCGCGCTCGCGCCCGCGATCACCAGCGCCCGCAGGCTGGGAAAGGCGATCAGCGAAAGGCCGAGGAGAGCCGCGTCCACCGGCCGGATGAGGAACACGCACCCGACCGAGAATCCGAAGAGCACGAGCCATCCGTCTCGCCGGGACCGCCCCCACCGGGCCACCGCCAGCATCGCCAGCGCGCCGAAGAGCAGGGTCGGGACGTGGGAGAGGAAGGTGGCCGCCTGGTAGGCGAAGAGCGGCATCGTCGCCAGGAACGCCACGGCGAGGAAGGCGCGCCGCTCGTCGAACACCACCCGGGAAGCGAACCAGAACGCGACCAGTGTCAGCATCGCCTCGAGCGGGGTCACCAGCCACGGGACCCCGGCGCGAACGCCCGGGGCCAGGAGCGCGGCCGTGCCCGGCGGATACTTGCTGCGGACGAACTCGTCGATGATCACGTGATCGACCCGGGCCCAGTCCGCGAACGGTGGGGCCCGCGCCTTGAGCGCTCCGCGCGCGAACCCCTCGGCCTGGAGCACCGTCGAGTACTCGTCCCCGGAGTACGGGTAACCCTGCAGGGCGACGCGGGCCAGGAGCGCGTAGAAGACGCCGGCGACGACGATGACCAGCGCCGCGCGCCGCCCGTACCGGGGAGCGGCCTTCCGGGCCGGCTCCGCATCGGGGGTCTCGGGTCGCGTCGCGGATGGGGGGACCGCGAGCTCGGAGGGAGAGGACTCCGTGCCGGAGGGTTGGTTCACGAGGGTGCGGAGAAGGGCCGTGGTGCGCTGCGCCCGGCCCGCGCGGGCCCGCGGCTCATCCTTCGATTCTCCCGGGGGCCTCGGGCATCGTTCCACTCTGACCTCGCCTGGCGGCCAGCGTCAACGCCGCCCCGACCGAGCGCCTTGCGCTGCCGTTCCGCCTCCGGGTACTCCAGTGCTCGCGCACGCCCCCGAAGGCCGCGAGCGACGATGCGTCCCACGACCGAGTGATGAGCCTGCCCTCTCCGGAGCGCCTACACCCACCCGCCCCTGACGAGCCGTCCCCGGCGCCGACCACCACCGGCGCCCGCTGGCCGTGGGTCGCCTGGGTCGTGCTCACCTTCGGTCTCTGGAACAGCTGTGCCTCGCACGCCGGAGCCCGGTGGAGCGATGGGCTACTGGCCCAGGGTGACTACCCCCGCACCCTGGCCTTCGCGCTCGCGGCGCTGCGGGGCGCGGGCACCGACGACAGCGACATCAGCCGGTACCTGGCGTACTCCAACGCCACGCTGGGGCGTCCCTACCAGTCGTTCTACGTGCGCCCGTTCGAGGGCTGGACCGGCCCTCAGCCGGACAGCGCGACGGGATCGGATCCCGACGACCCGGCGCAGACCCCTCCCCGGCACCCGGACCGGCCGCTCCTCCCCTACCGGGACTTCTCCGTCGAGTACCCCCCGGGATTCTTCCTCCTCGCGCTTCCGCCCGCGCTGCTCGGCCTCGAGCTCGACGGCTACCGCCTGGTGTTCTCGCTCTTGATGGCGCTGCTGCTGACCGCGGCGCTGCTGGCCGCCATCCGCATCGGCCGTGTGCTGCGTCCCCAGACCGAACCCTCGCCGGTCGCGGTGGCGACGCTCCTCGCGCTGGCGCTCGGAACGGTCGCGGTGCGGCGGTTCGATGCCGTTGTCTCGCTCTCGCTCTGCCTGTTCCTCGACGGCTGCCTCCGGCGCAGGCCGGTGCTCTCCGGGCTCGCGCTCGGGGTGGGGCTGGTGACCAAGGTCGTTCCGGTGCTGGTCCTCCCCGTGGCCCTGGTTTACTGGGGCGCTCTGCGGCGCTGGCGGGAGCTGTCGGTCACGGCCCTGGTCTCGGGTCTCGTCGCGGTGGCAGTGGGAGTTCCCTTTCTCCTGACGGGCGAGCACCTGCTGGACCTCGTGCAGTACCACGGGCAGCGCCCACTCGAGGTGGAGAGCACCGGGGCGGCGCTGCTCACCATCGGGCGCTTCTTCGATCCGGCGTCGGCGTGGCGGGTCGCAACGTACGGCTCCGACAACGTGGTGGGGCCGGCGGACCGCTTCCTCCTCCCCCTCGCCGGCGTCCTGCCGCTCCTGGCGGCCGCGGCCATCCTCGCCTGGAGCGTGGTTCAGACCCGCGAGGCGCTGCGCGGCCCGGACGGCGAGCGGATCTCAGGCGAGGTCCTGGTGCGCGCGGCCTGCGCCACGCTCGCGGCAAGCATGGCGCTCGGAAAGGTGTTCAGCGCGCAGTACCTCGCGTGGTTCCTGCCGGTCGGGGCGCTGGTGTCGGTGCTCGACACCGGCAGCCGGCGGCGCACGGCGGTCCTTCTCCTCGGCGGGGCCATGCTGCTGACCCAGCTCAACCAGCACTTCTTCTTCGGGCTGCTGGGTCAAGGGCCGCATCCCCTCATGGGGGTGCTCTTCCTCCTGAGGAATGCGCTGGTGATGGCCTGGGCGGTCTGGATCCTCGTGCCGGGCCCGCGCGTGCGCTCGTCCACGGTGAGCGATGAGCGGGCTCCTTCGGGGTCACCGCCGCTCTCGGGTGCCGCCCGGCTCTAGGGCCCCTGGCGGAGCTGCTCGACGGCGTGAGCGCAGGCACGCGCGGTGACCGCCATCTCGGTGAGCGTCGGGTTCTGCCAGCCGGAGGTGGGCCAGCAGGCCCCGTCGCTGACGAGGAGGTTCGGCACGTCCCAGGTACGGCAGGAAGGGTCCACCACCGAGTCCCTGGGGTCGGTTCCCATCCTTGCGCCGCCGACCTCGTGGACGAACATGCCGGGCGTGGAGAGCGTCCACTCCTTCTGCATCTTCCGGATGTGCCCGGTGACGAAGGGGGTGTGAAACAGCTCGGTCACCTCGGCGCAGACGCCACCGCCCGCCTCGACGATCTCCCGCGCCGCTGCGCGTGCCGCCCGCGCCAGCCGGAGGTCCTCCTCCTTCCACTCGCAGACGATGTGCGCGGCGGGGATGCCCCAGCGGTCCTTCAGCGAGGGGTCGATCTCGATGCGGTTGTCGCGGTGGGGCAGCGTCTCCGAGCGGGCGCAGAGGAACCCGAAGGCCACGTCCTTGTGCTTGCGGAGGAAGTTCGGCACCGGAAGCCGCTGGATCCCACCCCAGAGCCCGAAGCCGCGCAGGTACGGCTCCCGGCGCTCCCCGAGGTTCTGGTAGCGCGGAATCATGATGCTGTCGCTGCCCAGCAGCTCGAACGGCCCACCGGTGTCCGGCACGTCCGGGAGGTAGAAGTAGACGTTGCCCGCGCTGTGGTCCATCACGTAGCGCCCGAGCACGCCGGAGGAGGCGCCGATGCCTTCGGGGTGCGCCGCGCTGCGCGAGTTCATCAGGATGCGGACGCTCTCCAGCGTCGACGCACAGAGGAAGACCAGCCTCGCCCGCACCTCCTCGGTCCGCCCGGTCACCGCGTCCACCACCGCCACCCCCGTCGCCCGCCTCCCGTCCGCGCCGACCAGCACCTGGGCCACCACCGCCCCGCTTCGAAGCGTGAGACGACCGGTCTCCTGCGCGGCCCGGAGCGTGGTGGCGGGGCTGGAGATGCGAGACAGCGCCTCGCCCTTCTCCGGAGGCCGGCGGGCGAAGAGCCCGCGGGAGATGATCACCCGCCGCTCGGGGAACACCCGCTCCACCCGCTCCTTGAACAGGCGCTCCGCCGGCGTCATCGGCCTCGGCTCGAGGAAATCGCCGTCCGGGAGCTGGGGCAGCCCCTCCCGCGACCCGTGCACGCGGAGGAGGCGCTCCAGCTCGGCATAGTGCGGCGCCAGCTCGGCGTGGGTGAGCGGCCAGTCCGGGCCGAAGCCGTCCCGGCTCGCCGCCTTGAAGTCGAAGTCCGAGAATCGCGGAGTGACCGCGTCCCAGACCAAGGAGCGGCCCCCCACCCGGCGCGAGCGGATCCACCGGAACGGCCGGTCCGGCGGCGTGGAGTACGGGTTGTCCACGTCGTCCACGAAGAAATCGGGGTTGGTGGCCCACCAGGTGGGGTGGCTCTTCTGCACGTCCTGCCGGTGGGAGACGAGGTGGCGCCAGAGCTGCCTCGCCGCGTTGCTCGCGAACGAGCCGTGGTCACGGCGCCGGGTGACCGGAGTTCCCGCCTCGAGCACCAGAACCCGGAGGCCGGCGCGGGTGAGCTTCCAGGCCGCGGTTCCGCCCGTCGCGCCCGACCCGACGACGATGGCGTCCCACTCCTCGGCTCGGTGGAGGACCTCCATGGCTCCCTTCTACTTCAGGCCTCGAGCGCCTCGACCTCGCGCGCCGTCAGCCGGAGGCCGGCCGCTGCGAGGTTCTCCCGCATCTTCGCCGCGGTGCTCGCCGCCACCACCGCCGACACGGGGAAGGGCTGGGAGAAGAGGTAGGCCAGCGCCACCTGGGCCACCGACCAGCCCCGGTCCCGCGCGAGGGCCCGCGCCCGCTCGCGCCGGGCGGCGTTGGCCGGGCTGCCGTAGCAGCCGCGGCTCTCTTCCGAGGTGAGGAAGCCCGCTCCGAGCGGAGACCAGGCCAGCACCGGAAGCCCCGTCCGCGCATGGAAGCTCCGTGCCCCCCGCCCGGCCGGGCCGGCGATGCTCACCGAGCCCGTCCAGGGCGGCCGGGCCCAGTCGACCAGCGAGAAGTGGGGGCTGCTGGCGGCCATGGCCGGGAGGCCTTCCTGGCGGGCCGCGGCCTGGATGGCCTCGATCCGCTCCACGCTCCAGTTCGACACGCCCCAGGCGCGGATCTTCCCCTCCCGGAGCGCGGCGCCGAGCGTCCGGACCATCGGCTCGAGCGGGGCGGCCGGGAAGTCGCGGTGGAGGAGGTACAGGTCGAGCCGCTCGATCCGCAGCCGCCGGAGGCTCGCGTGGAGGTCGGCAGAGAGCGCGTCTGCCGTCAGCCGGTTCGGGCGCACTCCCGGGTAGGGATGTCCGCCCTTGCCGATGAGGAAGAGCCGGTCCCGGAGGCCCCGGGAGGCCATCCACCGTCCGAACAGCCGCTCGGTCCCGCCGAGCTGGTAGGAGGCGGCGAGGTCGAAGGCGGTGCAGCCCGCCTCCACCAGCGCGTCGAGCGTGCGGAGCTCTTCCTCGCGCCGCGACCGCCCGGCGAGCCAGTCGGGGAGCACGAAACCCAGGCGCGCCGCGCCGGCGACGACCGGGGGAATCACCGGCATGCCGCGGAGCTCACGGCGCGTCCTCCACCGGAAGCCGCGGACGTTCCTGCTGGCCCGGCAGCGCGACGGTGAGACCGGCGCAGAGGAGCCCGAGGAGGATCTGCGCCGCATGGATGAGCAGGGCCAGGGTCGCCGCCGAGGCCGCGGTCAGCCCGAGCGCGCCGGCCCCCACCACCATCATCGCCTCGGTCGCTCCGAGCTGTCCGGGAATGAAGTCGCCCACGGCGCTCCCGAGGATGAGCGCACCGCGGGTGACCAGCACCCGCCCGAGCTCGGTGTGCTCGCCGATGGCGGCCAGCGCCACTCCGCACTGGACCACCTGGGCCACCCGCCCCAGGGACTCCCAGCCCAGCGAGCGCGCGAGGTCCCCCCGGGAGGCGCCCGGCACGGCGTCGAAGGCCAGCCCGAAGCTCTCCAGCCGCTTCACCAGACCTCCGAAGAGCCGCCCCAGCCTGGCCCGCTCACGGACCAGCAGGATGCTCAGGCCGATGCCTCCGGCCACCAGCCCATTGGCCAGGAGGAGGCCCGCCGCCGCGCCCGGGCCGAGCAGCGCCGTCGTCGCGACCAGCACCGGCACGGTGATGACCGTGGTCGAGAGGAGCACGACGCCCTGCATCTGCACCGCGGCCACCGCCGCCCGCGCCCCGCCGGTGCTCCGGGCGAGCAGGACGGCGCGCGCGGCCTCCCCGGCGCCCCGCCCCATCGGCAGCACCAGCCCCAGCGCGTAGCCCAGCGCGCCGGCCCGGACCCACTGTCGCGGCGGAACGCGCGCACCGGCCTCGCCGTAG
>Ga0105104_10000223_pt1 | contig 43242 bp, 49 predicted proteins | sample PPLLaktember2015_3_FD_87034 | JGI IMG/M metagenome (GOLD analysis project Ga0105104, IMG submission 87034) | Freshwater sediment microbial communities from Prairie Pothole Lake near Jamestown, North Dakota, USA - PPLs Lake P7 Core (6) Depth... | ecosystem: Environmental > Aquatic > Freshwater >... | reverse complement strand
CAGGGGTAGATTTAATACCGTCAACTTTTTGAACGTAACCGTTTATATCAATATTAATATATTCAACATCATTCTGTAAAAGTAAAGCTTTAACTTGATCATCTAAACTATTGAGAACAAGGTCTTCATCAATAGTTCCGAACCCTTTACCCTTACCTAAGACAACAGGATATTCATTTTCATTTTCATCTTGCACTATATAAGTACGAAGCTGACCGGAGGTAGATCCTTCCTCACCAGGTTTTGCTATTCTTATAACTTTTAAACCAGCATCCTCAAGTGTTTGAATAAACTTATCTGAATCGTAAGAAGCTATCGGTTGTAGTCTTACATCTTTACCGGATGACCCGACCTCAAGGTTTATATCTTGTGCTGCAATAATAGTTGCTAGTTCTTTTTTACTATATTTCTTTAGCTTTTCATCTTTTTCATACAATACATTTGTATATAAACGCGAGTTAACTGGTTTACTTACTATATTACCGTATATATTTGATAATTGTCTATTACGCATTTGCAAGATCCTTTTCAATATCTATATCTGATTCTTGATTCAAGAGATCCTTAATTACAGTTACTATTTTTTCAGGATCTGAATCAGCAAACTCATTAACAACAGGCTTTAAGATTATTAGCTCTTCTTCTGTTGGTACATGCGCTAAGGATTGCAATATAAGTTCTTTATACAGTGGAAATATTTCTGCTAAATTTAACTTATTTAAAGTAGAATCATCTTCAACCGGTTTTGCATCTACGGCAGCAGCTGGTGCTGTATCTGCTTGTGGCTCAGTCGCATCAGCAGGCTGTTCTAACATAACCATATATTTTTTTAAAATATTCAAGGTCTTTGATTCAACACGTAAGCTGCTATCGAGATTAAGAATACTTTTTATTTCTTCTACTACTTTTGCTACTGGTACGTTTACAGTTTGTTTAATATTTTCTATTTTATTAGCTATATATTTACGCTTATTACTATCAAATAGAGTGGGATTAAAGATGAACGCATTAGTTAAAATCTTAATGACATATTTCTCATTTTCGGCAAGTTCCTTTACCCCTGTGTCTTCCTGTTCAGTCTCAACAGGAGCAGCTTCTTGAGGTGGTGCCATTTCTGCAGGAGCAGCTTCCGGTGTAGGTGCAGGTTCCTGTTCGTTAAGTATTCTATAATACTCTTTAAATAATTGATCTGTCTTCATAAATTCTAATAAGACATTGTATTTGATTGATTAGCAGCAGTTGTAATTTTTTTTGCGACTTTTGCAACTGCGGTAGTTATATCATTTCTAGCTTTAAGTGCTACCGGATTACGTTTTAAGCGTAAAGGATCTGTATTAAGTATTCCAGATACAACATCATCCTCACCATCCTCTTCGCCAATTTTTTTCGATATATTTTTAAGTTCTAAATCAATAATTTTACCACCTACAGTAATAGTAACAATATCGCTAAAAGTTTTAAGACTAGATGTAATATCTTTACTAGCAAAAAGCTGTTGTAACTCTCGTAAGGCTTCTCTTTTTTTATCGAGATCTTGAGGTGGTAGATTATTTTCTACTATATTTAAAAACTTACTCATATCTTTATTTATTTAACAACCAGTAATTTGTTGGTTAACTGCTTGAAGTATACATCGTAAAGATAGCTTAATTCATATATCTTTAAAAATTTAACTAAACCCTTAAAAGAGTACTTGAGGGTATCGTAATTAATTGTGTAATGTAATTGTGTTTCAAGTAATATTACCGACTCAACAACATTATTATGTATCTTGTTAACAAAATAATCAACTGGTATATCGCTAAGTATAAACTGAAAAGGTAGTTTTTTAATAGTTTTGAGAGATAAATTGAGTATTATATCTCTCTCATCACTATTTAAATATAGGGTATCCTTATTAATATACAGTGCAGTCTTATCCTTTTTCATTCTTTCGCAAATAGTGATTATTAGTGCATTTATGAATAATTTCTGCGTATCTTTCTTTTTAAAATTATTAGTAACACCATATAGTTCTATATCATTATTAAATCTATAGAAAGTCTCTTTAAGAACAAAGTCAAAATTTAATAATCTAAGATTATAACGTGGTATCTTGTGTTCTATAGTCATCTCCGTTTTTTGGTTTTCCAATTCGTAGGTTAATAATTCCGTTGTAATAATCATCTCTAAGCAATACTTCCTCTTCAAATTGAAGTTTAGCCTCAAAGTAAGATAAGTCAAATTTTGATCTACACCAACGCAAAATTTCAAACTTAAAGTTTTCTTTACCGTAAGTTATTATATCTTCATTAAGTTCACGTGATGAAGATGTATAGATCTTCCAGTCTGTCTCACGTTCTTCATGCCTTTTATTACGCTTACCCTTAAGAGGCTTACGTTTAAATATAGTTTTACACTGTTTTTTACCAATATACTGCTTATTATTACTAAGACACGTAATTTTATATATAAACCCGTAAGGTATATTGTCACTTTCTACTACAAGAGTCGTTGTCCAGTGTCCCAAATCCATTACTTTTTACGTTTTCTTTTTGATTTTATTTTTAAAGCACCACTTCTCTTTTGAATGATCTTTGAAGGTGTTGCTATTCGTGCATCACCAGGAGCATAAAAGTCTGAACTTGTTGGATTATCAGGACTAAATCCCTCACTACTACCACCCACGACACCACCAGCTGTCATATTTTCTACATACATTTTAAAAAATTCTTTGAAAGTTACAGTTGATTTCATGATTATTTATATTTATAATGATTATGTGGAATTGATAGAACGATATAAAGATGAGATTGGTAAAGATCTTGTAATAAATGACTTTAATATTAAAGACATACAGTTAAAACTGCCAGCTCGTAAGCATTATTGGGCTGCTCGTCTAATAGATGCTAAAATCACACTACATAAACTTAATAAACGTAAGAAAACTTTAAAAGAATCACTTGTAAAACGTATTGTTGCTGACGCTCCTATAAGAATTACACAACAATCAGCGGAAGTAGCTGCGGAATCGACAGAAGATTTGCAAAATATTGCTAATGAAATTAAAGACTACGAGTTTGTCATTGAATATTTGGAGAAAGTAGAGAAAATTATGAGTGGAATGGGGTTTGATATTAAAAATATTATTGAAATTCAAAAAATGGAGCAATTATGATCGAATTAGATTATAACAAATCTACAAATAAGCTCTTAATACGTAGTGACGATAGTTTTACCTTTGATAACTTAAGAGAGCATTTTAGTGTTGAAAATAAAAATGCATCTTTTATGCAACGTCGGTTTAAAGCTCGCGGTGTAAAGATTCCAACGAGAAAATATGTAATTACACCTACAGGTATTTGTGATATCGGTCTTTATTGGGAGATCAGAAGGTATTTTATTGAAAAACAAATTATTTTAGATGTTGTAATTTCTGATAATTTAACAAAAGCCTTACATATAGGTTCAAATAATGAGACCTATACTAACTTTAACTTAGAATTAAGAGATTATCAGGCAGATGTACTCAATAAAGCTTTAAAATTAGGTTGGGGTACATGTATTCTAGGTACAGGAGCAGGTAAAACACTTACTACTGCGGCACTTATTGAGAATTATTATCGTAATAGTAATAATAAGAGTACTTTTAAGTGCATTATGCTCGTACCCGACTTGTCTCTCGTATCTCAAACGTATCAAGAGTTCATCGACTGTGGTGTAACTTACAGTCTTACAAAGTGGACAGGTACAACTAAGCCAGATTTATCAGCTAATGTTATTATTTGTAATATAGGTATACTATTATCACGTTTTACTGAATCAGATTGGGTAAAATATATTGATTTGCTTGTAATAGATGAGTGTCATAAAATAAAATCAACGAGTGAAATCAGTAAAGTTATTACAAAAATAAAAACTAGACATCGTTATGGGTTTACTGGTACTCTACCCGATAATAATGAAGACAAATGGTTTCTAATTGGTAAATTAGGTCCTATATTGTATGAAAAAACAAGTGCAGAGCTACGGCAAGAGAACTTCTTAACAAATGTTGAGGTTAAAATTCTCAATATTAACTACGGACATGTACGTATTCCACGTATATCAGATAGTGCTTACCGTGATGAATTAGATTTTATATACGAAAACAGTAAAAGAAATGAACTAATTGCAAAATTATGTCATAAGTTAGCAAATAATACACTAATATTGGTAAATCACATCAAACACGGTGAAATATTATATGAAATCTTAGAGAAATCGTGTAAAACTAAGCAAGTATACTTTATTCGTGGTGAAATAACAGTAGAAGAGCGTGAAAACATTAAAAAAATTATGGAAAGTAACGATAATGTTATATGTATCGCTATTAGTGCTATTTTTTCTACTGGTGTTAACATTAAAAACCTTCATAACATCATATTTGCTGCAGGAGGTAAGTCTTTTATACGTACTGTACAGTCTATAGGTCGTGGATTACGGTTACACTCTAATAAAACACGGTTAATTATTATAGATTTGTGTGATATGTTACATTACGGTGAAAAACACTGTGAAAAGCGAGTAGAAATATATAAGAAAGAGAAAATAGCGTATTCAGAAAAAAATGTAGATATATGTTGATATTTTCGATATGGTAAATACAATAAGGGTATGTCCAAAGCTGATTATTATATAAGTCCTAAAGAATTTAAGGAATCCTTAAAGAGGTTTTATGATACAGATGTATTAACTGATGATCTCGCTGAGAATGTTAAAAAGATTGCTTATGGTTTAAGCTATAATAGTAACTTTATTAACTATACTTATAAAGATGATATGATCGGTGATGCTCTTATTAAGATGTATTCAGCTTTATCACGAAAAAAATATAGTTTTGATACTGAATCGAATCCTTTTTCATACTTTACAACGATTGCATTCAATGCATTTATTAATCGTATTAAAAAAGAGAAAAGACATCACGAAGCTGAAAAGAATTATCGTGAAAAGTTATACGAAGATATTATGACCGACCCCGAAAATGGGGGAGCTTATATTTATGTAAAACCTATTTCAGATGATGATGAAGAATATGATCAAGATTAATAAACCAAGAATAGGTATTGTATCAGATCTACATTTAGGCGTACATACCAATAGCACACAATGGCATGAGATAGCAATTACATGGGCTAATTGGCTTGCAAGTGAGTTTAAACGTCAAAATATTAAGGATATAGTTTTCTGCGGTGATTGGCATCATAATCGCAGTGAGATCTCTGTAAATACACTACAAGTATCTGCAGATATACTAGATATCTTTAAAGACTTTAACCTAATTGCTATAACAGGTAATCATGACGTGTTTTATAAGCATAGAACTGATGTAAACTCACTCTCTATCTTTAAAACGCGTGATAATGTTACTATTTACGATAGTGTTGTAACGTTTACTGCTTTTGATCGTACTATTACTCTATGTCCATGGAATACTGATATAAACGATATACCTAAAAGTGATGTTATATTCGGTCACTTTGAGATCGAGACGTTTAAAATGAATACATACAAGGTATGTGAAGAGGGTATGCGTATAAAAGACCTTTTACAGCGTAGTAACTTAATTATTTCAGGTCATTTTCATATGAGACATGAGAAAAAGTTCGGAGCAGGTACTATTCTGTATGTAGGTAACCCCTTCCAAATGGATTTCGGTGACGCTGATAATAAAAAAGGTTATTATATACTAGATCTTGATACTCTTGAGTATAACTTTACTGAAAATACTATATCTCCCTTATATATTAAGATTAGTCTTAGTGAGTTAATAACATATAATACAATAACTACAGAATTACGGGAGTTGTTTAGTAATAATATTGTTAAATTAAAGATAGATCGTAATATAGCACAAGAAGATCTTAATATTTTAACTACAAAGCTTAATCAATTACGACCACAAACATTAGCTATTGACTATGACATTAACTATAACAAAATTAGTAATGATAATAAGGATAAAGACCTATCCGGTATCGATATATCACAGGCTATTGAAGAATTTGTAAACCTACTCGAGATAGACAATAAAAAAGAAGTGTTAGACTACACATTTGAGTTGTATAAGAATTGTATATAATGAAAACAGTTAACTTTACCAGAATAGCTATCCAGAACTTCCTTTCCGTGGGGGAAGAACCTGTAATTATTAATTTTAAACGCGGATTACACGTACTTACAGGTAGAAATATAGATAAACCCGAAAGACGTAACGCTGTAGGTAAGTCTACCGTAGCTGATTCTCTTTATTTCGCTATATTCGGTGAAACACTACGTGAAATTAAAAAAGATCTTATTGTTAACAATATTACTGGTGGTAAAACGCATGTAGAACTTGATTTTGAAGTAGATTCACCGCGTGGTAACAATAAATTCAAGGTAATACGTACACTATCACCAACAAAACTTACAGTATTCAAGGATGGTACTGATAAAACACGTGATAGTATAGCGAATACTACAAAATATATTTGTGAAGTATTGAGCGCATCACCTGCAATCTTTCAGAATTGTGTTATTATGACAGTTAATAATGCAATTCCGTTTATGGCAAAAAATAAAGCCGAAAAGCGTCGGTTTATTGAAGATATTTTTGGTATGGAAGTGTTCAGTAAGATGATTACTGTATTAAGATCTGAATATAATGAGATTAAAAAGGAATACGATGTACAAAACACTAAACTAGAAGAAGTAACTACCACTTTTAATGGTTACAATCAACAAAAAACAAAGAGTTTAGAGAAAAAAGAAGAGAAACGTAAGCTCTACCTTACAAGACAAAGTAATAACAGTCAAGAGATAATTGAACTTACTAAAAAGATAGATAATATTGAGTGTGAGACTAATATCGACAAGTATAAAAAGCAAATTTCAGATCTCGAGGGTAAGTTAATTACGTGTGATGATAAGATATCACAACTTATCGAGGAAAGTACTAGTAAGAAGTCTGTTTTAAATCATAAAAAAGATCATTACAATAAGATTGGTACTGATGAATCCAAGTGTCCTGTGTGTTTACGTTCAATAGCTGATCATGATAAAGAGACTATTGAAGGCGAACGTCAACTTCTTAAGAGTGAACTGGTGTTAATGGCTGATGAGGTTAAATTATCTTTAACTAAGACTCAAGAAGCAAAAAATCTTAAAGATAAGATTAAAGATTTGATACAACAGACAACAAAGTCTCTTAATAATGCTAATTTACAGCTACAATCTAAGGTAAACATTCAAACTAGTATTGATAAACTCAATAAATGGCAGGAAGAACTTAAAGATGATATTGATGCACTTGCGAATGATAGTAATGAGTTTGATGAACTAATTAGTATTACGGAAATAAGACTAAAAGAGTTAGAGAATACTGTTTTATCTATTAATAAGCAGCTAAGTAAGCTCGATATTGTTAAATTTATTGTATCTGAGGAAGGTGTTAAGTCATATATTGTTAATAAGTTGCTCGAACTGCTTAATAATAAGTTATATTTTTATCTTAAGAAGCTCGATTCTAATTCTACATGTGTATTCAATGAATATTTTGAAGAAGAAATTGTTAACGATAAGAATAAAATCTGTTCCTACTTTAACTTTTCCGGAGCTGAACGTAAATCTATTGATCTTGCTTGTTTATTCGCTTTTTCAGATATTAGACGCCTACAAGGCGGTGTAAGCTACAATATTGCAATATATGACGAGCTATTTGACTCTTCTTTCGATCAAAAGGGTATTGAACTCATTACAGAAATATTGAAAGAGCGTGTTGAATCGCTTGATGAATGTACTATTGTTATATCTCATAGAACAGAATCATTAAAAGCTGTAACCGGTGACATTATTTTTCTTGAGAAATGCGACGGAATTACACGACGGATTGAATATCTTGATGAATATTAACTATTGACAATGTATCACCGATATTAAAGCCATGACGCACTTTTTTCGTCTTACGCTTAATAGTAAAACCACCGTATTTCATTTGTTTAAGGTAATTATTGGTAAATCCTGTCTCTTCTTTAAATTTATTTGTCGTCTCCCACACATAAATTTTATCTTGTTCTTTTGAATATATACAAATAGGTTTACGATGCGCAAGTCCGTTATTAATAGTGGCTTTTATAGATTTTTTAACACCTAATTGAGCTTTTTTTATTTTTATTTTAGTATACAAACTTAGAACCTTACCTTTATTAGCTACACTTATACGATGTTTATGATCTGCAGATAAAACGCGTTTTTGTAATTTATTTACACTACTTATTTTTGCTTTTGTAATATCACTATGACACCAACCACTACCCCTTCTAACTGCTTTAGTATCATTAGCGTTCAACCAATTAGATTTATTAACAACATTTAATCTTTGTAATACTTTTGATTCCCACATAATTGCATCTTCAGCATTTTTAAAAGTTTTCCGTATCTGAACAATATCAGGAATTCCAAACATATTAATAAACTGCTTAACAATTTTTGACGATGTATAATATACAGTCATTAGATCATCAGAATGACAACCAGTTTTGTACAAGCACTTATAACTACGTGAATACCTTACACCATAGTAATTCATATTTTGTGCTGACCATTTAAGACGGTAACAAAAAGGCATATACTCTTTCATATAGTTATTTATTATATAGATCTATTTAGAAAAAGAAAAGGAAAATGGTATTACAAGACGAGTGGAGTATTCAGAATATTAATGTAAATAATCCAAGATGCACGTTCAGCCATTCGTCAGCCCTTTTGTTAATGCTGTTGTTCAACCTTTCGCAAGCAATGTTGTAATACAACCTGTTCAAAATATACAGCCTAAAGAACTATCACTTCCAAGATACGTCAATTATTTAGCGGATTATTCAGGATGTGGTTTCTGGCGTATATTATGGCCTGAATTACTAATTAACTCTGAAGGTTACGGTTGTTCTCAATCTCAAACCGCTATGATATTTGACCCACGCTGGTATAAAGGTGTGAAGTGTGTTAAGATACAACGACAAGCATCAAATGATCAAAAAGAATTCGTTAAATATCTTAAATCTATCCAGCAAGAAAGTGGATTTAAGTTAGTATACGAAGTTGATGATGTTGTATTTAGGGAAGATATTCCTGATTATAATAAATTTAAATTTGCTTTCGATAACGAAGAAATTCGTAATAATTGTATAGAAATTATTAATATGTGCGACGAAGTCACAGTTACCTGTGATTATATGCGTAAGTTATACCAGAAGCGAACTGGTAAACAAGAAATTACTGTTGTACCTAACTTCGTTCCATATCATTGGATGGGTCACCATTATAATAAACAGCGTATTTGGAATAATTACGACAAAAATAAACGTAAACCAAGAGTCCTCTATACAGGTTCAGGCGCTCACTACGACGTAGACAATAAAAACGGTGGTATTGATGACTTTTCACACGTAATTGATGTAGTAAGACGTACAATTGACAAATATCAATGGGTATTCGTCGGATCTTTCCCACCACCCTTACAACCGTTAGTTGAAAGTGGTAAAATCGAGTTTCATCAATGGCAATCACTCAATAGGTATGCTGGATTTATTGCTAATCTTGGAGCTCAAATAATGATCGCTCCATTACAGGATAATAGCTTTAATAACTCTAAGTCAGACATTAAATTTATTGAAGCGTGTGTGTTAGGTCTACCATGTCTTGTTCAAGATATGGAAACGTATAAAGTAGCACCAGCAGAGCTTAAGTTTAAAACAGGTGAAGAGCTAGAAGAGAAACTTGCAGCAATTCTTAAGAATAAAGCTGCATATTACCGTAATACAGAAAGGTTTAGAGAAATTGGCGCGAGCAGGTTCTTAGAACTTGATGAAAATATCGGTTGCTACCTTGAGGTTCTTAATACACCTTACGGCTCACCAGAGAGGAAATATCTCAAGCGTTGGAATCCTTAATAGGTTGATAATTATTTGTTATGGTTTATACTATAACTAAGAATGGCATATCGAAACGCAATATACAATAGCAGAGATCAATCGATCAAGCTTTTTACTTGGGATGAGTCCGGTAAGCGTATTACACGCGATGTAACTTTCAACCCGTACCTGTATCTCGAATCTCCTGACGGTGATAAGACGTCCATTTACGGTACAAAGGTTAAGAAGCGTACATTTAATACGCAGTACGATAGAAATAAGTATATTGCTGATTCTGGTAACCGTAGGTTATTCGAAAATATTCCTACTGTACAGCAATACTTGCTAGAAGCGTTCTGGCGTGAGAATGAAGCTCCTGAATTTACTCAACATCCTTTGCGTATGGTGTTTCTGGATATCGAGACATTTAGTCCAGACTCTTTTCCTAATACCGAGGACCCGACTCATACAGTTAACGTAATTACATGTTATGATACATTTAGTAAGAAGTTTCATACGTTTGGTCTCAATCCTTATACTAATGAAGCTGATAATGTAATTTATTATCATTGTAAAAATGAGAGAGCTTTATTTATTAAGTTTATCGAGTATATTGAAGCTGATTATCCTGATATTCTTAGTGGTTGGAACTCAGAGTTCTTCGATATTCCTTATATCATTAACCGTATTGAAAGATTATTAGGTCAAGAGTATGTAAATAGGTTGTCTCCTGTAGGTCAAGTATATGATAGAATGATTAGGGGTAAGTTCGGTCGTGAGGTTAAGCGTTACTATATTAATGGCGTTGCATGTATTGACTATCTCGATATCTATAAGAGGTTTTGCTTAAAGCTGCGTGAATCTTACAAGCTTGACGCTATTGGTGAGATTGAACTTAATGAACGTAAGGTTGATTATGGTGATATTAACCTAGCTACACTTTCTGAGACTGATTGGAATACATTTGTAAAATATAACATTCAAGACGTTAACCTCCTTGTTAGACTTGAGGAGAAGTTACAATATGTATCGCTATTACGAATGCTTTCTTATGTAGGTTTGACAACGCTTGAAGGTGCGATGGGTACTATTTCAGTCATCAACGGAGCTCTTACGATTAAAGCACGTAAACGTAAAGAGGTTATATCTACTTTCGTTCGTAACCAAGCTGAAGGAAAGAATCCAGGTGCCTATGTAGCTGAACCTAAGCACGGCTTTAAGGAGAATGTAGTATCGTTTGATGCTAACTCGCTATATCCGAACGTTATGATTGCGCTTAATCTATCACCCGAAACGAAAGTAGGTAAGATAGAAAAAGTAGATGATGATAACTATACTGTAAAGCATGTATCAGGTAGATCATTTAACTTAACGAAAGAAAAGTTTAGCGCTTTTATTAAACAAGAAGAATTAGCTATTACTAAGGCAGGTTTCTTATTTACGCAGAAGAAGCAAGGTATTATTCCTGAATTTCTTGATCACTACTACAAGGAGAGGGTTATTATTAAGGATGAACTATTTAAAGCTAAGAAAAAGCTTCAAGCTCTCAAAAAGACAGATCTAGATTATCAAAAACTACAGTTTGAAGTAGAACGTCTTAACACAAAGCAAATGGTTATTAAGATTCTTGTTAACAGCTGTTATGGATATATGGGCAATAAACAAGCTCCTATTGGCGATGATGATATTGCATCGTCTGTAACGCTAACTGGTCAAGCTGTTATTAAGCATGCAGGTAAGCTACTACAAGATTACTTAACTACGAATTTTAATATTACTGATAAGCATACCCTTAATGAAAGTTGGGTGTATTCTGATACAGACTCGTGTTACTTCTCTTTAGGTTGTATTAAAGATAAAGTACCTTTGAAAGATGGTAATGAAGTATCTGCAGATTTTTATAAAACTGTAAATGATCTTGAAGATTATCTAAATGCAGGTATTACTACATGGGCAAAGAAAAACCTACTTACAAAAGATAGTCGATTTGTGTTTAAGCGTGAGTGTATTGCAGATGTTGCTGTGTTTCTTCAGAAGAAACGATACGTTATGCATATTCTTGATGATGAAGGACTTGAAGTAGATAAGTTTAAGTATGTAGGTGTTGAAGTTGTACGTACAACAATGCCTAATGCTATTAAACCCTATGCTAAAAAGATTATCGAGACAATGTTATTAACTCAGTCTCAAAATCAGACTAATAAGCTTCTTAATGAAACGTTTGATGTGTTTAAGAGTCTTATGCCAGAGGAGATTGATTTCGTTATGGGTGTTAAGGGATATGAGAAGTATGCACCATTGTGTAGAGAGTTTTTAGTTGCTAAAGGTATGCCTATTCATGTTAAGTCAGCGTACTACCATAATTTGATTATGTCAAAAATTGACGGTAAGAGTGAGACTATTTCTTCCGGAGATAAAATTAGATATCTCTACATAGAAAAACAAAACAAGTATGGTATTACAAATATTGGCTTTAAGTATAACTATAATGCAGAGTTTAAGAATCTTTTTAAAATCGACTATGTATTAATGTTTGAAAAGATTCTATTTAATTCGATTGAACGCTTCTATAACTCTGTAGGTTGGCGTATTAGAAAGCCAACAGATAATGTACAAACTGAACTTGATGATCTATTTGGGTTTTAAGTTAGTTGCATAATAGAATTTAACACCTATATAATATCAATATGGAATATTTAGATCAACCTGAATTTGATAATACACCGAGAGCACATCCTGCTTTTTGGAGAGGTAAAAACATTGGCATTAATAGCGTATTAGAGATTGTTTCTAATATTATGATGGGATATGATGATGGGTCAGGTGTTAATAATCACCCAGGCATCGAAGCAATGAGGAAGGGTATTCTCACTTGGAAAAGCCAAGTTGATAAGTCACTTTCTGATAATAAAAAGGTTGAAAAATAAAATCTTTACTATAATATAATATATCATGAGTAAAATTACTACTATTATCGATCATATTGGACGTACAGTTATCGGTGAGCTTGTTTCTGAAACAGAAGCAACACTTACCCTAAATAACCCTGTTATTATTCACGTTCAACCTAACCCGCAAACAGGTCAACTTCAAGTTCAATCTATTCCATATATCTTTATGGAGTTTCTAGAACAAGCTTCACGAGCAGCAAATCACTGGACATTTAACCGCTCTAGTATTGTTCAATCTGAAGTTCAACTTGATAGCAAAATTATTGCACAATATAACGGTATTAATACTCCTGCGCCTCAAGCAGCACCTTCTGGTGATCCAGAAGTAATCAAGCTTTTTGAAGACTAAATATTAAATAAATCTAACAACACCTCCCACGCCTCTTAACAATGCGCACCAAGGGAGGTTCTTTTTTGTCTTGATTTTTAGAGTAAAGTATTTATTTTTTGAAGTAAAGTATATCACCTTCAGTAAAAATATGTTTTGTAGTTGACCGACGACGAATTTTACGAACGCCGGTTCGTTTAAGATTGATAATACTAATACCATCTAAACCTGTTAATTTTATACAATCAGTTACATTATTAAATTTAAGCTCACCTAGAAATTGAGATATAATAATAAATGGAATACTTCTTGGATCTATGTAGTCATCTCCCCATATATCCTGTAACGACTTTCCTTTTCTATAACATACCCAATCACCTTTATACCTCTCCTTCGATGTCTTACCTTTAACAGGATTAACCCAACCTGGTTGCATTTCCTGCATTGTTCTATTTTTCCGACTACCTACTCTACCTGTAACTCTTTGTCTTAATTCATCATCCCAATAAACAGCACGTCCGCAATTTTTATTTATCCATTTATTATTAGATTTAGATTTAACATATTTAATAACTCTAGACTCCCATAATAAAGCACTTTTAATATTTTTAAAAGTACGTCTCACTTGTATGATATCAGGTTCTCCATATATTAATCTATAGTCTTTAACATATTTAGAAGAAGTAAAATATGATACCCATAGATCATCAGGATGACACCCATATTCGTAAATACAGTTTAGTTTTTTTGAATACCTAACACCGTAATAAAATTTGTTTTGCTTTGACCACCCTATTAAATAGCAATAGGGTGTATAAATAGGTTCATGCTGTTGGTTTAATTTCATAACAATAGAGTAGTTAGGAGGTAGGATTCCGTGAACTACAATTATATTTATGTTGATTTGTATGTTTATTACTATAATATATAGATATGAGTAGATTTGATAATAAGGATATTGAGAAGGCATTAGACTCTATAGATGAAGTTAACCCATTTGCGACTTACCTGAGTGATAATACCCTAAGTAGAGTTTCAGAGTGGATAGATACGGGAAGCTACGTTCTTAATGCAATTATATCGGGATCCGTATATGGTGGTATACCTAAAGGTAGGGTAGTTATGCTAGCAGGTGAGAGTATGACTGGTAAATCTTTATTTGTACAAAAAATCCTTGCTAGTGCACAAAAGGAAGGTCTTATTCCTGTTATTTTTGACACAGAAAATGCTGTAGACAGCGACGGTGCTGAAAGGCTCGGTTTAGATGTATCTAAGGTCAAATATGTACCGTGTGTTAGTATCGAACAAACCCGAAACGCGTTGTATAAATTTTTAACTTCGGTTCAAGAAAAGAAATTACAGGGTAGATTTATTGTAGCTATTGATTCTCTCGGTAACCTTCAATCTGAACTCGAACATTCACGTATGGGTAAAGAGAGTACGAGTTCAGATATGGGATCTAAGGCACGAGCGATGAAAACATTACTACAAACATGTACTAATCTTGGTTCAATTACTCAAACAACAATTCTACTTACTAATCATGTCTATGACGATCCAACAGCAATGTTTCCATCGATTGAAAAAAATATGCCCGGCGGTAAAGCGTGCGTTTATCTTCCATCTGTTACAGTTCAACTAGCTCGTAAACCTGTAAAGGATGACGGTGGTAAGACTACAGATACTACACTTGCCGTCGGGCAGAAAAACTACTCTGGTATTATTATTAGAGCTCTTACTCGTAAGAATCGATTTATTAAACAGTATCTTGAAGGTGAAATGTTCTTATCTTTCTCAACCGGACTTGATCGTTACTACGGACTACTCGACCTTGCAGTAGGTCACGGTATTGTTATTCAAGGCGGTGCTACATATACACTAGAAGACGGAACTAAGCTCGGATATTATCGTAATTGGCGCAAGGATACTAAACTGTGGGAAGAGACTATTATTCCTAAGCTTGAGTTGAAAATTAAAAAAGAGTGGTCATACTCTAATGATGAGCATGAAGTACCGGAAGAAGTAATTGAAACAGAAGATCATGAGTAAAAAATTAGTTTTAGCGTTTTCTGGAGGAGCTGACTCAACTGTCTTATTATATATGGCAGCGGATCAAGGTTATACCGAGATTCATACTGTATCTTTTGACTACGGTCAAAGACATAATAGAGAATTAAAGTGCGTTAATATACAATTAGAAAATATTAAGAAAAAATATCCTAATATTAAAGTAACTAATAAAGTATTAGATGTAAAATACCTAAAAGATATATCACCTACATCTTCCTTAACTAATTTAGATATTGATAATCCAGATATTAGTAAGATTGCTGGTGATGCTCAACCTGTATCTTATGTACCATTTAGAAATCAGATGTTTATTACAATCTGTTGTGCTTATGCAGAGAGTTTAAAAGCAGACGAAGTATGGTATGGTGCAGCGCAAGTTGATTCTCTAGCTGGATATTGGGACGGAAGCGATCTCTTCGTTTCATCTATAAATGAACTAGTATCACTTAACAGACAACATAGGATCCGCGTGGGAGCACCGCTGCTCTCCCTGTCGAAGGCTAGTATCGTTAGACAAGGTGTAGAATTAGGAGTAAACTTCGGAGACACGTGGACATGCTATAGTAACCGTGAGGACGGCCTCGCAGACGCTACAACTCCTTCAAGTAGTTTACGTATTCAGGGGTTTATTGATGCTGGTTACCGTGACCCTATAAAATATCTGCAACAGGAAAAGCTTGACAGTATATATGATCTAAAATACTGTAATTACATTCCGTAACTTCTTAATTCAGCTAGTTGCTTTGAAGTAGTAGGTTTAAATTTCTCTCTAAAGCTTAGAGACTCTACAATAGGCTTTGGAGTTGAATAAACTCTTTGCTCAGACATATAGTTTAATACAGAACTTTCTTTTATTGGTGTTACACCGATCGCAGCTTCTACAGCTTTTGTCTGTGCATTCATTAATTCAGGAGCTAATTTAGTACCCTTATACTCCTCCGCAAGGTTATCAAATGCAGAATCAGTTTCCATATCCTCTGCATCTTCATAACCTTCTTCTTCTTCTCGTCCAAGATCACCTACCATATTAGGTTTATTTTGAATATCGGGAGTGTGTATAACAACACCAGCACCACCAAAAGCTTCAAGATCGTTTGAAATTTGTGATTCTACTTTCTCAGCTCCAAGTTTACTAATAATTCTTCCTAACTTACTATCTGCAGCAAATGTAGCATCAATACTTTTACCTTCTAATTCAATATCAGACTCTTTAACGAATTGCTTAAGGTAATTAATGATACGATTTATATCACCTAAATCGCTACCTTTATCTACAACAATTTCAATCATATAATCTTTACTATATGAACCTTTAATAGAAGATACAAGATCATCGTAATTATCAACTACCTGACTAATTGAGCTAAGTGCAGCAGCTGTATCTTTTTTACGTTCAATACGTGCGATCTTTTTAGCAGCTTTAAGCTCAGCATTAAGCTTGTTCATTTCCATTCTTTGCTGCGCAGCATCTGTCCTATTACCCGTTGTAAAGCTAATTTTATCTTCTAATTTATTAGCAATATAATCCTCAATATCACTCTTTCTGGATTTCATTTGTTTTGCAATACCGTTTTGCTCGAAATACTCTACCATACGGCTTACAGAAGGATCATTCTTAAACATTTTAATTATTGCATCATCAATTATATCGAGATCATATAAAATGTTTAACATAGCCAATCTACCTTCACGAGTACCTGAAGATGCACCTTTAGATGCAGCTATACCTCTTGCTTGTGTTTGAAACCCAGGTAAAATTCTCTCCATAGGAGAAATAGCAGCTTCACTAAGAAATGTTAATCTGGAAAGTAGATTATTAAAGGAACTCATATATACTATTTATATAAGATGCAATTAAATTGGGAAGATTTTAACGAAATGTCTTATACCGGTATATGTAATATACCTGGTATAGGTAAGAGAGTAGCAGAACGTATTGTAGAAATGCAACCGTTTAGATCTAAAAGTGATCTTTTTAAGGTAAAAGGATTAGGTTCGTATACTCTAAAAAAATTAGGTATAGAAAGAGAGAAAAAAGAAAAGAAGAACTGGTATTTGATGCCTGATGGTATAGAATACCCATTAAACTCACTTGCAAGGAATACAGTTACTGGACAAATTGATTTTTTCTGGAGAGTTCCAAAAGATAGAAGAGAATATCTAAGATAATATGTGTGCAATATTAATGAGCAATAATATCTCTAAATTTGAGGTGCTTTATCAAGGCAACCTAACAAGAGGTAATTTTTCCACGGGTATCGTATGTTTATATGATGGTAATCAGCAACAAACTATTAAAAAACAAGGAACTCTTGATTTTGATAATGTACAATTAGATGTAAGATGTGATTATTATATCGGTCATGTACAAGCACCTACCTCAGCAGCGAGAAAATGGTCATATGAAACATCTCATCCCTTTGAATCTCTATCGTGGGCTGTAATACATAATGGTGTACTAACCAATGATGCTGATCTTAAAAGTAAATATGTTTCTTGGGATGTTAATGAAGTTGATACATCAGTTATACCAAGTTTATTGCAGCATTTTACAGAAGAATGTGTAGGGGAATGCTCTGCACCAGTAACAATTAAAAAAGTACTTAATTTACTTGAAGGTACATTTGCTTTAGGTATAATTGATACAGATTCTAATGATGTTTATATTGCAAGGCAGGGATCCGTATTACACTATAATGATAATGGAGATGTATCAACTCTTGGTGGTGAAGGTTTTACGCTATTACCAGAGGGAGTTATAATGATGCTTAGTAATAACTACAAAACATGGACTGCTGTTGAAACTTTTAAAACAAAATCACCATTTTTATTTTTATAATTTATGTCAATAAACAAAACACTATATTTCTCTGCTACAAAGGGAAGCCGTAAAGATACATTACTATTTAAAAATAGCTCTGCATATAATAAGTTTATTTTTAAAGAAAATAACACACAACCTCTACCTGTACTCTATAATAAAGCTATTGACTTAGCTATTAAAGAGAAAAAAGACTATATCGTATTATGCCATGATGATGTCATTATTGAATCTGATGTAGCATACAAGCTACCCGATATTCTACGTACAGAGTTCGATATAATCGGTGTAGCAGGCACAACAGAATGTAAATTACAAGAGCCAGCGTTGTGGCATCTAATGGGTGGTGGGTTTCAAGGCGGTAAACTTCATGGAGCTGTAGCTCATGGTAATGAAACTCAAAAAAGTATGACAGCCTTTGGACCTTACCCTCAACGAGTTGTATTACTCGATGGTGTGTTCTTAGCTATCCATCGTCGTGTGTTTGAACAAATTCGATTCGATGAAACAAACCCAGCTGACTTCCACTTTTACGATCTTTCATATTGTTTAGATGCTACACTAGCTGGCTTTAAATGCGGTGTATCTGATATTATGATTACGCATGCTTCTCCAGGATTAAAGGAATTCACACCTGAATTTTTAGAGGGTCAAAAGTGGTTCTTAAACAAATACGAAAAATATAAGGGCAAAATTCTTACCGTTTAGAACGTATTTTAATAAACTTACCTTAAATTATTTTTAAAGGTATAAAAATAGAAAAGCATTCTGTACACCCATCAAATCGATATTTAGGTATGTATTTATATAAACTATATAATTTTTTAAGTAATTGCTCAACTTGAAACATATCATATAAATTACCCTCTACTTCTTCTAATATATTAATTTTATAATTTTTATGTAGTGAACTATTTTTATAACGAGTATTTATACTTGTCTTTGTAACACCAATTTTATAAAAAACTTCATCCTCACTGCTAACTTTTAATAAATAAAGCTTACCTATTATATCAATACCTTTTAAACTAGTTGTTGTATAAAAGATATTATTTTGAAGTTTTTTTATTGTATTCTTTGTAACTTTTCTACCTGTAATTTGCTCTCGTAAATACTTAAAAGTAAAATTATAATTAGCCTTTATAAAATTATTTAATGTTGGTTCTGTTACCTTTAAGATTTTACAAATATCCTCCTGATATAAATCCTTTTTTATTAGAGATATAAGAATATCTTTGTTTATTATTTTTTTACGCTTTGTACGTCTAGATATAGCAGATCTAACTTGTTGTGAGTTTATAGTTAATCTATTACCCGTAAGAGCTTTTCTAATTTGTTGAAAGCTTTCTCTCACATACTTTTTACGAAGCCTGTTAATAATCGTACTTGAAGTTACCTCTAATATTTTAGCTATTTCGAGTTGCGTTTTACCTTCTTTAATATAATATTCAATTATAAACACATCATCTTTCATTCTAATATTTAATTCAAAGTGTCTAGGTCTATACAAAATTATTCAACTCCAAATACGCAAATGACTATTGATAATGACTATTTTGAACGTATAGTTTGTTACCGTTCTTTAACTGATTCAACGTATTTAGCTTCAATTGTTGATTACGTTAAGCCTAAGTATTTTAAATCAAAGAATATTGCTAAAATTTTCGAGATTATTAATGACTTTTATGGTAAGCGTGAGAAGTTACCGACTATTACTGAAGTTAAAGCATACTTAACTACAGATGAGTATAGAGAGTCGTTTAAACAGCTTGTTGAATCATTCAAAGATATAGATAAAAATATCGATAAAGGTGAGCTGTATGATAACACAGAGAGATTCATTAAGGAAAAATCTGTATATCATACTATGCTTGAAGTTGCTAGTGATATTGCTAAAGGCTCTATTGATACTTCAGAAATTCTTAATAAGTTTGAAACTTCCTGTAATATAAATCTTGTAACAGATAGAGGGCTTGATTTATATAGAGATGTAGATCTTATTGTTGAAGACTTAACTAGTATTCAAAAAGCTATACCGAGTAACTGGCCGTGGCTTGATGATGCGTTGAATGGTGGCTTCCAAGAGAATGGTCGTGCGTTATATGTATTTGCCGGTGAAACTAATATTGGTAAATCTATATTTTTAGGTAACGTTGCTACAAATATCGCTAATCAAGGTAAGAATGTACTACTAATTACTCTCGAGATGTCCGAACTATTATACGCACGACGTATATGTACTAATGTTAGTAAGATTCCATTAAAAGAACTAGCAATTAACGCTCCTTCGCTTAGACAGGCTTTAAAGGAGCAAGAAAAAGAAGGTAAAGGTAGTATCTTTATTAAAGAGTTTCCTCCTAGTACTATTACACCTAACCAATTAAAAGCATTTATTAAAAAGATCGTCGATCAAGGTATTAAGATTGATGCAATTGTGTTAGACTATCTTAACCTTTTACATTCTACTGTAGGTACAAATTCATATGAACGTATTAAGAACGTAACTGAGCAAGTACGCGCTATGACATATATGTTTAACTGTCCTATTATATCTGCAACTCAATTAAATCGATCTGGTTTTAGTTCTAATAACCCTGACTTGACTACTATATCTGAATCTGTAGGTCTAGCAGCTACTGCAGACGTTATTGTGTCTATTTATCAAAACGAAGAAGATAGAGAATTGAGCATTATACGTTTAGGTATGATGAAAAATCGATACGGACCTAGAGGACATACGCAAGCTATGAGAATTGATTACTCTACCTTAACAATTACACAAGCTGAAGAAAGTGCTAATGAAACTTCAGATAGCTCTTATACTATGCTGCAATCGTTTGGAAGTTGATTAAATAGAGTTGACTATAAATACAAGTAGTGAAACCAACTACTTCTATTACTGACAATGTTCGCGATTATCGCAAAGGTAAGCGTGACTTTAGTACAATAGAGTTAAATGATATTAAATTATACCTCTTAAAGTATAAAGATCAGTTAGAAAAAACACAATTCTTTGAAGGTCAAATTAAAGATTTTAGAGTAGTTAGTTGTTTTGCGGAAGAATATCACGATGAGTTATTCACTCACATTTTAAATAATAGTGCTATTGCTATCATTATAAAGTTACAAACAAAAACTGTCATATTTAAAAAGAACGATAAAATTTGTGACATTGATTTACCAAAATTAGCCAACTTATTATGTAACGGTACAGGTCTTAGTGATGGTACCGCGGTAGGTAAGTTTACTGCTAAATTTCTTAACTTCACTAAAACTTTAAAGCCATGTATTTAACATCTATTGTAAACCCTTCGCAAAGTATTATAGATAGAGAGAGTGAGCATATTCTCTTATCCTTTTGTTCATTTTGCACCTTATTAAAAGGTAAAAAACTATCCTTTCAGAACGTGTTTATTTTAGCGTTACAAGACGAAAAATTAAGAAATATTTTAAAAGACCTTTTAGGTGTTGATTCTAACTATGAAATCGTTAAACTATTCTTAGAGTACGATCCTACGATCACTAAAAGTAAATATATAACAAAATGGCTTAATTCTAATCAGAAGATAGATTTATAATAAACTATGTCTTTAACAGCATCTGAAAAACAAATTTATAACGCATACCTAATTGCAAGCAGAACATCAAAAAACAAACCTTTCAAGTTACGGCAAAACTTCAACAATATTGACGACAAAACGTATGTCATTCTTAAGAAGCTTTCTTTACTATTTCAAAATAATAAAAACGTCAGTATTGAGGAGTTTTTTAAAGCACCATTTGTTTATTATGCAGATACTAACTACTTAGATTTGCAGTTTTTTACAACTCCAAAAGCTATCAAGTGTTATACATCTTACAAGAGAAAGTTAGAGACTCTCTCACCAGATAGTGTAGAAAATATTGATAACTGTAAACAATGCTGCAAATTTATTATGCGTTATTGTGTGGAAAATAATCTTACATTAAACGAGTATAAGAGTATAAATAGCGGTACAACACCTTTGGTGTTACAGCATTTACGTGATCATAACATAAATTTTTATGTCATTCACGGACTTGAATGTGACAGAATTATAAGACAAGTTGAGCCAGATCTCTTAGAGTTTTTTATTACTGATTTTAACCAGTTACTAAATAACACCCGTATTAACTTTCAACAATCAGTTAAGCTAAAGGTAGTAATAAGAGAATCTTTTCAACTTATCGAAGATTACCTGTTGAAAAAGAAAAAAAATATAATATAATAAAATACAACCAAAATTAAACTAACAAAAAAATAAAAATATGAGTTCATTCAATACAACAATGTTTCAGTCTATTAAGGACGCACTAATTAAAAATGAGAGCGAAGGTAGCAATGCTACTTATAACGAAATCATGAAGACAACCCCTGGTCATACCTATACCGTTAGGCTATTACCTTTTGCTAAAGATCCTAAAAATACATTCTTCCATTATTATAATCATGGATGGCCGTCTTTTGCTACAGGTCAATACGTACAAGCTCTCTCACCTATGACTTTCGGTGAGCGTGATCCCATTGCTGAAGAGCGCTTTAAGATCCTACGTACTGGTACTGATGAGGATAAAGAAAAAGTTAAAGAAATTAAACGTATTGAGAAGTATCTTGTTAACGTTTATGTAATTGATGATTCTCAGACTCCTGAAAATAACGGTAAGGTTAAACTCCTTCGCTACGGTAAACAGCTTCATAAAATTATTATGGAAGCTATTGAAGGTGAGGATTCTGAAGAGTTTGGTCCACGTATTTTTGATCTTGGATCTACTGGTGTTAACTTTAAAATTAAGTGTGAAAATCAAGGTGAGTTTCCGACATATGTATCTTCAAGATTTACGTCTGCTGGTAAGCTTGCTTTGAGTGAAGATGAACAGAAGAAAATCTATGATAGTGTTTTTGATCTTACTAAGGTATTTACCCTTAAATCGTATGATGAGCTTAAGCAAATGCTTGATGAGCATTATTACTGCAAATCTTCTACTGAAGCAGCTACACAAGAAGTTCATACTACTGTAAAGCCAACTACACCGCAAGAAGAATATACACCTTCAAAAGTAGTACAGCAGCATGATACTTCGATTGATGATGAAATCGACGAACTTCTTAAAGACCTATAATATATGACCGAAGCAGAACGACAAGCATTCCTAATGTTTGCTGGTACAATGCATGGTCAAGCAAAAGCGACTGACCAAATGATTGTTGGTCAGTCGGTTAATCTTCGACCGATGAGTAATGATATTCAGAATAAATTTGCCGAAGTACTACAAACACCTCCACAACAATATAATCCGTACGTTCAACAAGAACCTATAGAACCTATTGTATATCAGCAACCACCTCCAGATAATTTTGTTGGTGTTGAACAAGCAGCACAAGAGTTAGCAGAAATACAACCTGTACAGCGCTTTATACCGCAGCCACCAGTATCAGTTAATACAGATATTGTTGATGTTCTTAAAGAAATTAGCTTGAATTTAGCTAGAATTGCGACTACACTAGAAAGCCATGGCAGACAAAAAAGAACTAAGAGTACAAAATCGACCTGAATTTGTAAAGTTTCTAGATGCGATATCGAAGATCAACGAGTCAGCGATAGTAAATGTACAGGAAAATCCTGGCTTACTATCCTGTCTCGTCTCTTCCGCAGATAATACTTTAATACTTTCTGCAGAACTTGATTCTGTTAATACTAACTTTAGTGGTGTAAATAACATTCCTGATATTAAGAAACTTATTCGTGTTGTAGATAATATTAATTCAAAAGATATTACTATTACTGTTAACTCTAATAACTATGAGTATAAAGGCAATAGTATTAAGTTTAAGTATCATTTATATGAAGATGGTCTATTAGCTAAACCTACTATTAATATTGAAAAAATTAAAAGCTTCAATTATGATATTAGCTTTAGTATTACAAAAGATATTCTACAATCTATAATTAAAGGTAGTACGTTTGCTACTGAGACTAATAAAGTATATCTTTATACTGAAGAAGGTGTATTAAAAGCAGAGCTTACAGATAGATCTAGACATAATACAGATGCGTTATGTCTAGATCTAGGACCTGTTGACTTTGAACTCAAGCCTTTACCTCTTAATCTTGATAATATTAAATTACTCTCTGTGTTAGAACGTGAAATTAATATAGGTATCAATACTGATTACGGTGTATGTGTATTTGATATTCAAGCTAACGGTATTAAATTAAAGTATATTATAACATCCTTAACACAATGAAACCTTTAAAAAATAAAATTACGACTCTATCATACTTTGTTAAACGCTTAAAAGATAGCGAGTTTAATACATGGAAAATTTGCTCTAACTATTCAATTGCAGATCCAAGAAAATGGACAATTATGGTAGATCCTGGTAATACTTCTTTGTTTATTACATGCTATGAGAACAAAGACTTTAAAGGTGAAATGATGTTCGAATTTAATGATGGTGGTAGATTATTTCCAAGAAACTACTCTATTAAAACATCATCAATGGAAGTTATCGTTACTGTATTAATTGAACGTGGTGTATCGCAAGGCTTAAATCTTACAGCACCACCATCTTATACTGCATAAAATGAATCAGGAGCATACACTAGAGCCAGGTAATACATATGCGGTTCAAAGCGGTGCTTTTGCTGGTGAGCTTCTAATTTTCATCGATAAAGGTCAAGATAATTATAACTTTCTTGCTGTACCAACCATGTTAAATCGTTCGGTTCCTTGTAATTCGTTCGATTTAGCATGGAACTCTGGTATAATAGAGTTTGTAGAACAGGTTCCTGACTACGTTGTTCAGGTTTCTACGACACAATACTACGAAAATGAAAAGCTTAATAATTGATGGAAATAATTTAATTCATCGCACCTACTGGACAGCGAAAAATATTGTAGGTTATGAAGATGCGACAAAATTAAGTAATTTTCACATATACTTTACAATTAATGCTATTAAGAGCTATGTTAACACGTATAAGCCGGATAAAATTATTGCTTGTTGGGATGAAAAACCTGATTATCAACGCAATGATCGTAAAGATCTTTTTTCAGATTATAAAGGTAACAGATCTAAGGATGTATCGCCGCATCAAAACAACGAGAAGATCAAAGAATTTCTTTATACCTTAGGTATTCCGTCTATTTTTCCAAGAAAATTAGAAGCTGACGATGTTATTGCTTATTTAGCTGAATCACTTGAAGGTTCTAAAGTTATTATCTCTGTAGACAAGGACTTCTTGCAGTTAATTAACAAAGATGTAATTATTTACGATCCAATTCGTAAGAAAGAGACAAATACAGCTAATTTTGTAGAAAATGCTGGTTGTGAGCAAGTTAATTTCATGACTATTAAGTGTTTAGTAGGAGATAAGTCTGATAACGTGCCAGGTATTCCTAAGTTCGGTAAGGTTAAGGTTAAAAAGTATCTTGAAGGTACGGTAGAACTTACAGATGAAGAAAATTCAATATTTACACGTAATCTAGAGTTATTTCGCTTAGATAAATATAGAGCTATTGAGAATCGCGATGAATTACTCTACTATCAGGAACAAATGACTCGTGTTACGAGTTGCGAACCTGAATTTCAGCAGTTTATTGATCTATGTAAAGAACATGATATTAACTCTATTCTTAATAAAAAAGAAGACTGGTATAACTTGTTTTTTGTAAAACATCGCCTATTATCAATATTTGCATGATTAGTTTACCTGAAGATTATATTATACAAAAGTTTTATGAGTTAGGTTACTACCCTAAAACTAACAAGTATAATAATACATATCAATGTTCTTGTCCTTTGTGTAGAGAAGGTAATTCTTTAGGTAAGAAGAAGCGGTGTTACTATATTCCTAAGAATGACAATATATTCTGTCATAACTGTGGATGGTCTGGTAAACCATATACTTGGATTAAAGAAGTATCAGGTAAGACCGATAGGGAGATCATAGCAGAGATAGAGGACTATACAGGCGAACGAGAGATATTACCTAGCTTTGACGAACCTATCGTTAAGCCTAAGACAGAGACACTACCAAAAGACTCGATTAATCTGAGTGACCCTTATCAGCTTAAGTTTTACGGTGCGAATCCCATTGTCTCCGCTTGTTTGACATTAATACGTAATAGGCGACTAGATACCGCAGTAAACCGCCCTGACAACCTTTATTTATCGCTTACAGACCCTGTTCATAAGAATAGATTAGTGTTACCCTTCAAGAATGAACACGGTAGTATAGAGTTTTATCAATCTAGAACTATTTTACCAGGAGATAATAAAACAAGACCTAAGTACGTCTCAAGAATCAATGCTGAAAAGACATTATTCAATATCGATAAGGTAACTAACGATATTTCTAGTGTTTTTATATTTGAAGGTCCTATTAATGCATTTTTTACTAAGAATAGTGTTGCTGTAGCTGGTATTACTGAAAGAGGTAATGCTACCTTTACCGAAAGGCAGCAAAAGCAGGTAGATACTACACTAAAGTGGTTAGATAAGATATGGGTTCTTGATAGTCAATGGATCGATAATGCTTCTCTTAAGAAATCAGAGACTTTATTGCTTAATGGTGAGAAAGTATTTATATGGCCGGAAAAGTTCGGTACGCGCTTTAAGGACTTTAACGATATCGCTATACACTGCAAAATTGATGAGATTTCAGCGGAATTCATTCAAAAAAATACCTTCGGATCTCTCGAAGGTATTATTAAGCTTTCAGAGATTAAGAAGTTTAGACTCCTCTGTAGCTAGGATCTTTCTCCGTGGAAAGAGCTGAATTAAATTTCTGTATAAGTGCTGATATTTCTGTTGCAGCACGTGTAATTCTACTTTGCTCAGACTGAAGTTCAGCAAGAATTGTTTTTGTATCTTGACTAGCCGCATCTGCTATTGTTGACTGTACTGAATTTTGTGTACCATTTAAGAATTCATTGAACTCTTGTAGACGTGTTGACCACTCTCTTATTTGATTGACATACTCTGTATGTCTACGAGCTGTAGCTTCAGCTGCAGCAGCTGTATGTTGAGATACTTCATTTTCCGGTGCAACATTAGGATCAGTGTCAAAAGAACCTGGATCTGTACCTTGATCAAGTGATTGCTCCATTGCCTGTCTTTCCTCATCTTGCTCATTAAGAGCTTTTAAAAATCTGCTTTCAAACTTAGTCATATAAATATTTATGTCATAGCATAAATATTTACAATGCCAATTGCAACAAATCCGTATAATACAGGTATAGCTCCTAATCCTATTTATGATCTAGATACACAAAGTCAGATACGTAAGTATAAGGGTGAAGAGAAAACGCACATGGCTCCTCAAGTTTTGCCTTTTGATTTTAACGGCTCTCAAGAATTAATTAGTAAACTTTATAAGGACTTGTTAGACTTAAGAAATATGATTCTAGCAGCTGAAAAAAACTCACAAATTAAAAGAAAATATACAGATTCTATGTTACAAGTTATTGACAATATTGGTAAAGAAATAATACAAGACATACCAGAATTGCTTGATAAAGTGCAGTTATCTAATACAATAAAGTATGATTAAAAAGATTTGTTTTTCTCTTATTTTAACTATTCTTATTAGTGCAGGTATTGGGTTTGTTTTACAGAATATTATTGGCTTTTGGCAGGGTGCTACAGCAGCAATAATTATTCATTTTTTAATTTTCTATCTATTTAACCCAGAGAAGAAAACCCAAGCATTTATTGAAAGTGAAAAAGCAGCTTTTGATGAATTACTATTGACGCAAACTGCATCAGTTAATTGTCCATGCGGTCAAAATACAATTACAGTACCGATTCTATTAAACACAGAAAATATCTTTACTTGTGAAAAATGCCTCAGCAAATTTCGTGTAAATGTAACGTTTGATTCCGTACTGTTAACAGAACCATTTAATATCGCTAATGCTTTTAATGTTCTTAAATCAAAGGAACTTCCGTATAATAATATATAATGAGAACATTTAACATTAAACTTAAAACAGGAAAAGAAATTAATATGGGTATCGATGAGCTTACACGCTGGGCTTGTCTAATTGAAGGAGTTGAACAAGTTGCAAATAAATGCGACGAATTAGGCTACGGTAAAGATAATGATGATTGGATTAAACCGTTAGCGTTTCAAAAGTATATTGATGAACGCTTTCATTCCATGAAGCATGATCTTACTGTTGAAGCAATGATGGGTAACATTTAACATTCACTCCAAGTATAAGTATACGCAAGAGAGAGAACATTAAAATTAAATGTACTTGGTGTAACGCATATATTTAAATCACTATATACAGCTAACGGGAAAGCAAATCTTGTTGCATTAAACAAATGATTATAAGAAGTAACATCTGCATCTTTTACAAGTACAGCAGTTGTTATATTATTAAAAACACCTGAATATACACCGCAAGTAATGTTTTTATATAAAGTAGTTACATTAAATGTTCTCGTAGTGTTATTTATAGATGATAATATTTCTGTAGGACTATAAATGGAAGTAGCAGAATCTTTTATACCCCAATCATAAAAATAAGGATACGCATCACCCATAGCGGGTAGAGATGTCTGCGGAAGATTTGTTTCGTCGTATACGTTACTTATTAAAAATAAATAATTTTTATCATAAAATACTCTATCATATGGTATATTATATGTTGTTGATGTAACAGGTATAGTGTAAGTATAATTAACACTATTACCTGTCATCGGCAATTGTGTTGTAGTTGTTGATCCCCAACTTACCGTCAATTTATATTCAAAATTAATTATTTGATTAGGTGATATTGTAAAGCTTTCAACAAAGGTATTGCGTGCAAAAGCATTTTGTGTATAATCATTTGACTTCTTAATAGCAAACTCTTTAATTTCAACACTTGATATAGCTTTACTGGATGTAAAAGATGTATAGTATGATTTACTAGAAAGCACTTCTTGATATGTTTCTATATCATCACGTAATATATTAGTAAAAGCAGACGGTATCATAACCCCACTTAAACCATATCCACTCAAACCTGGTAATTGATCACTAACACCTATATCCAGATACTGTAGCATATCAGGTATACTATTTGAATATAAGTCTACTAACCCACTAGAAAGAATAGTATTATTACACCACGGTGTTGAATAAACAACGTTATTGTTTTCAATAATATTAAACTTATATTGTCCTCTAAGCTTTATATTTAAATTTATATTTTCGTTAATCATACGTATATTGCTGTAATAGTTGGGCTATAGGTTCCAATAGGTACAAAGCTACTATTTGTAACGAACAAACTACTTGTGCTCAGCGACCAGTAATTACAAATTCCGTCTCTGTATAGTTTATATTGACCGTTATCGGATTCATATTCAAACACATCTTTACGTGTTAGAGTTACACCTATATTTTGTAGAGTTATTGAATAACCAAAATTAAAAATATCCTCACTAAAAGTATTATCTTCACTAACAGAACTTAACCTACCGTAAGACATAGATGTATTAATACATATAGCGTCAGCAGAGTTACCATCTGTAACATCAACAACAATTTGCTGTATTACAGGTGGTGCTGGTATTTCAGGAGGTCGTGCTACTACCGGTTTTTTTAATGCTATAACAGTAGGGTCGATAAGACCTATAAATTCTGTTGTGTCACCAGAGAGGAGAGACCCTTCTGTGTGGAAATTTTTAATGTTGAAGCTACTAACAGCTGATAAGCTATTACTACTAATAGGTGACGCAAATGATACTCCTGGCTTATATTTTGTAGTACTATTGATATCTAAATTAATATCTTGTTCTACTAACGGTTTAAAATCCTCTTCGGGGTTATTTCTATAATCTACATATATAGTTTTACCTATATTACCGAGCCGTGCTCGTATAGTTTTATATTTAACTTCTGGTTCAACAATATTAAAGGAAGCATCAATACTCGAGAGAGCGACGTTATAATCATACTGATCAAAAGAGTACTCAGGCCACCCACCACGTATACTTACACTATTTAAAATGCGGTTAGATTCATCTATACCATCTCGTACAAATACGCTTGTGGAAGAGATTGATTCTGTAGCAGTAGCTGAAACAGCAAATAAGCCTGTAGTATCAAAACCAACAGCAATAACACCACCTGTAATGCCTACGTTTATTGTCTCGATTGTTGATATACACGATGATAACCCCGAATAACCTAGATCAATACTACGGTTACCACCCTGCAAGGGAACATCTGTCATTAAAAAAACAGTAAAACCTGCTTCTGTATTACTACCGCTAATAGCATAATCAAACGACCATACAATATCTGAGTACGGTGAATAACCATTCTTAGATGCTATATTTGTTGTCTTTGTGCCTATCGTAAAAGTAGGGTATACCATGCTTATTTATATTTATATCAACCACACTTTGTAAAGACGCAAGTCATAGAATCTTTTGATTTAAAGGTTGATGAATGTATTAATTTATAATTAAGTCTTTTATACTCCAGACATAATATATCAAAATATTTATCTTCAATATTAATTATAATACTATCACGCTCTACGTCGACTAATATGTACTCGGAGAACTCTTCACCGAGTGCTATTACTCTTTCCGTTATAGCCACATAATTATTTAATCGTTTAGATAAGATAGTATTTGTGTAAGCTTATTGTCAAGTTCCTTTATCTTCTCTACCCGTTCAAAATTAGATATAGTTATATGATATGTACTAACAATATCTTTCAACAGCGCTATATCCTCTTCAGTTAATCCTTCAATTATAACTTCTTTCATAATTTATAGTGTATACCCAATAACACGTAATGTAATAGCATCACTTGATGACGATGTGAATCTTATACCACACTGTAATAGACCAACACTATTAGCTGATAAAGGTATAAAAGCTTGTGATGACGATCTTATATTATCCCCACTACCAGAAGCTCTACCAGCAGCAATTACATATTCAGTAGTTGCTACAGTAACTGAACTTAAGGCTCCTAATAGATTAATATTTGGTGCTGAAACAATATAACGATCGATACTACCAGAATTAGGACCATTTTTAGATATATCACAATCTACAATTAAATTCTTTGCATTCTGTGGTACACCAACAGATAAAGATACACCAATACTATTTGTTAGTGATGGGTAAGCAGAAAGTGTAAATCTTAAAGCACTAGGAGCTGTACCAGTATATATTACCGCTGGGGTTTGTAAGAATGATATAGGTGAAAAGGTATTATATGCAGGTGTATTATACGTGCCTACGTTTGTTATTTCTCCTGCGGGGTGAGATGTTACAGTAGCAACATCTACTACGCGACCATATGTGTCAACAGTAAACGATGTTCCCCCCTCTATTTCTTGCGATTCTATAACACTACCTAACCCTATATTAATACTACCCGTAAGGGGACTAACAGCAGTACTAGTTCGGTCAATACCATTAACTGTACTTGTTAAACCATTATTAACAGTAAAAGTAGAAGAGACGAGACTATCTGGCTTAGCTTTTATAATATAAAGAGTACCAGCTGCACTTAATTGTGAATTAGATCCTGTTGCAACCGAATATGTAGTTGATCCTGCAGGGTTATTTTGAACACCATAAAGAGCTTTATTTATAAAATTAGGAACATTAAAGTTGGTTGTATTACCACCGTACGTGGTACCTATTACAGCTGATAACTCTCTATATGCAGAACCTGCTACTTGTTGACCGTTACATAGTAACCAACCAAAAGGTGCATTTGCTGACGATACAAACGGCATAATTGAACCGACGGGTATTTGACTCGTCTCACCAGCAACAAAAACAGATACAGGTGAAGAGGCATCACTCCATGTTAAATTACCGGAAATATCAGTTTTAAGAAATGAGCTTGGAGCTATATAAGACGGCCAACTATAGTTTACACTATTAATACTTAAGCTACTTGGAAGCTGTAAATTAACAGAACTATAAGGTATAATACTGTTAGTTTGAATCTGCGATGTATTTAGTGCAACACGACCTGCACCATCAATTACAATAGAGTTACCAACAGCGTCGTCATCAAAGGTATTAGCAGAAAGAGTACCTACAGTAATCGTATTGGTAGAAGGAGATACAATAATAGACCCATTACCTGCTGTATAAACACCTCCTATAGATGTCCAGTTAGCTATATTTGAAGGAGATCCTCCATTAAAGATATATAATTGATTACCGTCTGTATCGAACGCGTAATCACCAGAAACAACATTTGTAATTGTAGTAACATCAGTTCTAGAACCTGCAAATTTATTACCAACAATAGCACCACCGAAATTAGTACCATCACCAACAAATAGTCTATTAGTATCTGTTGTATAGCCAAGCTCACCCTGACTAAGTATAACATTCTGTCTATCTACATCAGAACCTCGCCTTACAAGAAGCTTGAGTAGTGTATTTTCGTAAATTTCAATTTTGTTGTCCATATTATAATAAAGTTATGCTTCTTATGCTATATTCTTGCTATCGGTATAGCTATATCACCATAATTGGTTTCGATAACAATATAGCCAGCAGATGTTAATGTAACTGTAGCAGTACTTCCACTACCATTAGATGAAATAGTTGGTATTAGGGTTTGATTACTAAATGTAGTTTGATCAATTTGACCGTTAAATATCGCTAGTGCCCCAGCTTGAGAACAAGATAACGTTTCAACAATCGAAGGTCGTATATTTGTTATTTGACCGTATGTATTAAAAGTTATACGGTCAAATACTGTTTCTCCTTGCGCCACAATTCCCTTAAGACTAATAACACCATTAACATTTTTTTCAATAGTACTATCATCAACATCTGTTAATACTGTCTTTATTCTATCACTGTTAATTACAAGACCGCTTCCAGTATATTGTACACTAGCTGCACTTAGTGTGAGACCGGATACTGTGTTATTAGGTAAAGCTGAAAGAGTAAGTATATTAGCATTATATCCAAAATAATTACTGTCTGCATTTACAGAAATTTTCGTACCGAGACCACCAGTAATACCTTTATCAAAAGCTGTAGTGTTGATATGACGTTGATCTATTCGACTAACGGAGAGTGTATTCGTAGAAGTTACAATTAAAGTGCTATTATCTACTTTAGCGGATAAACCGCCGATACCCGCTACTAAACCACCTGTTGAAGAAGCAGCACTTGCAGCAAATTTACTACCTGTAATACCACCATCTTTTATCGCTACACTATTACTTGTATATGTTATAGAGCTTTCATCAACCTTAGGTCCAATAAACACCCAACTCGCAGCTTGTGTAACATCTGAGCCTGTTAACTGATATAATAAACTATTATCTGAGACAATATCACCCTTTACAGCATTTACTAAATTCAAACGTGCGTTTGATGTTATTGTAGGTGCATGAGCTGTACAACCTATACTAGATCCACCAAGTGTGTTACCATCGCCGATAAATACACGTCTTGTGTCTGTAGTGTAGCCTAACTCGCCTTGTTCTAAAACAATGGATTGTCGCTGCGTATTTGTACCGCGTCTAATTTTAAGCTTTATAATTTTAATATCAGGCATATACTATTATTTATGTGTTGATACTATAGTTGAAATTATTATACAATGTATTATAATAATCTTAGGGTATCGCCATTTATAGTATTTATATTAAACTAAAAATATAACAATGAAAAAGTCATAATTATAAATGCTATCATTTCTTATGCGAGTATAAGAAAATATATACCAGTATAAATTTATGAATCAATAGTATATTCTAACGATCAATACAATATTATTTAAATACAACCACATGAAAACCGTAAGGATCGTTAGCAGATGAGTCGTCATTTGAATTTTGAATATTAAAACCGTTTACTGTTTTAGATCCAGGTGCAACTGTAATTTCACCTTCTCTAACAGTATTCTCTCTTGTCAACAATACAATATAGTTAGCATTGCTCCGTACAGATGAAAATGTTGCGGTATATCTACCACCAGAGGTACGTGTAATACTTGTAAAACCAGCACTCGCTTGTACAGTTAATATTCCCCCCGAAATTGTGCAATACGCTTTAGCAACTGGAATAAATTCATTTAACGTAATCGTATTATCGACGTAATCCTTTGTAGTAAGATGATTCGATAATGTCGGTGTAGCTGCAATAGCATTTCCTGTGGTAGTTAATGATGCGCCCGATAGCGCACCTGCAACACTTAAACTATTGTTAAGTGTAATATTACCGGTTGAGTATGCGATTGAGAAAGGTCTAAGCCCAGTAATTGAATCTGCTCGTATATCAAAGGAAGAGTTATTTGCAACAATAAACCATGATCTACTTGTATCTGTCTCTATCAAATTAACATACGGTGAAGCGTTTGAGATTGTTAAGTTACCTGGAGTCGAAAGATTACCAGCTGATAATGTATCACACGTAAAGGTACCGCAAACAGTTGCGCCGTTACAAGCTCTACCTAATTTAAGGGACGATTTATTACCAGCGCCATCATAAATATCCTCTTGACTTGTTACAGGCAAAGGTACACTGTTAGCATGTAATAAACTAGTATAAGTTATATTAATTTTTGTATTGCTTAGAGAATTATTTGACATCTTTTAATATTTATCAACTTATTCTATTATTACTACATTATTACTATCATTGCATACAGTAAAAACGGGTACAATACCATTACCCTTATCCGGCTTTACTAAATTTATTAAATCTAACTGTAAATTATATAATCTAGTAATAGATCTGTTAAAAACTCCTAAGATATTTTTTTCATTTTCATGAATATACAAATTATCTAAGGTCTTAACATTAATAACTGAAAAGTCAATATTATAATTATACCTACTATAGGTAAAGACGTTGTTACTATCATATGTACCTGTAAATCTACCTATAATATTATTCTTTATATTTAATGTATCGTATGCTACCTTATATAACTCCTTATTAAGCGAACTACACTGTATATACTCATCCTTACTGAGTGTAAAATTATTAGGACCAAAATTTTCATAATTATCCGATTTAAGCACAGAGTTTAATTTATTCTCCTCTTTAAAATAATATATTCTACCCGCTGTAAACAAAAAGACTTTATCGAAGTTAGTTCTTTGTGGTGTAATTCTAAAACCTTTATATGTATCGTTATATAATGTAGAGACTGTACCAGAAACTGATTGTGTTATTGTAGTATTTACAACAGTACCTGTATTCCATGTAAAGTCGGCCTGCTCAAACGGAATATCAACATAATTCCATATGTTATTAATACCTGTTGTACTACCATCAGTAGAAGAAACATTAGCAACATTAGTATATAGAGACTGACTACTATACTTACCTACGATATATTCCGGTCTGTTAACAAGACATTTATATATATTAAAATTAGTACATATATAAAAGTAATTACTATCATTATACGAGAAATCGATATTATTAATTAACTCATTTTCTTTTAAGTTAATATCTAGATTATATGTTGCAGAAGTTATAAAAGAATCATTAATTATATATAACTTAACTGTATCAGCTACTTTTGTTATAATATATAGTAAATTATTAATTTTATTATATTCTATTGTAAGTAGTTGTTCAGACCGTAAATTAATACCACTTATTCTTGTAACAAAATTAAAATCTAAATCATACACCTTAATAATACGATTATTAGAATCATATACAGCAATATAGTTACTAGAAGCTGTTATAATCGTCGGGCCGTTAAAAGATAACTTATCATCAACAGTACCCTTACCACCTAATATCTCAACTATAGTGCGCTTATTTGAAAGAACGGAATCGTTATTAATATATCCACTTATATCGTACTTTACAACAGTATTATTACCAGTATCTGTAATATATAGATAATTACCTACACACGCTATATCACCTATCGATGCAAACTTTAATCTATTCTGGGTAGTATCTGTCTCATAGAAAGGTGATATCTCAATAATACTAGTTGAAGTTTCAGTACATGAAATAGATATGAAATTAGTATCAGTATGTGCAAAAATAACCGATGTGTTATCATCTTGTAAATAATTTACAGCAACAAACCCTTTTACGTTACCTAAATTCAAAAAGTTAACATTACTTGAGAAAGTTGGAATATCTCTAAAGCCTGTTAACACACTCAACCTAGTATCAGAAATAGCAGACGCGCAAGCGAACTTAACGTTACCAACACTAACTGGTAGATTGTTATCAACTACAAAACATCTCGAATAAGTATAAAGTATATTTTCATTTAACTTTTTAATCTTATCTTTATAAAGCTCGTAATTTAAAAAATCATTTGTATCAAACAATACATCATCTAGCGTATAAGGTAGAGATGTCTCATCACTTATAACTCTATCATAAAACAAGTCAGAACAAAATACGTCTGTTTTATAGGTAAATCTTTTTTCTAGTTGCTGTCTTGTTGAAACACTTGAGGTATAGCATTTATTAAAATAAATTTCTAGCGCAGCAACATAAGGTATACCGCTCAATACTTCTACGTAACCTGTATAATTAGCACCACTAAGATCAAAAATGCCTGTGTCTACGTAAAACCGCTTATAATTACTATACTGTATCATTGTTAAAGTCTATAAATTTAATATCATTTACCCTTACACCTACAGGTAATGTAGAAGTAACTTCCTCCAATATTGCATTTCGAATATTATCTCTTAATGTATTATTAGTAATTTGCGTATTCTTGACGTAGATATTTATACTCTTAGAACTTGTAATAGGTGAATACTTAAAGTATCTTTCTATCTCTTCAAAGTTATTTCTTTGACCGTAAGGTAAAGAAAGTATTAAATCGTCTACCTTGTTAGTAGTAAAGCTCAAAGCAAATATTTCATCCTGTGAAAGCGCTTTATTATATATCACTAAATTACGAAGATCTTTATTATAATTACTTACGTAATAACCGGGTTGTCTTAGTAAGGTTGCTAAATCTAAACCATTTGTAATACCAACCGTACCAAAATAAAGCTCTTCTTTAAAAATTTGTTGTATATGATATTTTGCAGGGGATATAGTCTGATTTTCATATAAATTACCATCAACAAAAAGACTTATATTGCCTTGATCTGCATCAAATCTATATGTAAACTTATGAAACCCTATACTTAAATCAGATAGAGCCACATTAATATTACTTGTAAATATATCTTCTGAAGAAAGATAGTTAGTTAGAGTCATATTAAAAGATAAATTATTATCTGTTAACGTTTTAAATCTATTATAATTAGTAAAGTTATATTTTTGTCTAGCTGTACTTACATCAGCAAAATAAACACCACTTATACCTAAACTAAACGTTTCACCTGTTTTTATATTCGTAGCTATAAGATCGCCTTGTGTGGAGCTAATCATATCAGAGCCTGTTAGAGACAATACCGTTACAAATTCGTTTAAACCTATATCGCTATATTCACGAATAGTATCAACATGTATATTTTTAAAACTACTTGGTGCAAAGTTGGTTGTAGTACCAGATAATACGTATTGACGGTTGGTTGTATACTGATACCAGTTATTATCTGTTATAATCACAATCTGATTATCTGGTGTAATTTCAAAATCATTAATTGTACTACCCGCACAAAACAATAGTAATACACTATCTGTATATAGATTATAATACCATAATTGTGTGTTATTTACAAGGTAATAAATTTCACCTTCGGTAAGATACTTTACATTTTCACCAGGTACACCGTAAAGAATGTTTTCATAAATTATCAAACCTCGCTGTTTAGATTGTGTAACGTCATTAACATATAAGTTGAGTGGTCTTGATTCTATATAACTATAATGAAAGGTACGTTTCTCTACTCTAAGCACGCGTCCTGATGTGTTTATGAGGAAGTATATATACTTACTATCTTGGGTATAGTTCTTATAGCTTGTAGCAGGACCAATAATAGGAACATTTTCAAGTTTAATTTTATTACCAATAAGATTAACTTTATATAATAAATTATTATTACATACAACAAAAAAGTCTTGCAATGAAGTATCTACGATAACCTCCTTTACAGTACTATCAAACTCTATCGTATTAATTAATACGAAATCGGTGTTGTAGACATAAACTTTATTACCGCTCTGAAGTGTAATAAATGGTGTTATTTTAATATCGTTCAATATACTAAACTCCCTATCAGAATTAGCAATTGAGTACCCATAAGTTGAACTTGGATCTATGTATATATCAAAAGAAATAGTAAACTGTGAAGAGCAATTTATCTCTTGTTTAACGTTAAATTTATTATACGTTGTACCATCATAAACTACATCTGTAGCACTACACGGTAAGCTTACATTTCTAGTATCGTATAAATTAGTAAATCCATTCACTAATGGTGTTAAATTTGATATAGAATCTACTATTTCCTGCTCACTAGCTCTTGTATAAACATACATTGTATTAGGTTCAATAGTTAGATCGCTTTTTTTATCAAATACAAACGATTGTGTATCTCTAAAAGGATATTGTAAGCTATCAATAGGATCGTAAAAGGATGGTGTATATACAGGTATAGCAGATAGGGTTTGAACTTTAGATATTCTGTCAGGATAGTAATATCTATCTACCCATAAGCCTGTTGTATTAATACCACCACCAGATAACCAAGTAAACAAATACCTACCGTTATTAAAGGTCTTATTATTTGATCTAACGCTTTTAATTTTATCTGCAAATAAAGGCGAACTAGCACCTAAACTACCATTTTGTACAAACTTAGTATCGTTTATATTAAGTCTATCATAAGGATATAACGACGACGGTGTCGTAAAATATGTATCTTTACCGCTATACACCTGGATATCTTTATCATACCATACATATGAAAGAGATATATGATCATCACCTTTTTCTTGATCATTACCAGTACGTAGTGCTGTATACTCTCTAAATGCAGCACCCGGTGCATTAGCATCACCTACAGTTGTACTTGTACCACGCTTAATAAATCCTTTTTCAGATTTATTATTATTCAACGCTATATGATTCATAGTAAATGTATCAGATATTTCGTTGTAGTTAGTATGTAATAAGTACTGATTTGAATTATTAAAATTACTTTTTAGAGGGGCAATCTCTAGACTGTTTTGCTTGGCGCTATCATAGCTGATCCAACTTGATCTTAACTTTGGTTCAATATTATTGAAGTTATAATAAATCTTAAACAATGACGTTGAGCGATTGTCAATAGCTGACAGTATATTGTTAAGTACAAGGTTGTTACCTTCTAAGCAAACGATATAAGCAATATCGTAGTAATATTTTATTAGCTGTAGATATCCATTAGCATCAAGACTATACCTAAAAATATCAGGACCGTCAGCCATAGATACAACATATGATGAAGAATACTCAGCAAATGCTACATTATTATTACTAAGAACATTTAAAGTCAAATAACCACTACCTGTATTATGTAAAACTCTAATATACTTCTCACTAATAACTTCTAACTCAAAAAAGTTACTATTATTATTAAAATTTACTGTACTCAATATATTAAAGTAAGTGCTATTATCTTGATTTATGTTTACGTTTAAAACCTTTGGTATAGAAGTATCTGTAAGGCTGTTAAGTATGAGAGGGGTAGTAATAGTTTTTAAGTTAGCATTCTTTTTAGAAGGTATTATAAAATCACCTAACCGTTTGTAACCTGTTAAATATTGCGATGTATAGTTATTAATAGAAGAATCGTAAACATTAGTTAATGCCTCAATTTTATTAAGGTTAAGCCCCTGCTCGTAAATGACAGAAGATTGATTATACTCATAGAAACCATCTGGATACGTCGCAGTTGGTGTACGTATAGCAGATAGGCTATATGTTGTTAAATTCATATACAATATTTAATGTCAATAGTCGAGTTAGAGAGTATACAAATAGTGCTATTACGATTAAATACTATTATGCCGAGTATACCTATCAACAACTTAACCAATAAGACAGATATAAATGGAGCTGAACTCTTACCCTTCGTAAGAGACGGTAAAACATATCGTTGTAGTGTGTCTGGGTTATTTTATAATGATGTTATTACAACAAGCAAGATTAATAATGGCGCTGTTACTCCATCAAAGTTATCAACCGGTGGACCAAGTTGGACAGAAGCTCTTACAGGTGGTGTTTTTAGTGTTCCACAAAACGGATTAGAATTTGGAACTGGTTATGCACAAGATTTTGAATGTTTTGTTGATCTCCATACAGCAGCAATACCCACTGACTATCAAACAAGGCTCTCTCGAGCTGGAGGAGCAAATGGTAACTTTAGAATTATAAATAATGGAACTGGACATATTGTACTTTCTTCTTCTGGAAATGTTGGTATTGGAACCTCAACACCAGGAGCAAAACTTGAAGTAATAGGTGGTAGTGTAGACGATTCAATACCAGAATTAAGAATAAGTGGCTCTTCCGGAAACATTTCTACTTATGTTTCATTATGTGCTGGTTTCTACAATCAGATTGCTTTAAATAACGATAAAGGTATTATTTTTACAGAAGGTACCGTAGATACAGGAAATTTAGTAATCGCTCCACACTCCACGTCAATAGGGGGTATTAGAATAAACTCATCTGGAAATGTAGGAATAAAAAAATCTTCTCCGACAACTGCTCTCGATGTTAACGGGACAGTAACTGCTACATACGTTACATTATGTAGTATACCTACTAGTCCTAGCCACGCAACAACCAAGGAATATGTAGATGGCAGATTTACCTACGGTAATAGTGCTACTCTTAACCCTTCTCTCTCAACTGACTATGAATTTACAGGTATACCTTCTAATGTAAACCGTATTACACTAATGTTTAATGGTGTTAGTATAAATGGGTCCAGTCAACTTGCAATTGTATTAGGAACTAACAGTGGTTATGAAACTTCAAACTATGTTTCATCTGTCTCATTTGACGCTGGTAGATTTGGATCAACTTCATCATTTGCTATTACAGACAGCACTACCGCAGCAAATAATTATATTGGAGTTATAGTGTTAACTAGATTTGTATCTGAAGAAAATTCCTGGCATTTAACTGGTACAGTTAGTTCTCCTGGTAATAATTATGTTCATTCAAGTTCAGGGTTTAAGGGGTTGGGTAGTATATTAGATAAAATAAAGTTAACCACTGTTGGTGGATCAGATGAGTTCGATAATAGTGATGGTTTTGCTACTATTATGTATGAGTATTAATTAAGATATACTATTGTAGTTAGTTTAATTACCCAGGTATTATAGATATATCAATAAAGTCTATATCGGATAGATTATATACACCACCACTAAGATATTCATCGAGTGTTGTAGTTGATAAGTAATTACCTGTATCGAAATCTATAATAATTTCATCAGGTGGTATATATTCAGGCTCATCCGGTGTTATAACTTCAGGAACAATAATAGTTGCATTTAGTGGCGCTATTTCAAATCCACGTCGGACCGGCAATCCTGTTATATCAAGTAAACTTGGTAGTGTCTGTATATTACGTTTACTCTCTAAGTTAACAAATGTTCTATTTGTTGATACCGGTTGTATCTGTGTATTAATAGCTACAAGCTCTGTTATATCATCATAAAATGACGCCCAATATAGAGTATGAGGTTGATATATTGTAGTAATAGCACCGTTATCATAATATAGTGTGAACGTTGCTGTTAATGTCACACCGTATGTAATGGTATTATTGTTATAAACATGCCTATGTGATGTACATACTGACCCACCTATTTTACCGTATAAAATTTCATCGAAGATAGACTGAGTACGATAATCGTATACCGCATTTCTACGCAAATTGACTATACTACTACCATCACCCCAATTTATATCTAAAAATAATACATTATTAATATCTTCATTTATATCGTATAATAAGTAAGTAACTTCTGTCTGACCTTTTAGAGAGACGCTAGGCAGAAAAATAGTTTGAGTAACAGCTGAAGATAAGCTATAATTTATATTAATATTTTTCATAAAACTCGATACAGGTATATACAGTATTTAATGTAGAAAGTCATGTTAGAAAGTATACTATATTATGTCTGTATCAAGTTTAAAGTAAACAGGTTGTTGCACCATCTAATATATTAATATCCGCGTAACCTGTTAAATCTTGGAAGTTTGTTGTATTAGTAACTTTATTCTGCTTATAAAACTTAATATTGTAGAGCGTGGTAGTATTATTTTTTATAGTAAAATCTATATCGTAGATATAAGTCATGTTATTATTATCCGTACATGTATATGTTAACTTGTATACACTGTTAAAGGTGTTATATGTAATAACAGGCTTATCAACCTTAATAATATTGATATTAAATGTAGATGTAAAAACATCTCTTAAACTAAAGGCTTCAAATAATGTAGATTCTGTATCACTAGTTCTCGGAAATACTTGTATAGTAGAATTATCTAGTATACTGTATTGGTATATAGTAGGTATTAATGCTTGGTAGTTAGCTCCGGACAAACTCTGTACACTATTTACAGCGCAAAATGTAATAATTTTATTATTCTCATTAAAAAATCTATTAGAGAATTTATTAACAGAGGAAGCAGAATTTCTTGTAAAATATGTATTTTTTGTACTAGGGGTTACAAATACAGCTTCATCATAAACAAGCTTATCAAAGACTAGATAGCTATCTGTTTCACAAACGATAGTATCGTATATAACATCAAAATCTCTTATACGATTATAGACTTGATCTGTAACACTTTCGTTATATTTATTATATATAGAACTTAAAGCAGAAGATAGTGAAAGCGATGTAGAATATCGTTGATTTTTTACATATAGCTTACCATTTAGCTTACGTTTATAAGCTTGCGATAAGATCTCGTTATTACCTGTTAAGCTATTTACAACTGTTAAACTATTTGTATCAACACTATCAAAATAAGTAACATTTTCTGTATAATTAAAATCATCCATAGTAGTATACTCATCTGTGAAATTGCCGCATTCATATTCTGCAGTATTTATATTGGTAAATACTGTCTTAACATCAAGCGTAAAATCTGCATTACTTATATCATTATCTATATACGCGCGTTCGAGTGGTATTAAACTAGAAACACCACCATCATTTAATTCTGAATAAT
>Ga0105104_10000221_pt1 | contig 43319 bp, 42 predicted proteins | sample PPLLaktember2015_3_FD_87034 | JGI IMG/M metagenome (GOLD analysis project Ga0105104, IMG submission 87034) | Freshwater sediment microbial communities from Prairie Pothole Lake near Jamestown, North Dakota, USA - PPLs Lake P7 Core (6) Depth... | ecosystem: Environmental > Aquatic > Freshwater >... | reverse complement strand
TTGCTAGTGTTGCGAAATGGACACTTGCAGAAGATTTGTACTGATCTATTACGTGCTCATTAAGTACAATAGATGCTAATCGACACGAATCATGACTAGATAAAGGAACTTCACCACATGGATTTGTACCTTTTGTTTTAAAACCGAACCGTTCATAACAATCGGCTGGAGATTCTCTTATGATTGTATCCCAAAATAACACTCCAGGTTCTGCATTCTTATGTGCTTGTTTAATTAGATTGTTCCAGATTTCTTTTGCCTTAACTCTTTTAATGTACCTGCCATTTTCTTCTATAAGCTTGTTATACGGATAGTTAACATTCACTTCTGGAGATTTTTCCATTATCGGCCAGTGAAGCATATAATCTTGATTGGCTTCAACTGCTTGCATGAAATCGTCTGTAACCTTTAACGACACATTAGCACCTGTAACAGCCTTCAAATCTTCTTTCTTTGTTATAAAATCTAATGCATCTGGATGAGAATTGTGGCAGCTAATCATAAGCGCTCCTCTTCTTCCATCTTGAGCAACTTCTCTTGTAGTGTGAGAATATCTATCCATGAATGATGGAGCTCCGGTAGAAGATTGAGCAGAATTATTTACTTTGGCTTTTGCAGGACGTAAGTTTTCTATTGTGATTCCAACACCACCTCTTCTTTTCATCAATTGACCAACTGTTTCATCTAGATTAAATATGCCACCATACGAATCGGCACCATTATCAACAAAAAAACAGTTTCCTATAGAAGAAACTTGCTTGTCATTTCCAACACCAAAAAGAATAGATCCACCGAATATCACGTATTTAAATTCATCAATATACGATTTTATTTCTTCCAGCGTAAAAGATCTTTTTTCATAGTTCAATTCGGCCCTAAAAAGTTCATTAGATATTCTGTCTAAAGTGTCTTTTGGTGATAGTTCTAAAAAACAATCATCTCCAGTTTTTAAAGCATACTTAGAAACCCAAACACTGGCAGCCAAAGCATCTCCTTTAAAATATTCGAGTGCAGATTTGTTTACCTCCTCGAATGTGTATTTTTCTTCATTCATTAATTTTTGTTTATTTTAATTGTGTGTTTAGATTATAGGTAAAATAGCAAAATAGTTTCGATATGCTAATTTCCTTAATCATTATTTAATACTGGTTTGTTTGTGTAAGAATACTCAAAATTACCAAACTTTATGTAATCTGCATTTCCTTGTTTCCAATAATTAACAGCAAACGGAATTAACCAAGATAAATTAGATATAATGTTGCGGGGTAAATCGTTAACGTTAAACCACTGAACTTTTTGATCTTCACCTGTAATCAAATCACCATGAAAGCTTTTGTGCAAACCTGTGTATATTTCAACTGTATAGTTTCCATCATTTTCAATTCTCCCTATGTGATTCCATGTTTCGGCAATTGTGTTTACACAACATTCTTCATTAAATTCTCTAATTGTACATTCTAACGGAGATTCGTTAAATTCTATCTTACCACCAGGAAAGTTGTATTTTCCAGCTTGCCATGTTGGTCTATTTTTTAATATCAATGCAACTTCATTAACATTAGATCTAAAGTATATTCCGACTGTATATTTTTCCATACTGTTTTTATTAAGAAAACAAGCACCTATAAAGATGCTTGTTTTCTTTGTTCTCTTATCTTCCTTAATTCTTCTATTTCTTCCTCTGCTTTTAAAAAGATTTTCTTTGCGTCCTTTCTTTGGTTGTAATAGTCTTTTAATATCAATGGAAGAAGAGGTTCCCCAGATGTATCGAACACCGCTCCATTTATACACTTTATTTGATTTTCATTGATAACGTAGTTTTTATCTTTTATTACAAAGTTTTCGATGCTTATCATAAACTGTCTCATGATAGAAGGATAAAGTGATGCAAAGTCAAAAGAAGCTACCAATGGGTATAATCCAGGAACTGGTTCGAACACGAATGCTCCTTCAAATTCTTCTCTTTCTTTTCTATCATACAATTTTGGAAATATTTGATTTCTTCTGTATGCGTATCTACTGTTGGTTGCTTCTAACATTGCAATTGGTGAAAAAGCTTGCATTGCTTCTACTCTTGTAATGTTTGCAAGTCCTAAGAATGTGCTCATGGTTTTTAACTTCTCATCTAGCAACTCAACTAGCACACTATCTATTACATTATAAAAGATATACTGTTCGTAATCCTTTGTGAACAGCTCTTTTAAGGTGCCAGGATACTTTACTTTTCTAACACCTAAAGCTGCTTCTGCAACAAAGTCAAGAGTATCGTTTTCTTTTACATCTACAGTTCTATCCCATTTTTTGTATATTTCTAAATAGTCAACAATCAGTTTATGCTGTGGTAACATAATAGAAACCTTTTCGTTCTTTACTGTAATCTTATGTTCATACCACTGACCAGTAGGTGACATGAAAGATATGTCTAAATTTAATCTTTTACATCTATTCATTATGTATTGCCAATCATATCCCCAAAAGAACCATCCGGTTATCAGCGGCGCATGTCTAGCAAAATTATATAAGAAATCATACAACATATCTGATTCAGTAGAATACTGCTTGTATATAAACTTATATTTTTTACCGAATTTCTCTACGTGTTTATTTATATCTTTTTCTATTCTATCGCATTCTTCGCTGCTTAACGGTTTTAAACCAAAAGCATATGCATCAGGATAATGAACCCATGATATAGAATTAATTCTATTAGCAGCAACTCCAGGCTCACTAAACCCTTCATCAGTTACATCGGTTTCTATATCACAAGAGTATAAATCCGGCATATTAGTTTCAAACAGGTGAGCCAGGTTTTTTTCTCCTGCATCTATAAAAAATTCTTGAATTCTATGTTTATCTAAGAAACTAGCAGGTGTTTTATTTACAGGCTGACCATCCCAAGATGTAATGCCTTTAATAGATTTTCCGTTAGGCTTAGCATATACGTATGAAAATTGATGGTTAGCTGGAACATTTATTTGGTTGAATGCTATTTTTTTCTCTTTATTAACATACGATATTACGAGTTTGCCTTGTTTCTGTTCTATGTTTATAATCATTTTTTGGTATTTTTATTCGTATATTAAATGAAAAATGTAAATAAGGTTTTTAACTATTTAACTGTTTTAAATCTGTTGAACCAAATCCTGCAGAACCACGATCAGTTTCTTTTTCGTCGTATAATTCTCTGAGGGAATCTTCAAATTTTAATTCTGATGTATATACAGGAGTTTCTACAAATTGAATTATCTTCATATCTTCGTATATACGAACTCCTACATTTGAAGTGTTAATGACACTTATATGAATCTCTCCTTGATATGATGAATCTACAACTTGTGCTCCAAAAACTAATCCATCTTTTGAAGCGACACCAGATTTATTGGCTGCAATAAGGGCTCTGTTATGAGATTCCATTTGGCAGTGTATACCAGATGGTATTAAGAGCCTGTCGTGCGAATAAAGTTCTATATAAGATTTTCCTTTAAGACTATCAAATTTTACTATGTTAAGATTTTCTGGAATTTGTTTTTCTACTGTATCTAATCTTATTCCGCTACATCCAATCGTGCCAGATGGGCCAGCAGTAATTGATAATGAAGTTGTTGATGGATAACACGACACAGTAGTATGAGCGCCATTATAACCTTCTCTATTTAGAAGATATTGATTTTTATCAATTAAATCTTTAATAAAATCTGATGTAAAAACTGGTATAAAGAAGTCTATACCAGCATCTGTTGAGTGAGCTCGTTCGGGTTTTTTACCAAATCTAGTCTGAGCAAATTTGATTGTTGAATTAGATAAATCGTTCATATTTTATAATTTCTGTTTTATATTATATGAACGATTTATATTTTGGATTTTTTCTTTTTTAAAAACTTATTTTTTAATTTTTTTCATGTTTTTAGCTGCAATCAACTGATGTAGAGTTTTGCTATCTTCTGCCGAAAGCTTTTTATCTCCTTCTCCTTTTTTTCTTAAAACTGCTATTTTTTTATTAATAACACTCATGGGAATGTTTTTTTCTTCTGGCACGCCGAGTTTCTTTGATAAAGCTCCTTTTTTCATATCTGATGGAATCCATTTTTCCTCATTTATTCTGTCAGATATAAAAGAATCTAACGATTCGCTCACTAAAGTTTGTTTTACTGTATTCATCTTTTTATTCTTTTTTTTAAATGTCATAGGTACCTTCATTTTTTTTGCCATCATAACTCCTATCTTATCATACGGATTTAAATTTTCTTCAGCAACCTTTTTAATCTTTTTCTTTTTCTTTAGTCTACCTTTTTGTGTATACATTGAATTCCCTCCCCAGTTATCACCTGATCCTATAGAGTGCGAATCGTTCTGTTGTGCTCCTGACATTGCTGCCATAGATGCAGGTGTGGCGTTACCAACACCCGGAGTATTAGATAATGTTGATATGGGAGCACTTACTCCACCCATTGCATCTTCATTTACGTTAGATTTAATAAAATAATGTTTCACTTTTTTATTTATATATTATCATCATCAGATACATATCTTGTTTTTATGCCCGAAATGGTGTTTGCTATTTCGATATTTTTAATATCATCGTCAAAAAAAGTTATTTCATAACCCATATCAAGTATTCGTTGTAATTCTAATTTTTTAGATTCTGCACTGGTTACGTGTTTATTATCGCCAACAGTTAATATGTTCTGAATGGGTAAACAAGATATTCCTCTGGAAGAAATGAATTTATATATGGCATATCTAACTATTTTTTCTCTAGCTGTTAATATGTAGACTACTGAAGTGCTACGTTGTTCTTCTATAGCGTTGTTTATATTACGTAATGCTGGAAATAATGCGTATGGTATTCCGCTTTCTATAAAAGATGGATCTCTAAATTCAATGAAATCAAAATATTCATCTTCTTTAAGAATATATTGGGCGTACTCTCGTGAATTCAATTTATTTACGGTTAAACCTTCTTTTTTTACGTAAATTGATGCATTAGTTTTTACTAAAACATCATCAAAATCAAAGACATAAGCGTTGTGTATCTTTGTGTAAATTTTCATGTGTGTTTTTATTTTATATAAAAAAAGAGGAAATTAATTTCCTCTTTTTTTCCTCTTTATATAAAATTTTAATTACTTATCAAAATTCCATTTCTTATCGGTTTTTTTGTCAGAATCATCGTCAGAATCATCGTCAGAATCATCGTCAGAATCATCGTCAGAATCATCGTCAGAATCATCTTTTTTATCTTTCTTTTCATCTTTTCCTTCGTCTTCATATTCTTCAAGATCTTCAAGAGATGCAAAATCTATTTCATCTTCAATAGAGTCATCATCACTATCTATATCATCTTCTGATACTATTTCTCCACCGAATAATTCTTTTGTATCAACGCCTTTCTTTTCTAACCAAATTTTTAACGCTGGCCAGTTCTCTGCTGAAACTTTTATCTGATTATCATCGCTTTCAATCGGTTCATCGAATTCACCGTCAATCAATTCATCATCTTCAGATGGTTCATCATCTTCAGTCGGTTCACCGAATTCATCAGCAGTTTCATCATCTTCAGATGGTTCACCGAATTCATCAGCAGTTTCATCATCTTCAGCTGGTTCACCGAATTCATCATCGGTTTCATCGTCTTCATTTACAGATTCTGAAGTATCTTCACCTTCTATATCTCCTAAATCTCCTAAATCAAAATCATCTAATTCGTTTTCTGCATCATCAGTGTCATCGTCAGTAGGTTCTTCTACATCTTCTTCGCCAAATTCATCGTCAGTAGGTTCTTCTACATCTTCTTCGCCAAATTCATCGTCAGTAGGTTCTTCACTGACCTTTTCTGCGTTTATTCCTAATTCAGCCAGTTCAGCTATTGCAGCATCTGCATCATCAACGGAAATTATGAATTCTGTTATTTCAACTTTATCATCATCCATCTCTTCTTCATCTGCCTCAGCTTCTTCAGTTTCTTCTTCTGCATCTTCTTCATCTGCCTCAGCTTCTTCAGTTTCTTCTTCTGCATCTTCTTCATTTTCTGAAGCTTCATCAGTTTCTTCTTCTGCATCTTCTTCAGCTTCTTCAGCTTCTTCAGCTTCTTCAGCTTCAAAAACTCTTTTTGCTTTTATGCTTTCTACTATTTTTTTTGCTCCGTCATAGTATTCATCTTCTTCTTTTTCATCATAAATACCTTCTTCACCATGATCTTCAAAATCATGAGTTTTTTGTTTTGGAGACTTCCATTCTTCTTCTGGTTCTTCGTTTTCATTTATTCGTTTTGATCTAGTAGAACCAGGTTTCTTTACTATTTTATTGTTTCCACAATTACATCCTTCATTAAGACCTACTGTAGCAACTAATTTTTTTCCTAATGGTGAAAGCTTATAATAAGTAACCCCATTTTTAGATTCAACCAAAAAATACTGACTGTTTCTTTTCATCCACATGGAAATAGAAGATAAATTATTGCTTTCGTTTAATGATAGCATAAATTTCTTCATAGAATTTTTTGATACTTTCGTATTTTCGGCAACATATTGTATGACGCTATTTCTAACAGGAGCTTTTGAACTAACTACTACGGGTTCGTTTTTACCGTATTTTCTAGTTAAAGTTATATTTCTGTTTTCATTAAGAAATTGGTCCAATGTTGTAGATACATAATTAGTATTGGTTTTTTTCATAACATTGATTTATTATTTTATTTTATATATTCATTTGATTTTTAGATGTTTTTACTGCATTTATTAACATCAAATTAAGATTCATGATCAGTGTTACTGAATATATCATCTTCTGTATAAGAATTGAATTCTTCTTTAGTAAGTAATCTTACACTGTCGTAAGTATACATTAAAAAATTAATTATATCATCTTCTTCATAATCAGAATCATACGTGATATTTTCAAACGTACGTGAATTACCATATATAATCTTGCCAAACCATTTTGAATCAGCAGATGGTTTAAATATTTTTGCTAAAAACTTATTATCTTTATCTTTTATTTCAACATATAACAAATATTCATCATCTTCATCATCTTCATATGCTTCTGATACATCATAAAACACTTTTTTAGAAAATGGATTATATGAAGATTCATTTATGTAATCTAATTCTAAAGTTAATGCATCAATTTGTATCTGTGTAGATAATGCATCTGGATGGTTGTATGGAATTGATGATAAAGTTTCCTTTAAAGAAATTAATTTGTTTTTTAAGTTTGCAACATATAAAGATTCCGATGTTGGCTTATTCATCAATATTTGAGCTGCCAAAGCTTGTTGTGCTTGTGCCAACTGTTTGTTTTCAGGCTGCTGAGCTTGATTCTGCTGGTTCTGTTGATTCTGCGTAGTAGGATTAGCTGCAACTTCGGCCGATTTTTTTTCTATCTGATCCAATGCTTGCTGAATTTTTATTTTATCATTTTGTAATTTCAAAACTTGCTTATTGAGAGCATTTATTTGAGAATCTTTATTAACTAATTGTTGTTTCCCATTTGCATACTGCTGCGCTAGATTAGGATCAGTTATAGCAACGTCTTCATTTATTTTATTGGTTTTCATATCTTTGTTTATATTTTACTGTTTTAAAACTGCACCACTCCACAGTTTATATTCGTTTACTATATTATTGTAATAATTTTTTACAGGAGATGGTACAAGCTCATTAAACAGTGAGAAGTTTTCATCTTCAATTGATCTTAATGAAGATAAAGCATCTTTATTTTCCATTTCTCCTATGTTAAAATTATCATCTACGCTTATTCGTTTTCTCATTACTTCTTCTTCGAAAAAAAGTTGCAATGCAAGTTCTGATTTTTTCCCCATATCGGTTATAACCGCAATTGGTTCGTATTTAGGTCTACAAAACTCAAATATCTCCAGAAGACTCCATGAATCCAACATTATAAATCCATCTATGTTTTCACTGTTGAATTCCTGTACAGTTTTCATTTGCGCTGTAACTAATTCATCTGATAATCTAAATTTGTTGCCTTCTATTTTAAACGAATTAGATACAGCAGCTAATACTACGTTACAATTCCACTGTTTTTTCATGTTATTTACGTTATCTAATTGTGCTTGTGTGAAAGGAATATAATTAGTTAAGTATATAACGCATTCAGTTTTTCCCTTTTCTAATTCAAATGTTCTTGGAGTGAAAGCACGCTGTATGGAAGATATCACACGCATGTTATCTATATCAGATGGCTGTCTATCTTTAACCGAATTGACTGTAATATTTCCAGTTGCAGCCTCGTTAAGCTCTCCAGATTCTAAAAGATTATAAGTAGAATGTTGGTTTATTAAAAAAACATAGTTATTAAACTTTTTTACTGCAGATTCATCTAATAGACCATAAGGTTTTTTGTATTTTCTAAAAGAAGAAATCATTATTTTAAAGAGTGATTCATAAACAGGTGCTTTATCTAAAATATATAAAGTTTCTTTGTTTTTTATAAATTTTCTATTTAAATAAGATTTATTTTCGCCAAAGTGTATCGGTGTCAGATATTTAGGATCTAACGTTTCTCCTATTGGTTTAGATTGGCAGAATTTATTGAATATATCCGATATAAGATCAATATATTTTATTTCATTATCTATGCTTTCTAATATGGGAAATTTGTATGAATCCATAAAGGAATTAAGAGAAATGAGGATCAAATCATATAAATCTCTGGAAGTATTAACCTTTTCGTATGCTTCATTAAGGAGATCAAATTCATAAGATACTATCTGTGCTAAATTGTTATCAGATTGTATGATTATTCCTTCTATTATGGGTTCTTTAGAATAAGTAGAACCAAACATGTTTTTCACTAGATCAGCAAAATCGTAATTATCACTGTAATCTTCCGTTCCATACGATAAAAGAAGAAACTGTTGTAAGCTAGTAAGTGTTCCCTCGAAAATAACAGGCGGTTTTCCCATGCATAATTTTCCTGCCCATTCTTCTATTTCAGAACGTTTAAGAGATTCTGTTATTTTATTGAATTTGTCTCTTTTCGAAATATCTGTAAGTATGTATTTTGGAATTTTAGTGTATGGAATTCTGAGAGGTCTTTCTGTTGGTGAATAATACAATCCATATCTGTATCCAGGTAGAACATTGGCATTTTCTATTAGGATCGGTAATTCTACACAAGCATCTTCCCAATCTCCATTGAGGGTACGTGATATTTTATCTATTTTTTTATTGTCTTTTGTAAAAAAAGTTATTTCACCATCGTTTTTTTCAAACTGAATCCTGAATGTATCTAGTTTTTCAGATATCACTACATGATTTTTTAATATATCATTAACGAATTTATCTCCCTTTTTCAACAATATCTCGTTTAATCTGTTTATCATTTCTTAAAATATTACTTTGATTTATAATTTATATATTCAAACAAAAAAAGAGCTCATAGAGCTCTTTTATAATGTAATAAATTAAAGATATAGTTATTTTTTTACGCTTTCTTTAAGTTCTTTCTGTATGTTTTTTAAGAATTCGGTAGCAACTTCATTAAAAGACTCCCCTAGAATATTTATTATAATGTTAGGAGTTAACACGTCATTCAAGTTATCACCCTTTATTTGATTGTACATTTCATCAACTATATCGTATAGCTTATATTTAAGATCATATTGTCTGAAACTTTCCTTTAGTAAAACTGTAGTTTTTTGTTTTAAATAATTTTTCTTTTGTGCAGGAGTTGAGCTTTCAGTCAAAAACAAACAATTGTCATTAAGATATAATTTTCCTTTTTCACTTATTCCAGATTCTTCATCCCAAAGCTGATGAAGTTGACTAACAAAAGCTTTTTTTGTAGTTTCATTTAGATTTTCTAAACTAGTTATGTGATAATTTTCAAGCAACTTAGAATATACATCTTTAAACTCACGAAGTACTCTATCTTCGTGGTTTTTAATGGATTCGTTTTGTTTTTCTTTGAAAACCGTATTAAATTTTCTCATAGTTCGAAATTGATTTTTTGTTTTATCGCTATTTTTATTATATATCTACGAATAAAAGTTATGTTTTTGATTAATTATAATCTAACTTTAAGTGTTGTAAATGGAAACCTTTTTTCTTTATATATCTGTCTTCTTATATCGGCATGACGCATAAGATAATTTTTCTTTTGATATCCATATCCAAATTCATAGTTATCGCTAAAATCAATAACCATGATTCTATCTTTAGATTTCATAAGCCTCATACCTCTTCCTAGTATTTGTCTAATAATAAACTGTGATGCGTGAGATTCAAGTATGAATATATTGTGGACATTTAATATGTCAATACCTTCACTGAACGTTCCTGTAGAAGCAATTATTATGGTATTTTCTAACTCTTCCATTTGCTTCTTATAGTAATCTCTATTTTCGTTCTTGGTGCTTCCATCTATGTAGTAAACATTTTTATCTGTGTTTTCCTTTAACCAGTTATACACGTTCCTACCATAATCGTTTTTTATATCAGCAAACAACATCAGAGTGTTTTTTGTAGTTTTTGCTGCCATCTCACATATGTAAACCAATCTCTTTCTTGAAGAACGAGCAACATCCTTTTCCAAATTAAGAAGTTTTGCCCCATCTTTATCTGCCGCATCAACGTTCCTAAGTTCAAAAAGTTTCTTCTTCATGTCTTCATCCAAATAGCTTAATTCTATTCCAACCACATTTACTGGTGTTGCATTTCCAGCGGAAATTAAATCTGCTGAGTGTATGGTATAAACCTTTGGACCCAAATATGATTGAATGGTAAAAGATGCGCACGAGTTTTCAGCCGGAAGAGTACCGGTTAATCCAAATTTATACTTTGCATTATAACACTTAACAAGAATAGTTTTTATAGATTGAGCTACAGCATGATGAGTTTCATCAATACACACAACATCGAATTCTGAAAAGTAATCTAATGTTTTTTTAGATAAAGTTTGATACGTGCCAAACACTATGTTTATATCTTCTTCACCTTCTTTTTTCCTTGTTCCACCGAAAGCACAATCTGATTTCCAGTTTACCTGTTTTTGACACTTATCTTCATATTCGTAAAATTTTTCTGCGGTTTGTGTTACCAAGTTAACATTAGGCACAACATATAACATCTTTTTTAACTTTAACACATCGAAGAAGTATTTAAAAAGCATGAATGCTATAAGAGTTTTTCCTCCTGATGTAGAAATTTCTTCTATACAGTTTTTATACTTAAGAACTCTTGCAGCTCCTTCTAATTGATAATCTCTAGGAGTTATGTCTGCATCACTAAAATAATCTAATGCCCAATCATAAAATTTTTCTCTGTCAAAATCTTTATCGTATAATTTATCTATTCCATCGATCTCCAGTTTAAACATGTATTTTTCTGCAAGTTTTTGTACTTCATTCCACAGTCCAATTGGTATACGATCATATTTATCTATAAACTTCACATCGCCATCCCATGACGGAATTTTTTTCTTAATTATAAAATAGTTTTCAACTTTTTTTGTTAGAGAATATTGTAACTGATTAGATTCAATTTCAGTAGAATCAACCAATTGCAAAAACTGTTCATTATCTGTTACTTTTAGCTTCATTAGTTTAATTTATTTTAAACATATCTAAATCCACGAAAACCTTCCATGGGAATTTTTGGATCGATTTCGTGAAAAGGCCCTGACCTTTGTATGAATTTACCTTTCCACCTTTTGCCAGTTGTATTACAATCGAATTCCTTTTCTTCAAACCCAACTATTTGCATCCAGCCTATCACATAATGGTTATAGCATAAATAACACTTTTTTCCTACTGCTGTATTGGCAGGAAAGTTAGTAACCTTATAATTCATTACGTTGGACCAATCTTTTACTTGGTCTAATTCTTTTTTATAATCATCCCACTTTACGGTTTTGGGAATGGTTATTATTATATCTTTTTTTTCTACAAATCTTGCTTCCATTACTTATCTCCTCTAACAAAATGTTCTAATTCTATTCTTCTTGGTATGGCATATATTACGTTATCTATCGTTGATATCGTACCGGAGATGAATTTCGAGTGATTCTCTACCATTTCTCGTTCTTCATGAATCTTAGACATTTCAGATAGTATTTTGTTTACTTTTGTAGATTCATTTGGATAACGAATCGGAGATTTAGTTGTCCAGAAATCATACTTTTCGGCGTATTCTTTTCTATACTTGACGTTTAATCGTATGAGCACCGATAATAAATAGTGATAGTATTCCAAACATTGTTGTCTATCAGTGTAAACGGTCGTCATCAACTCTGCCATATCAAGAGTTTTTTTCATTTTTGTTGACATGGTTTTTATCTTTTCATTCCATTCAGCCCGTTCTCTTTCAAACTGTTGTTCAAGAGATTCCTCTCTTTTAGCATCTGGTTCAAAGTTAAAAATATCTATTGTTCTATCCATTTAAAATAATTTTGTTGATGAATCTTGTTGTTTTCTTTTACTTAACGGTTTCGGAAGTTTTACTTCTTTTATAACAACTAATTTTCTTTCTTTCATGATTATATCGAATTCGAAATTCTCACCTAAATCTATGGATTTGTCAAACTCGAATTCTAATTTAGTTTTTAATTTCTTTAACATTTCTAAATATCTAAAATATCCAATGGATCGTTAGAAAAATACTTATTAAAACTAGATATTTTTAAGTTATGTTCTTTCATATAGATTACTAGATCATTAAGATCCCATTTTAACCTATTTGGGAGTTCATATTCTTTTATCAGTTTTGACCATAAGAAAACAGATTGTCCTTTTTCTATATATTCTATGCTCTTTTTTATCCCGGTTTTATCATAATCATACCAGTACTTTACCGGTATATCTATTGGCATGGTTTTATTAGCACCCGTGTTTGCTATTGAGTTATTATATAAGAATGAATCCATTGGACCCTCGAATATTATAACAGGTTTATTGAAATCTATTAAACAGATGTTAAATAACGATGATAAAGTATCTAAATAATCCCAATTATCTGTTTCATCTATTACTTTTTCCATCAAAGTATAAAGTTTTTTAAGTTTGAATGTTTCAAACTTATTCGGGCCAGCAAATAATCTTTTTTGTATGCCCAGAATGCCTCCACCTCGTGTCAAATTTAATATGATAAGCTTATTATCTTTAACATCCATTAGGTATTTTTTATAATTGAATTGAAGTCTCTTGTTCAACCAAGATACTATCGCGCATTCTGTGACTTCTTTGTATCCAAATCGTGTCTTAAATTCTTCTCTATCGATTGCAAACTTTTCAATAGATTCCATATCCAATAAATAAGACATATCATACTTTATATTCTGATTGTGTTCATAGTTATTCACAACATTAGACAAGTAGTTTATTACATCTAATTTCAACGCTATATTAAACTCTTTGAAAAAATTATCTATACGCATAAAAGCTCCACAATTATGGCATTTATAATACCCTATGTGTTTTCCTGCCAATATAAAATTGCCTCGTTTTGCATGGAAATTTTTTGTGCTATCACCACATATTGGGCACGCTATAGCGACCCTATCATGATAGGGTCGCGCTTTTTGTTTAGGTGTGCAGTTTGCAAATATACTACTTAAAATAGGCTCTACATTAGATATAATGCTAGTCTTAAATTCACTAACAGATATAGATTTATCTATATCACTTAGATCTGAAAAAGTATTGAATAAGGTAGATACATCTTCCATGATTATATAAGTTTTACTAAATATTAGGTTTTGTGTTTGAAAGATTACTGTTTAAACTAAAAAAGATGAGTTTCCTCATCTTTCTTAGCTTGTAGCAGTGTCGTAATTACAGCGCTCCAAGTAAATCATCAACGTTTCCTATTCCCATAGAATTTATTGATGGTAAATCAGGCAAATCTAAAGATGGCATACTAGCCGAAAGGTCGCCACCTACATTAATATCTAGAACAGATATGTCGTTGGAGGTAGATCCAGGATTAACGGAAGCTCCTGGAATTGGGTTGCTATTCGAAATAGTCTGATTAATATCGCCATAGTTATTATTGGACTGGACTTGACCAGTAACGGCTGTTATGACATGATTGACATAGTCTTTCATATCAGTGTCCCATTCTTTAAACGCGTATTTAGAAATATCAGGTGAGTTAGTCTTCAGAAAATCAAACACCATTTGTTTGTCTGAAGATTCGTTAATAGGAATAAGTTTTCCTGCTTCGTTTGGAATACAAAGAGGAATTACTGTGTTAACGAATTTTGACTGATCATAGTTGTTATAACCAGATACTTTAGTTACCACAAGTGCAAAAGCTTTTCCTTTTAAAATATCGAATGGATTGTGTGGATCACCAATGATTGGTTTTAATTCTGCATCGATCTTTTCCCAGATCTTTTTTCCGAAGGAAAAATACATGATTTTTCCTTCTAATTCTGGCTGATTATCATCTTTTATGATTTGAATCAAAGATCCAAAATTATGACGTCTGCTAAAAATATCAGCTTTCTTTTGATCAAGTACAGATTCGCTCTTTTTAAGCTTCCAATACATGTCTTGTAATAACGAAGGTTTTCCGATTGAAGAAGGACAGTCAACAAAACGTCCTTTTTGTGTCACAGGGTCCACTAACCATGATACCCATTTTTCTTGAAGAGAATTTTTTGGATTTTGCCAGTAAGGTATAAACCTTATTACTGATTGATATACTCCACCTTTTCCTTTATCCGAAGATACTTTATATTCTTCGGTTGCTCTTGATGGTGCGCCACCCATATCAACTTGTGGGTTAAATAGCGATTCGAGATTTTCTAGTTCATTACTCATAATTTGTTCTCCTTTTTTAGAATTTTAGTTTTTAGAATTTTAGTTTTTAGTACTTTAAGCGCTTAAAATAATTAAATACTTTATTCTTTATATATATTCACCAAGTAAAGGAGAGTTTTACTTTTTTTGTTAAAATTACGTTAAAATTAATAATTAAATTTCATCGTAATATGTAGTGTCAGTGTTAATTAACCATCCACTGAGTCCTTCTGCGAGTTGTCTTCCACAAGGGTCTACTAATGTCACTGAATACCATTTATTGCCGTGAGATTTATCGCACTTTACTATTACACCGTGGGGATTGATATCTTCTCTATCAAGCACGTCAAAATCTTCTTTTATCTTGTATTTTTTTCCTACTATCACGGTTTTATGTATTTATATAGTTGACATCACATCTATTAGTTACTTCTCTTATGTCAAAAGTTTTATTGTTTCCATGACAAAAAAATTTGCCATTTACTATTTCTGGGCAGTAATCTAGCGAGTTTAATTGGTTATTGTAACAGTAAAAATTTCCCTCCACTATAGATGGACAGCCCCTTAACGATGTCAATTGATTTTCTGAACAGTCAAACGTTCCATTTACTATATAAAACTGTATAAATGAAGGAAATTCTATCAATTTTCTAAAAGATAAATCGACATCACCATTTACAGAAACGGAAAAATCTTCATTAATGACGTATCGTTTTACTTTGTTACTTTGTAACCACGAATCTATTATCTTATGTTGTCTTTGTTGCTCTCTTTTCACTGTTCCACCCCTTTAAAACGAATTCATCAGAAAAATTAGTAGAGCTAAACTCGTGTCTGTTTACTAATTTCGCTATATAGTATCCATCATTTATAGCATAACCTTCATGAAAAGTTTTATTAAAATTTCCAGATATTAATTTAAAAAAAGTATCTATTTTAGAGTGTTCATTAAGTATGTGTATTAGTCCTATCTTTATACCAGTTAATTTGTTAATCACTCGGTGCATATAAGTAATCAGTATAGAATGTTCATCTAATACATTCAGTATTTCATCTAATTTATTTTGATACTTATCCTTACAGTTTTGAGTTTTTTTAGATTCTATGATTAGCCTATATCGATTTATCAAGAACAGTCTGAATTTTTCTATAAATTTGGTGCTTCGTATTATAGAACACTTACGTATAAGATCATTATAGAAAAGAGTTAGGTTTTCTACAAATTCTTTATTTTCTAATAAGTTCTTATACTTTGTATTGTTTATAAAATATCCTAATGAATCTATATAATACAAATCTGTTGTAAAAGATAAATCTGCTTTATTAATATCGTCATAAGATATTCTAATATCAAATGAATATAGATCTTCAGTCTGTTTAAGCAGATTCTTATCTACATTATATCTACATTTAGCATTTAATAAAGAATCTCCTTCGTATATAGTGTGCCAAGCTATACCTATCTTAGATTTTTTTATTAGTTCGTAATCCTTAAAACTTTCATCTATACCATAATATATAGTGTTTGGATGAAAAGATAAATAATTTTTATCATTTATAATTTCCTCTTTCAATGTGTTGTCATCATACATAAAATCTCCTTGCCAAATCTGTCCTTCTGGAATGTTTAAGTTTTCTACTTGATTTAGCAACATTCTTAGTTTATACTTCAATTCTGACGCATAATTTGTAACATGTATATCTGTGTAAGTATACATCACAAGAGGATTTATGTTAAAGAGCCCTTTAAGAGCAATTCCATTGTTTTTTAACCCAGGAAAAGAGGACCAACAAAACACGGCAGGAGATCCATCATATTTTGTAGTTATAGTAACTTGTTCCTCTTTTTTAGTTAGAGTATTCACCAAGTTAGTAAACAATTTTTGACATTTAACTACACCTTCTATACCAGAATTAAACATTAAATCTTCTATGTGATCCATGTGAAGGTTTTTGCTTTTTCCTAATTTAGATTGTATCATGTTCCACACGTGTATGGCTTCTCCGAGTGAAGTTTCTGGATAGCTTGTTAAAAAAGATTCTAGATCATTATTATCTATATCATTTCTAACAGCTGAAGCACATATGGGTAATTCGTTGTATCTATCGCTTCTTCCCTTGTATAGTAATGGGTTAAAATCTATGTTAAGCTCTATAGCCCTAACACATTCAGGCAAAGTATTTTCGTACTTTCCACCCTTGTTAAAATTCTCAACAAATTTCAAAACAGTTTTATAATCGTTGCTTTTGTATGCGGCTCCTACAGCATAGTTTCCACATTCCACTGTTTCCATATACTTATAAAGAGAAGTAACTGGAGTGGGATGCGATGTTTCTACGATAGTAACTTTTTCTATGTTTTTCGTTAGAAATTTTGCTATATCAATGGAAAGTCTTTGATCTATTTTTTCTCTACTAGCTGGCCCTATTATAACCCTTACTTCTTTCACATCTGGATTATTAACATATTGTTTTATTAGATGTAAATGCCCTCCATGCATTGGTTTCATACCAGCTGGAATTAATACTGTAGTTTCTAATGACATGCGTATAATTTTAATTCGATACAAATATAATAAAAAAATCCCAAAATAAATTCGGGATTGTGTTTTTTTATTAAAAAAATTTATAACCTAAAATACAAAACATTCATTACATTATAGATTGTGCTCTGATACGCTCTGATCACTTGTTTTTAAATTGATATGGAATACCATTAAAAAAAATAATCTTACACATAACACCTTCTGAATGGTGTTATTTTAATAAGAATGATATGGAGCTTTGTTTGATAGCAATTTTTCCTCTCTTAGATAGTTCATAACCATTTTCTGTTTTTTCTAATATACCGCTTTGTATATACACAGAAAATATGTTTACCGCAGTTTCTTTAACTTCTTGCATACAAAGCATAATTTCGCTATCTGTAAGCACTGGGGTATTACCCTTTGCTATTTTTTTAAACAATTTGGTTTTTATAGAAGCTATTAATAAATTTTGAGACATAAAAGGTATAGTAAAATACTTGTCATAATCTCCGTTTTTAATCTTTTCTGATATTTTACGTAAAAATACACCGTTATTTGTGTTAGTCATAGTTTATGTTTTATTATTATATATTAATAAACATAAACGATATTCTTCAAACTATCGTATATTTTTCACAAAAGAACCTCATTTTTAATCTGAGGTTCTTTGCTTGTTTAAAATTAACAGAAATCGTTGTGGTTAGATACCCATCACCGTTAGAAGTGATTTTAGACTTTTTTTCAAACTATTTTGTTGGCTTTCAGGTTCAATATGATCGCTGTTTGAATTAGCATTTCCGATATTGTTTCCCTGATTGCCGTGGTTGTTCTGGTTGCCTTGATTGTCATCGTCATCATCGTCATCATCGTCATCATCGCAATTATGTCCTTGCGATCCTTGTAGTCCCTGTGGTCCTTGTGGTCCCTGTGGTCCTTGTGGTCCTTGCGAACCTGAACCTTGTGAACCTTGTGAACCTTGTGAACCTTGTGAACCTTGTGAACCTTGTGAACCTTGTGCTCCCTGATTACCTTGTGGTCCTTGTGAACCGGCACCTTGCGAGCCTTGAGCACCTTGCAAACCTTGAACACCTTGCGAGCCTTGAACACCTTGCGAGCCTTGAGCACCTTGTGAACCTTGTGGTCCTGCAGGGCCAGGAGGGCCAGAAGGGCCAGGAGGCCCTTGAGGACCTGGAGAACATGAACCACTATTGTAAATATTGGTTTCATATTCGTAAGAATCACCTACAGCAAGATCTATATCACATTCTGAATTTGGGTATTCACTTCAACCTTGGTTTGCAGTTTGTGCAGTTCCAGCTGTGTTACCAGTACCGAACTGTACAGTTTTAGATGCAAATCTTTGATTTTGATCAACTGAATTTACCATGTTTTTTAAGCTAGTAATTTCAGCATTTTGAAGAGCTAGACCGTGAAGCCATTTACCTCTTTCACATTCTTCTCTTAGAGCATCAATTTTATCTTTCATATTGTCATATTTATCTCTGCCTAATGTTTCAAGAATTGAAGCTGTTTGTTTTGCGCTTTCTAATTGAAGCATAGCAGTTGATTTAGCTTGTTCAAGAGCAGCGATAGCAAATTTATTTGCTTGATCTAATGCCAGTGCACTAAGTTGGTTTTTAATGTCAATATAGCTATCTTTAGCTTGGCCGTTTATGCTTGCAGTTTGATCTGCAATTTCTTTGACGATAATTTGACGATTTTCATGCACACGATTTTGTAAATCACGTTCTACTTGGTTTAGAGCAGCAGCTTGTCTTTGCGCAATGTCAGATCTATCTTTAAAATCGGCCATGTTAACTGAACTAATTTTATCAATTACTGAGCATTCAGTTTCGCCTACTTTAGTAAGAATGTCGCATGATGCAGCTCCTACTTTTTGAAGTAAAGTTGCAACACCGTCGCCGGTAGCTACAAGATTTCTTGCGCCGTAATCGGCCACGCTTTTTTCTAAACTACAGAAGTGATGTTCATTGTCTACATAAGGGTAACTTGTATCCATTTTTTTTGATTATTTTAATTGTGAGTTTGAATAATACATCAGAGTCCATGGTATTCTTCTACATTTTCAAATTCAATAATAAATACTTTCAAAAAATGTAAAAGGTATCAAGTAATTATACTGTAATGTGTTAAATAATTTTCTATGGTGATAAATGGTGATAAAATGTGTTACTATAAGATTTTTAATTAAAATCAATGTATTTATTAAAAATAAAAAATACTATGGAAAAACTTACTGAAAAAATTAACACATTTAAAGTGTCACAAGCTGTTAAAGATAGCATAATAAAAATAGCCGAGTTTGAAGAAATTAATATTCAGCAAGCATGCAGAAAACTAATTAAAATGGGTATATCTAAATATTTTAATAAGTATGGAATAGAAGAAGAATCGGAAACTTTAATTACTTTTACAGGACGTAGTTAATTATTTGGAAAAATACACAATTCTGATATTACAATCACAGGCAAATTTCTTTTTGAATCAAATAAAGCTGTCTAAAGGACCTTTTAATGGATTTTCTTATATCTTTCATTGTCAAACCTGTACATGATTGCATATAATTCAATATTTTATTCTTCTGAAGATTTTTTGCGTTTAAATCAGAATTTAAATCTTCATAAAATAGTGTTTTCCAATTCCTTAAAACATTTATAATAGTATTGCCAACAAGTATATCGTTTCTTTTCAATTTAGATTTATTATCATTTATCTTAATCTCTATCGTATTAATCGTATTAGATACTAGTGTATCTAATTTATCTTCATCTTTTTTTAAATCTAAATTATCATTATTGATAATTTTCATCTTTTCATCACACACATCCATATAATCATCATAGTTTACTGAAATCTTTCTTTCATTGTATGTTTTTATGCTATAATCCATAAAATAGTTTTTTATTATAGATTGGCAGTAACTAAAAGCTTTTGTTTTCGTTTCTTTTTTTGTTACACACTCTGGGTTATATTTAGATATTTTATCTATTAGATGTGATAACGCTGCTATTTCTAATTCTTTTACAGTACTGTTTCCTAAGTATATTGGGTATTTTTTTAATATACATCTAATCATTTTCTCAAATGGAGTCTTGAGCGTGGTATTATAAATGTAATTCCTTTCATTTATATCTATCGAGTTTATAAATTTTATAACTGCGTATTCTTCTGTTTCTCCAAAATATAAAGTACTGTTTTTTGTCATAATAAGATTAATTTTTACTTTTATTTATTAATAAATATCAATCTTATTATGTCAAAAAATCACAGAATTGAATGTTTTGATAAAAATTTAACAAAAAAATAAGTATTTTTATAAAACTTTTTTTAATTCACTCATATAAAAGATACTTGAACGAAGTGAAAGCATATAAAAATACTTTAGTATTATAATATAAGAAAATAAGCTCTCTGTAAAACCTTTTTCTAAAACCAGGGAAGCTCTCTTACTTTTAACATAGTTTTAAATAATCATTCAAAACCTTTTAAGATTCACTCATATAAAAGATACTTGAACGAAGTGAAAGCATATAAAAATACTTTAGTATTATAATATAAGAAAATAAGCTCTCTGTAAAACCTTTTTCTAAAACCAGGGAAGCTCTCTTACTTGAAGAAAGGATTGTCTCTTAAAGCCTTGAAATTATCTTCTGTTTTTTGACATATTTCCATAAATTTATCTATATCAGATTTATCTAGATCATACCATTCTCCTTTTAGTTTTTTATGTTGATAATATCGTTGTACTGTTTTTTCTAGTCTTTGCCCGAATGAAGTGGGAAACGAATGAAGTTCACTTATTTTAAACCCGTTTCCAGTCTGCAATGATTCTATTCGTTGTGACACTTTGCCTCTTGTAAATCCTATTTTATATGATGAATTGTAAGTGTTAACACACTCTAAAAGATAAACTACTCCCATTTTAGACATTAAAAAGAATTAAACCCGTTTAAACATTAATTGTATAATCATTATAATTTTTCTTTCAACAACAAAGTTTCTATGGCAAAATATGAATCTATTAAATCGTCTAAGTGGTCTATCCAGTTTTCACTTTTCTTCTTTTTGAAGCTTATAACGTTGTTTTTTAATACATCGTTAAAACTATTAGGTTTAGAATTCTGTATGAATGATTCTATCATGTCACCTTTTTTCATTCCCCTTTTAGAACACCCAGCAGTAGATTTAATGGTAAGAGGAGAGTACGTATACATGTTTTCGAATGGTACATAGATAGATAATCTATCCATTAAGATGTACTTGTATGAACTAAGTTGTAGGCCTATATCTCCAGGAGATCCAAAGGACAATCCCTCGAACACTATAAGAGTTTCGTTATTTAGATCATTCTTCAGTGTTTCAGTTATAAGCTCTGCTAGATAAATTGCATCTTTTACCTCATATCTCATCTGTTTTGATGCATCATCACCCTTTAACTTATCATCGGTTCTTGGTACTATGTTTATACCTGCATCTCTATATACTTTTAGTATTTTATCCGATAGGTTATAAGGCCAACTAATAAAACTGTATATATTGTTTTTAAGTAAACAAGCAGCTGGTTTGTTAATACTGAAATCAAACCCAACAATTGTTTGACTTTTATTTTGTGACATTTTCATATTAATATATTGAAACTATTTAACTTATTCTATTACGTTTTTATTACAGTAGAGGATAATTTGTGATATATTTCCCTTTCCAGGTTTTATTTCCAGTACGATATCTGGATCTTTCCAGATATTATATTCTATTCTTGCTTTAAAGTTTCTTTCTTTTTCATTATATGATCCTCTTTGTATCTTATAAAATGATTTATCACAAAGACCAAACATGGTTAAAAGATTGTTCATCACTTCATCTCTAAATTCATTCAAATCAAAATAGTCTACCTTGAAGCCGAACTCTATTATATATTCTATACTTAAACCTATCAATTTTGATATGAAATTTCCATGAGGATCATTATGAATCAAATGCGAATAGCTAAATTCTTTAATCAGATATTCTTTTAATTTTTTGTTAAGTTTAACACTCCCTACTCCAATAGTCCCAAGCACAGATCCTCCAATGTCTTGTTTTATTTCGTTTATGTGTTCTCTTACTATTTTCATAAAAAAAACTTATATTTAGTGTTATTGACAGCTATACAATCACCTTCGAAACTATTTTTTGTAGTGTTTTCTATTATAGCAAAATTCTCAGAAGCTTGAATGTGATACGTATACTTATCCAATATAACATCGTCATATTCTATTATAGAGTCAACTGCAGTTGATTTAATTTCATTTTTTATGATAGATTTTTCATCTTCATCTAAATCAACCAATATTATATCTTTAATACTGCATTTTAAAATTTTACATATTTTAGAGAAAAACTGATACTGCGTTTCTTCGTCATATACTTTATCGGGATCAAAGTTTGTTAGATAATATAGGTTGTATTCTTTTATTAATCTTTTCATAAGAAGAGGAAACACCTTGCTTCCACCGATTCCTACAACATCTAATGAAGAAGGTTTATCTTGTTTAACCTCGTTTACATATTTTGCTCTCATCCGTGTTAATTATGTTTTACGAAATAATACGTCTGACCGATGTAATTTTTTGTGCCTTTAAATCTTATTTCTTTGTTTATAAGGACTACCCCAAAATCAAATACAGATTCTATAACAGATTTTATTTCTTTATCAGATGTTTCTGTATCTATTATTTCTGGTTGAATATTATTCTTTATTATAAGATGTATAATGTATTTGTCAACATTTTTATAAGATTTATCTCCAGTTTTAATTATGACGTGTATGTTATTTTTATCACACTTAAGCAGTTTAGAAACATGAGATAACATACCATTTATATAACTGTCATAGTTGTGTTTTAGCACGATATCTGATAACAATTGTGGCCATTTTTTTGAGAATATTTTAAAGAATTTACATATACTGGTTGCTCCCACACCTAACGCTGATAAGCCAGAATCCATGTTTTGCTTAATTTCATTTACAAATTTTGCTTTCATATCACTTTCCTAGGCTTGCTCCTATTGCTGTAGAAACTAATCTACTCGTTAATAGCTTTCCGAGAGCTCCATTTTCATCTACACCGAGTACCTTACAGACTGCTTTTCCTATGGCTGGACCAATAAGAGCCCCCGCCATTCCGCCTGCCACTGCTCCAAAGAAACCTTCTTCTATTTCTTCACCTCTGGTAAGCTTATCAATTAGATCATTATAGAATTGTTCGCCTTCTTCTATGGAAGACATGGATAACCCACTTATTTCTTCAGCCTCAAATATCTTTGAAGTTTTAGAAGCTTTTAAATCGTAATATGTTAAAATCTTACTCATATGTTTTATATATTAATTTTTACCAGTGTATATGGTCGATTCTATTCGTCTTTTTATGTTGAATCTGTTATACCTCATAGAAAGTGAAAACGTATTAAAATCTGCTGCAGTCTGTGCATAACTAAGATCTATCTGTGACATTGATGTTGGCATAAGCTGTTCAAATTCGAACACTACTAATTCTATACCGTTTAAATCTAAAAAACTTACGAACATATTAGGCCAAAAAACATCATCTTCTTTGTATAACAAGTATTCTTCTATTTGATCGAAAAGTATCCAATACGAAATAAACCCTTCTGAAAGTTTAAAAGTGACACTTATGTTTTTGTCCAATGCAGGTTCTAATTCTTTACCACCTCTATATCCTATGTTAAACTGTGATTGTTGTTGAGATACCGTGTTAAGAGATATGGCCGGTAACGAAACGCTTTGTATCGCAGAATTGAAAAAATCTTCTATACTCTCAAATGGCAATTTTAACCTATTTATCACAGGCAACCATTTTTTCTCCACATTTGGATAGAAAAAATTAGGTGGAAAATATATGGTGAATGCGTTTTGTTTATTATTTAATATCATCTGTATTCTTTTTTGATTTTGTTTTCCAGTAACCCATGGCTTTATCTGTTAATTGATCTATAGATAAATTTTGATTTATAGGAAGCCACACGCCGGCCGTACGTTTAAACAACGTATCTATTATCGCTTTTAACCAAAAATTAAACTGATAATCTCCAAAGTTATTAATTTTTAACCAGTTTAGCATGTTAGGTATGTTTCTTCCTCCTTCTTTATTAAATTTAATAAGAATTTTGCCTATTAAAGATCTTATTTCTTCTCTTGTTAAAGGAGTATCGTATGATCTTGTTATTTTTCCCTCGTTAATTATAGAATCTAATCTTTCTCTTACTATCTTTTCCATGTTATGTTTTATTTTTTAATTAATAGTTGATTATAGTCATCTTGTAAAGTCGCTAGCTGAGTCTGCAACATAGTTATGCTGTTTTGTAATGCAGTCACATTTGATAGACTATTATAGTTAGCTAATACTGTGTTAATATCTGCATACGAATAGTACTTTCCTTGATAAAACGTGTAATACGTTCCATCTGGGTTTTTTACTATGATAGAATATTCGTTGTTTGTTTGACTAAGTAGACTTCTTATGTCTGTTAAATTTACTTTGAACTCAAGTTCACCTAATACGGTATTCATGTTTGTTGAATACGTTGGAAGTATCTCTATTGAATTACCATCATCTTTTATAAAAAGCAAAGCATAGTTAAATGCGCCCGACAGATCTAAATTTAAGTTCTCTCCAGTGTTTATGTCGTGTCGTTGAAATTTAAACTTATATACTGAATCGCTTTTCTTAAGAAATAGCGGGCCAGTACCTTGAGTGAAAACTGTATTATCTATATTTAATCCAACATTAGTGGTATCGAAAAACACTTTTATGTACTTGTTCTGCTGAACATTAGATGATATTTGAATGTTTGCTTTTTCTGCTTCAACTCTATTAAACACCTTGTATGGTACTAAGTTTTCCACGTATAATCTAGTAAATTTTAGACCATACTTTTGTGGATCCATGGAAGAAAATGATGCCTTACGTATAACTTGTGTGCCATCCATCCTATTAGTTAATCTACATACGTACTGTATGCTGTAAGATGTATCGATGTCTGCAGTCTTTAGTACAGGTCTAAAATAGTTAGGAGCACTGAAATTATTGTCTTGTGTAAAAGTGTATTTTTGAGTAAGTAGTTGTGTTTGATCTATATGTTCCCAAACGTATATTTCATGGTTAATTACCCATTTTGGAGCATCAGTTCCATACAGTTCAGAAAAGCTTTCATAATTATCGTTTGGATTATTAGACATATACAGCGATATTCTTCCACTTTCTATTTCTCCCATATACTGACCAATTATCTGATCGTTCCAAGTTGCATAAAACTTTATAAAATCTCCTTCTGTAGCTTCAGATATAAAACAATTAAAATTATCTGCATTGCTTTTAACTGGCATTTGAAGCGATATGAGTTCATTGAGAAGAAATTCTCCACTTAACGAAATGGAGTTGACTGTACTGAAATTTACATAAACATCTGATGACGGGGTGACACTAAGCGCTTGCCCCATAGAAGTTATACTGTCTAATCCAAGTGCTGAAACAGATGGTACTTTGAATTCTATGTACTTATCATAAAATTTGTTTGCAAGATATATGGCGTTAGGATTAAACTTTATGATATCAGATGGCGTCGATACTATGCTGCTATCATAAGTCTGCTTTCTGTATGTGAAATTACTTAGATCTACTATGTTTTGAGACGTATCTAATGCTCTTACTTGAATAAGAAATCCTGCAACATCATCAAAGTTGTATCCAGATATAATATGAAGCTTTACAGTATCATATTCATACGACGTATTTGAAACTGATACAGAAGAATCAAACTGATTCTTGAACGCATTTTTATCGTTAGTTGTAAACCACCTATCTCTTTTTTCTGTTATAGGTAAAGAGTTAAATTCTATTACATTGTTAGTTATACCTATCGCGTTTCCAGCTTCAAAATACTGTTTTGTACCTAACCTGTTCCCTACTGTGGAAGAAAGACCAGACAGACTTGTAGATGTACCATCTCTATTGAATTCGTATTCAAGAAGACAGTATTCTGTTAACGCAACAAATTTACTTATATTATTGATATCACTCATAACATTTTATTTTATATATTCAAAAAACAAAAGAGCCTATTTATAAGCTCTTTTTTAAATTATCAGAATTGAAAGAAATCGTAAGTGAATCCAACACCTACTGTTGGTATGAATTTTATTCCGCCCCCCTCAAAATACGTTCCAACACCTCCAAATCCAGACACTCCATATCGTTTCTTCTTTACAAGTTTTTTAAAGCTTTCTACCTTCATTGGATCTATTATGTATCCTTCCATGTCTGTAAAACTTAACCATGGAAAATCGGTCCTTGCGTTTATAACTAACTTACCACTTTTATCTTCATTTACACCTAAGAACAGTTTTGCACCTAACTGAAAATCTGTAAGTTTGCCACCGTACTTAATAATATTAAGCATACTATCTATCTTAAGATAAGATAACCCATTAAGTTTCACATAATTGTCTTTATCAACTATAGTATCAGCTGACCAATCAATCGTGAACTCTTTGTTTCCAAACTTGTCAAGCTTAGAAGATATGCTTGTGTATAAGAGAGTATCTCTGTATTCTATTTTTACTTTTTCAGATACTACGACTATAGGTTTTTGATTTTTGTATTTGTTTACCTCGTTATAAAGTTCTTTGTTTACCTGTTTAAGCTGATCATTTGTCACTATATAAGTTTGAACTTGCGCATATGATTCACCCGCTTTATTTTTATAATACTTAACCGAATCTTTTGTTACGATTAGATTGTTTTTTAAACTGGATTTTTCTATCTTTTCTATAGATAAAAAAGATATCAGAACTGCTATGATTCCTAATAGTATGTAAGAAACATTAGTATTTAAAAATTTAAAAAATTGTTTCATGGTTTGTTTTATTTTTATGCTCCATATTCATTATCACCACATATATAACTAAAGTTTATCGCAAGTGGTGTGCTTTGATAGCTATCTTTAACTTTAATTTCAAGAGAGGATTGTCCAGCATAAGCAGGAACGTATCCTCTCATGCTTCTATGTGGTGAACTGTTGTCTTCATCTGTTGCAACGCTTCCAAACCATATTCTTGTTGTAGGCGCAGTTGTTGTTCCACCTATTAAACTATACGATATGCTAGCTAACGTTGAATTCGCTGGTGCTCCAGATGCTATAGCTATTGTACCGGTCACAGTAACAATTTTACCATATCTTCTTATTTTAAGTGTTGCTGCAGCATCAGTTTCGTTTGTAGGCACTGTATAAGTTGGACTCAGTGTAAGATTCATCCAACCTGTATCGTACACACCAACATCTGAAGGTAGTGCATTAGATAATTGTATCACTTCAAACGATCTAGTTATAAGAGTTCCTGTAGATGTATCCCTTAATACTATAGAGCCTCTTCTTTCAGCTGAATTCGGATCTTGAGAAGATACTATTATATCTAATTGTGTTGGATTAAGCGCACTAGTTGCTGGATAAACTTCTAACCAGCTTGGATATGATATTATTTCCCATGGCACGTTATACGCAATTGGAACTGCATATACACCACTCATAGATATTGCAGTTAACGTCCTATTAACCAATCCATCGAATTTTATAACTTTAAAGAAAGTTCCTGTTGTTCTAGTGCTAGTTTTTCTTACCCACCCATGAATGTCGTATTCTATGTAAGCACCATATTCTATATTTTCATCTAGATTGTTTACTACTAAGTAACTGGATGAATCTATTCGTTCAACCATATTAATTTTATATCTGTTGTGACTTAGTGTATCTTCTAATGTTCCGGTTTCTTTTTCGTATATAACGCTTTTAGCATTTCTACCTGTAAGAGGATACACAACAAGCTTAGCATTAACAGTAGAATCATCATCAACGTTAAGTATAAGTTTACTGTTCCACGTTGTAGTCACTTTAGACCCATCTTGAACAAAACTAAATGCTACTGGATTAGGATTAGTATCGAATGATTGTTTAAATAAGCACGATGCATCCATGTGAAATTTAGTAAGCACATCGTACTGTACACCACCTGTAGTTTGTTGTAAGAAGTGTATGTCTAGTATAAGGTTGGTATCTCTCTCAAAAAGATTTGCATCAGTGTTTCCTAGTCTCCATCTTCCAGTGTTAGTGTCACGTACAAGCGCAAGAGCATCTTTTTCATATGTGCTGTTAGTGTTGAACAGATAATATGGCGCAATCGCTCCTATAGATGATTCATTGTATGATACTGTTGAATAGTTTATAGGACTTACCCCATAAATATTACCAGTTGGAAAATTTAGATAATTTACTGCACCTCCAACTACTGTATCTACTAATTTTCGGTTAGTATCATAAACGTTAGCATGCCTTTCATATGTTACTGGAGTGTTAGTTGCATCGTTAATAATATTAGATGTTATAAGTCCTATGAACTCTTCTGTTGTCAGTTGACCTACTAATTCCACTTTGTTTGAATCTATAGCGCCGACATTTATAATGCTATACACTGCTCCAGTTTCATTCACTATTATATCATCGTTTTGATACACTCTTATTGGATATCCTGCTATCATATCATTAATAGTAGCTGCAATAAGCGATTTATTTGCAGCTATCTGCACACTCATGTTAATTTCAGATAGATCTGTGAAGAATATAGAATATCCAGCAACTCCGATGCTTCCATCTTTTCCATCTAATCCATAACCTGGTAATCCAGCGGCAAACTTAAATTTATTGTCCATATTATTATTCTTTTGTTATTTTTGAGTTAATTGAATTTCTGCATAATAAGATAAATTGTTATACACATTTTTTATATTTATTAGATAAAAATATTCACCATTATCTAATATAAGTTCACTGTGAAAATTTAAGTTACTTATATCGGACATATTCGGTTCGCTAGTTGATAAAATAGATAAATTTCCTGTATTTTTAGAAAATAGTTTTACCTGTATACTGGAAGAATTTATGTTATAATAGTTTAATACAGTGGAATTTATGTATTGATCTATATATGCAGCAGAGTTCTGAAGCTTTGCCCAATTAGAAACAAATACAGGACTATTCTTAAATATATTTCTAACAGAAAGAGATAAATTAAATTTCAGAATCACATCTCCGTTAGAGAAAGAACTGTTTGAATTAAGTACGTTCCATTGATTTAATAAAAGTATATTCGGAAGCTTAATTAGTTTAGATCCAAAGAATGAAGGCTTCTCTATAGAAGATACATATCCATTAAGTTTAGATGAATTACCTACGCTAAAATAATCTTTATCCCACAAAGATTTGAATACGTTATAATTAGATACGTGGCTTATAGCTCTTTTGATATTTATATCTTCATCTGATACTACATCTACAACTTTGTTGTGCCACAACTGTGGAATACTGTTATATGAAACAATATTAGTATTACCGGAGACAAAATCTTTTTCAACTTTATTTATTATCATAGAGTTTTCGTTACTGGAAAATTCTAAGATGTTTATGAACTTTGGAAAGTAACCGCCGTTGTGTGTGCTTATTTTATCTTTATATGATTTAGGAGTGTTAGTAAAAATATTAAAAGCGCCTGCTCCCATTGTTCTATTACTATGAATCTTATCACCCCTTAATATGTAATAAAAGATGTTATTATCTGAAAATATCTTATTTAAAAGTTTCACATCACACGTTTCATCTGCATACAGGTTTTTATCTGATTCGTACACACTAGTGTGATTAATAACGTAATTTCCTACCGTCGATTTATCACCAATATAGTTATACATAAATTGGCCTTTTGCGTTGTTATAAGATAACAACGTATTCGAGAATATCTTACCAACTATACTGTTACTATCAGAGTACGCTGTAAATATACTGCCTGTGTTACTAGATATATTGCTAGATAACTGCACTAAAGGAGATATCTGCTCATCATAAAATGATGGTAAAGATGAATTAATAGTCACTGCAGATATTACAGGAGCTTTAGTGTTTAACCATACTGGAGCCTTTATGAAGTTATTTATTATACCATCTACAGAAGAATCTTTTCTATAATAAAAAGAGGTAAAGTTTTTATCTATATCATAGTTGCTTAAAAAAGACTTTCCGTTTATAAAAGAAGAGTTTCTATAGTAATGATTTAATATATCACTGCCTTGATACCATATCATAAGTATAGTCTTAGTGTTTTCATTTATGATTACTTCTATTGGACTGTTATTGTCGTAATTTCTAGTTGAAGTAGAAATAAATCCGAATTTATACTTATTATAAGATTCTATATTAGGTACATTAGGCACGTTGTTTGGGGTTATAGAAATTTTTAAACCACTATAAACCGTATCAACTGAATTTTTGTATTTGTTAAATGACAAAATAGATGTTCTGTTTTTAATTTTGTTAATGTTTTTGCTTACATTCATTAATTTAGAAAAAACATCAGTATAAGGTTTAGCGAAAATAGAATCTTTAAGAGTCATCATAACGCTTCCATCTATTACAACGTCATTCAAATCATAATATATGTAATCTTGCCACGAATTTCCATCTGGAGATAGATATTTTAGACTTGGAAACGAAATTTCATTATAAAACACACCGCTATCTTCAACGGGTATAAAATTTGTTGAAACTGGTGATGTGAAAGAAGTTGAAACATCTAAAATAAGTCTCATATCGTTATTTCTACAATCTAAACCTTGCATCACCCATTTAGAAACATATGGTGTAGTTAATCCATATTTCAATAAAGAATCATTATTAAAATAGTTATCTAAAATTTCCTCCGAATGATCAGATTTGTATCCGACAAAATTAGTAGAACCATCTAACACACCGTATGATATAGTGGTATCTGTTGTAGCTGTTACTGTTGCAATAGAGTTAAACGTATTGAAACCATATGGAGTTGTTAACGATCCTGCATAGGAAGCTGTACCAGATTCCACAAAAGATATATCACCAGTTCCTTGTGTTAGCAAGTAAGAATTTCTTTCAGATATCTGCATTGTTTGTCCCGCGGGTAACACAAACGAATAAACACTTTTATCTCCTTCTCTATTACCTGAATACTCGCTTTTTATACCCAATGAAGAATCATAAACAGAAAAATCAAAGTCTTTAACACTGTTAATTCCCATCAATGAAACATTCAATGAGCCTACACTGTAGACATGAAGCTTATTATCTATATTTCCTATAACATTAGGCACTTTTACCAGCTGTCTAACTTTTGCAGATTCTGGATCTCTAACGTATTGATAGTTATTAACTCCTGAATTAGAAGATACATCGAACGATTTTATTAATTGATTCCACCCACTAATGTTTTGATAATACATATAGGGTTGAAACTTATCAGTTACATCTGATTCTAATGAATATAACACATCATTAGTTTTTATAAAATCTATAATTATATTGTTTCTATTACCGTGAAATTCAAAGTTTATAGGGCCGTATGATGCATCGAATGCTAAGCTTTCATACTGAGGAATTTCTGACGTTTTTCCGAAGAACGAAAGATAAGTTGCATTACCACCCTGCGAAAAAACTTCGCTGCTTATTTCAAGTTGAGAGTTTATGTGTTGGAACGAATAATCATCACTATTTCCTTCATCTACTATCAATGAAAATGAACTTGAATCAGTAACAGATACTCTGAATCCAGGAACGATTTCAAAATTTAGGAATGAATCAAATGCTTTTTTTATGTAAGTTATCTGTTCGACCAAATCGCTCTTAACTGGAAATATAGTTCTATACACTATGGGATATCCAACAGAACTTGCATCGGAACAGTATATATCTTTAGTATCTATATTTATGGGAAATGGAATTTCTACACTGTAAATTTCCCAAATTATGTTTTTAGTCTTATTTATTACTCTTAGATGATTTCCCTGCGAAAGCGTACTGTTTATCTCAACAGTTATGAACTGAGATATGTTTCTTCTTTCTACATTAGATGAAAATATGTTATCTCCAACTATATTACAGTATTCAGATACTTGACTTAATTCTGTTAAGTTTTTAGAAGAATTTATTCTCTTTAAAACGTTGTTATTGTTTATAGCAAATATTCTATTACTGTAATCATCGTGAATGCTTCCATCTGTATTAAAAATACTTTGTGATACATTAGATGAAGTATCTAAAAAATCGTTGAATTTCGATATGCTTCCATCCAATCTAAAAATAGAAAAAACACTACTGTCTTCATTTTCTTTGTAATAGAAAACATTGTATAACGGATTTTCAGATAAATACAATCCAAAATATCTATGCATTGAATACATAGGAGCCGTGTTATCATTAAAGGCGTATTCTAAGTTTACTAAGTTTGGACACAATAAGTTGTTTCTCTCAAATCCAGTACTTATGAACGCATTTAAGTTAGTAAAATTATCTGTATTCTTATCGAACTGATAAGAAGTTTCTTGACTGTTACTTATTATTCCAGATTTTACTGATATACCATTCCATACATTGTGATCGTATACAGTAAGCGGTAAAAATACTGGAGATTGAACCTTGTTAAGCTCTAAAAGGTACGAATTGATGTATTTTCCTAAATTTTTCTTTGGATTAAAACTCCAAGATTTTATTAAGTTTGCATCTTTTACATAGTTAAAAGCTAAATTATCTATGGTATCTGTTCCAGTTTCTGCATAAAAAGATTCATTAAATGTTCCATCTAATCTAAATACAGCAAAAAAATCTGGTAGCTTAGAATTTATCCAGAGAGGCGCTAACATAGAATAATCTTCGGAATACAATTCATCTGTAAATAGACGTGCTCCGTAATTATATGTCGTGTTATACTGTTTATCAACTGTAGTTTTTGGAAGTGCTACATCTAAAGTATTATCCTTATCTACTTTATAAAGCTCTCCATTAGGTATAGAACTAAAAACTCTTCTTATATCTGATGAAAGAGAACTGTTAGCAGATACTTGTTGTTTCCTATATTTTTTATTAGATAATATATCTGACACCTTAAATGTATCTAAAAATAGGTTATCACTAGAATCAGCAACAAGCTTTATGTTTCCAGAAAATTTAGGATTAGATCTAAGAACTAAATAAGATGCTTCGTTATCAACTATTATGTTTTCGTTAGGAAAAAGATTAAAATCAGTCTCTTCTATTAAATAGGGACGATTAAATATTGATACGTCAAATGTTTCTACAGGAGATAAAGATATATCTGGAGTAGAAAATGCTTTGAATGTAAATTTCATATCATAATCGTTAACAGATTTACTGAAAACGTGAAATACGGCCGGCGTTGTAGCATCCAATGCTATCAAAGGATTGTCTGCAGAAGATGCATCTAACATACTTAGATTTACACCATTAACAAAAAAGTTATCTATGTTAGCAATACTTGTATCATATGTTGGCAATACGTATCTGTTAGCTCCATCATACTTAAACACAAAAACAGCTTCCCTGTTTTGTGAAGAAAGTATGATGTTTGCACTTGGTTCGAAATTTTTTATCATTTAGTGAATCTTATAAAGTTAAGTTAAAGTAATTGAAAGTTGAATCTGTTGCTATTATTAACTGCTGTATCACTTTTGCAAGAGATGTGTTGTACTGCTTTCCATCACTACCTGTTACTGTTACGTAAATATTTGCAGCTGCATTATCCAAATAACTCTGTAAGTCTGTAGTGGTTTCCTGTTGTATAACTCCTTCCACGTTTTTATATCTTTTATTGAACGCTATGTTAGTAGCTTGGTGTTTAAAATAATTACCATCTCCTTGATTTGGGTTAGGTATGTTATCAGATATGTGAGATATAACTCCTGTAGATGCAAGGGTTTCTTCTAATTTTATAGCAGTTTCTTCAGATTGAGCTCCAACTAAAATGTTGTTTATCTGATCTGATGATTCTAAGTTAGCTGGAAATTCCACTGTAACTGGTAATGACCATTCAGACTTAGCTGGATTATGCGGCCAACCAGCCTCGGATATAGATCTTATCTTGATTTGAACCTTTTCGCCTTTTTGTATCGGTATATCTATTTGATTTATGTTTATTTCGTTTCCATCAGATATGCTGGGGTTAACCCAAATATATGTCTGTGTTGTCTCATCAAAAACTTTTTGCTTAGGTATAGATTGAACTACGTTCCAATCAGAAAAAACTCCATTTATTTTTTGACCAGTACTAGGATCTGTATACGAATAAGTATCTAATGCATTACCTGTACCATCTAGTTTAAGATATCTATATGATATATCAAACTGAACTATTTCTTGCAGTTTTTCTGAAGAAGAATTAGATTTTCCCTTTGGTATATCAAAGAATCCTCTTATCCTATATTTAGGATTTGATATCACTGCAGAATTTTCATACGCTGCAGTAGATAAAGATCTAACTAAAGATTGATATTCTACGGTTGCAGACGATAGCGATTTTATGTTTTCGTTTATCTTATTATTTAAATCTAACCTTGCAGATGGTCTAGTTTCTTCAACTAAGTCAGCTTTTTGCTGAGCTATTGTGTTTTTAAGACTATTGATTATAGTTTTGGTCGATTCTATTTGTATCTGGGTATTTCTTATAGAATCTGTATTAAGAGCTGAATTCAGCTGACTATTTACTTGAGATACAGTAAAGTTTTCACTAGAAAACACTGGTGCATCTGGAATTACTCCAAAAAATGCTGGGATGAATTTTTCTTTTGCTTGACCTTCAAGCTGTATTCCGAAATCTGACACAAAATTATTATAGTATACATCGAGAGTATCAACGCCCCCATCCAATACTAAATCATTCGTGAAAAACGATATTGCATCACTCCATGTGCTGCCTATTATGTTAAAATTATCGTTTATTCCTTTTATGAATAAAGAATCACATTCGTTGTATCCTATTGGTACTTCTAATATCTTTGATGAGAATGGAGTACTGTATATGTTGAATTGGTTGTTTATGTTTGGATAATCTAACCCTATTATAGGTGTTACTCTTATTCTTTTTTCATTGGTTTCAATAGCATCTACTTTCCATATAGAATTGTTATACCTAAGTTGATCACCCACACCAAGCTGCATGTTTTTTATAAGAGGAGTATCTGTCGTAGGAGCATATTTTATATCATTAAGATAGAACCACTCTTTGTTATCTATAGTCTTTATATCAGTTACTATGAAATATCCCGTGTACGGTTGAACAAACAGAGGTAGAGTCTGTACCTCATCATCTTCCCAGTAATTTTTTCCATTAGATGAAAGCAAAGTAACTGTATCATAATAAGATAGATTTTTTCCTACCACATTAGTTTTAAACCACTGAGTTTCTTCATCTGAAAAATTATCAAATATTATTCTTTTAACCATAACTCTATCAGATGAATCATCTATTTTGTCTTTAAGATCAAATGAAACAACTAACTGAGGAAACAATAAATTTTCAAAAAACCAATTGGATTTAGTTTTAAATTTAGATGGTATACTAACACTCGTTATTTTATCTGGCGGAATAGCTATAGGTTCAGTCAACACTTTTCTATACGTGCCATCATCTAAAAGAACGACTCCTTGACCTTTTACAAAAACATCAACAGAATTAGTGACTGTATTGAGTTTATTTAAAACCTTGTTATATGATGGTATAGAATATACCGAAGTTGATACATCGCCTGTAATTTCGTTTCTAGTCTGTACATTCATAACTACAGTATCATCTTGAGTAGTTAAGCTTTTACTCATAGATACGATAGATTCTAGCGCTACGTTAGTACTGTCTACCAAGTTTTGAACTGTTTCGGCAAAGCTATTGTTATTTTTGCTCATAAAGATATTTTATTTTATATATTCATAAAAAATTACAGCATACAATTTTAAACTAAAAAAACCGCAATTGCGGTTTTTTATTTAATCTATAGTGTTATCATATTTTTATTTTATGTACTGGAGCATACGAAAATGTTGATGATGCGCCTGTAGATGCATTTATAATGAGGTTTATAGAGTTATCAGTGTAAATAGCACTTATATTTATTTTAGATAAATTAGTGTATGGCGGTGCATTGTTTTCTTGATAACTTTCTACTACGTATAAGTTAGTACCATCGTTAAGAATTCTAAGTTCACCTTCTCTATATGTAGTGTTTTTTACTGATGTATATGCAATTTTTATTGATCTATCTATGTTTTTATTACCGATAGGAATATAAACAGATACATCACCAGGTATGATAACAGAATTAGTTAATAGATAATTATCAGTTTTTGTTAAACTGTCCGATACGTTATTTATATCATATTTTAAACTTTCTACTTGATTTTCAAAACTAGATTGTCTAGCTTCCATATCAATGTATTGGTTAGATATAAAATTTATTGTAGACGTTTGTTTGTTTAGTATGTTAACACTTTGTTCTAACGCGCCCAACACACCTTGAAAATCTTCCAATATTGTATTAGATGAAGAACTATCGAATATCTCTGCAGTAGTATCATCAAACATGTTATCTGTTTTGATATTTACTCTGAAAGAATAAGACGTACCAAATCCAGTTGATCCATACACAGAATTACCACCCTGTATTTTTTTAGTAGAACTTATAACTATAGGATCTGTTATTTTTACGGAACTTGTTTTACCAACTGCATTGTCAAGAAAAAGAACCCCCAGTAAATTAGTAGATGTAGGAGACACAGATGTTTTGCTTGCATAAACAGAATAGTATATGAGTATCGCGTTAAAGTCATATTCTTCTCCAATAGAAAGAGGTTTAGTTGATATATCATCAAATGTTATAGAATCGTCGTTATAAAGAGATTTTATGTTGTATTCTATCGACATACAATCTCCTTTAGATCTTTTAAATTCTACTGTGTGACTGGTATTACCATCATAATACTTAAGAGTGTTTGATAAAGATGAATCTGTGTATCCTGCATACGAACTTACATCTGTGTGATATGAATTAGGCGCAAACGATATTCCTTCGTTAGTAGTCCACCATCCTGCTACCCCATCACATGTAAGTCCATAACTTCCTATAGATGTATCAGATGATGCTACGTCATAATACGCCTTATAATCTAAAGCATCTGGATGTGGAATGGTATAATTTTCTCTACCTAATATGTTAGTATTACCGCTGGTTATAGACATTCCAAAATTATAGTTAACATCTGGAACCTGTTTGAAATACACATTGCTTTTTCCATAAGAAGATGGAATTAATACGTAAGTTTCGTTATATGAACCATACCCATCGTATCTTATAGCTCCTGCTGTGATTTCACCAATAGATTGAACTACCGATGAGTATAACGAAGAATCGATGGGTTCTGACCAATATCCTGGTTTATCTGAAGCTCCCCATCTTATTGCTCCGGTTTCCTTTAACCATTTCCAGAAAACTCTTTCTGTAACAGTTGTTGGAAGTTTAGAATCATAAGTATCGAGGCTAGTTAAGTTAGCTTCTAAATTAAGCGCGTAATTCTGAAAGCTTTCAGCTAAAAGAACTCCACCATCTTTTATGTTTGCAGACCCAAACGAACTGAATGCACCTGCTATACCAAGGACGTTAAATTTATTTTCTGATGGAGTAGATGGTGCTACTATATCTGGGATGTTTAACAAAGCATAATTAGACATTTTAACTACATTGTTTCTTTCTGCTATGTTTAACCCTATATCTTCTGTTGCGCTAGAAAACACGTATATCGTGCCACCTACTGTACGCATTCTCTTTACAAACGGAGTAACATTACTCATATATTTAGTATTTTATTTTATATATCATTAAAAAGTTACAACTACCCAAGATTTTGTACCTCTACCGTTGGTATCTTTAACCACCCAATAGCTTCCTAATGAGGCATCGTATTTTGTGTTTATAATTGTAACACTTTCTCCAGGAGAAGCACTGGTTGTTCTGTATGCGTTTCCTGAAGGATCTAGCAATACTGTACAAGTTCCCCCAGAAGCATCTACTATTATTTCTACTATTTGTGATAGGTTAGAACTTCTAGGTGCTACATTTGCGTCAGATTTAATTTTATAGTAAGGTTTGTCTACATCTATATAAGAAAAGTGGACGGATTCCCCCAATGAAGTATCAGGAGATCTCAATACGGCAAAATCTGATACATAAGTATTATACCAATCGTAATTAGAAGTAGTGATGTTTTCATACAAGTTAGTGTACTGTTTTTTCACTATGAGATTATCTGTTACTACGTTTGTGAATTCACCTTTAGATGCTTTTATGTTTCCTGTAGTATTAAGAGGAACTTTTAACAGGTTTAGACTTGCATCGAAAAAATTACTGATAAATGTTTCAAACGCAGCGTTATTACTGTTAGCTATCTTATAATACTCGGGAATGAGAGTGTATATTGAAATCTCTTTGTAAATCATATTCTTAGTTTTATTTTAAGTTTTATAATATATATATTTGATTGAAAAATAACAGCTTCGTTATCTCATTTTTTTTACACTGTATTGTATTTTTTTGAAAACCTAATCAGATATATACAATATAATTATTAACATTTAAACTAAAATAAAATGGTTGAACAATCAGATTTTAATTGGTCTGCATACGAAGATGGATTCGTAGGATCAGTTAAGTTACAAAAAAACCTTAAAATACAAGGTACTTCTAATTACGACAAATGCTTTTCCCGCGAACCCTACGCACAAGAACTTTTTAACATTTTTACCAATAACAATTTTAAAGTTGTCAAAAAAGATTTGGCAAAGGATGATTGTGTGTTAGTTACTAATGTGTTAAATGTCGGGAAATTTTCTATGGAAATAGAAATAGAAGGTGGACTCGATATAAATATAGATCTTAAACGAGAAAAAAGGTTCGTTGAGATGTTTGGCCACGATTCTATAGAATCTTTTACTTCTGCATTATCTACAAAAGAAGGAAAACGCCAGTTTTTAGATCAAAACGTGAAAGCATACGTCGTGGAATCATATCCTTCTGTAAAAATATCTTTATGGCAAGGATACCTACAAACGATAAAATCCGAATTCATGAATCAGATCGATAATCCAGATAAAGCGTATACATGCACCATAAAAGAAGCTAACAAGGGAGGATTTTTTGTAGATATAATGGGTGTTGATGCATTCATGCCAGGGTCTTTAGCAGCGCCCAATAAAATAGTAGATTTCCAATCATATGTTGGAAAAAATGTGGTGGTGATGGTTGAAGATTTTCTTAAAGAAATGAATTCGTTTATAGTTTCACACAAAAGATACATTGATTTTATGCTTCCTAGGAGACTTAATGAATTGGATCTTAATAAGAAATACACTGGAACTGTAACTGGAACTTCTAAATATGGTATATTTGTAGAATTTGAAGAATTTTTTACTGCTCTTTTACACGTATCAAAAATGAGTCAAACTACAAAAGAAGCTTTCGAAAACAGACAATATAAGCCTAATGATGTTATAGATTTTTATATTTCTGAAATAAACAGAGATAACCGAATAATTCTTACAGAAGAAAGCCCGGAAGAAAAATACAATAGAATAAAGAATTTTATATTTGATGTAAAAGATAATTCTATTGAAAGTGAAATAGTCGCTATAATGAATTTCGGTGTTATAGTTAGTATAAACGACATAACTGGATTAATTCCTGTAAAAGAGTTTAAACGAACGAAAATTCAAACTAATTCTCTTAACATAAAAGATAAATTAAACGTTAAATTCGATGAATTTAGAGATGAAAAAATAGTATTCGCTTTAGCATAATAACGTTAAACCTAATTAAGTTAACCCGATAGTTTTGATACAACTCAAACTATCGGGTTTTGTTTTTTTAGATATATAAATAAAACAATTAAATATATGAACAACCCTAAAAGTTATTCTTTGTTAGAAGTTTTCAATCACGTTAATATTGGGTTCGTTTTTGAATTTTACAGTTCCAAAGGAACTTCTTTCATCGTAAAGGAGTTAGGAAACAAGACAATAAAAAACATAATGCTAACCAATAACATAGATTCTGTCCCATCGTTTGCAAATGCAGTTCTGGTTAAAGAGTATGAAGGAGATAAGCCTAGATATTCTTTTAAGCTTGCTCAACAAAATTTTCATTCGGCAACACCTATAGTAAAAAACGTGTTAGAATGGATATCTCAAACGTCAGAGTGCACCAATGACACACGAATGAAGGTTTACCTATCTTTTGATAATAAACACCTGAATACGTTAGAATCTATATCTCTTATGGATACTGCAAAGCTAATACTTAAGTTTGATGAGTCTTATATTTATTCTAGATTTCCACAACAAAAATCTTCTCCTTATTCTTTATCGATAAAATCTTTGTCAAGAATAAACGAAAACATATATTCATCTAGCATAATAAAGGGAAAAAACAGCATAATAAGAATTCCGATAAACGAATATGACGGCATAAATTTTAAAGATTACACCACTGGTGTTCTAGAATTTAATTATATAGGTGGCGCTAATTATTCTGAAAAAGATACAGAAATAATGGAAATTTTAGAATTTTATGTCATAAAAACATTCCAAAGTTTAAACGAACAATACTATACTAGAGAAGAACTTACTGAATTGAACGATTTAGCAGAGGGCTATATAAAACATCAAGATCACTTTCAAAACATAGAAAGCTTTACAGCCAATCATCCAGATATAAAGGTTTCGGTAAATTTAAACACTAGCGAACAAGCCATAAAAACATTTTGGCCAACCATAAAAAAACAACTATTTGAAATGGTAGTTAATAATTCTTTTTCAAAAGGAGAATTCAATTATGATAGTGATACAACTAAATGTCAAATAAGAAATGCTCATTTGAATGGAACATCGATAAAAAACATGGATTTAGTCGAATGTACTGTCTCAGGGGTGTTAGAAAACTGTTACTTATACACATGCAAAATATCTAATTCTAGAATATATTCATCTAAGATAATAAAAGAAAATTCTATAACTAATTCTTACATTAAAAACGCAGTAATAGATTCTAATAATCTTATAGATCAATGCGTGGTCGATAATTTGAACGAAATGATAAACTGTGTTATAAGAAAAAGCTTAATTAAATTTGCTGGAATAGGAAGTCTTGCTAAGTTAGACGAAAGTTCTACAATAGTAGAACTTAAGGAATATATGCCATCCGTAACCAACGGTGTTGAAGTAGAAGAAATAAGAGATTATAAATGGATATCTAAAATGTCTAAATCTAATGATATTGGATTCCAAAATATATATAAAAAACCTAAACTAATCATAAATAATGACTAAGCCAGAAGTAATCGATTTTGTTATTGCAGAAATTACTGCATCTTGTTCTCTTCCATTTTCTCCACCAGTAAATGAAGTAGAAAGAATAATAGATTTAGAGTCTAAGTGGCTTTATAGAGAGTATAGAGATGCTTTAGATGCAAGATGGTATATAGTAGATAAAAGACTGTTTCAAACTGCAGATTGGAAAAAAACAAGAACATTCCAAATGCCATCGTGCGTTGAAGGAATAAGTACCATATATGAAATGACAAGTGGTCAAAGGGTTTTTGGTATCAACGATCCTGACATGCATTTTGATAGGTTAATGGCAGCAGATATGTATCTTTCACCGCTGTCTTCAGATCAAATAACATATAGAACGATACAGTGGAGTTTCTGGGATTTAGCTAAACAGTTCAATTTAAGAGATGTGCAGTTTAAGTTTAATCTAAATACGAAGCGAGTTAATATTCTAGGTAGAGATCTTCAAGAATCTCTTTTTATAACTACTTTAAACCGAATACCTGAAGAAGATTTGTATGAAGATCCTCTTTTTATAAAATGGATAATTGCAAAAGCAAAGATATCATTAGCAAAAATACTAGGAACTTTTAGTTATAATCTGCTTGGAAACGTTACGGTTAACTTTGCAGACATACGAGCAGAGGGAAAGGAAGAACTGGAAGAATTAAAAGAAAAAATAAAAAGTGATAATGTTCCAGATTGGTTCATTATGATGTCTTAAAATATAGATAAAATATGTATTATCCTCTTTTATTTGAAAGCCCAGATAGTATCACAGTAGATGGAAATAAAATCCACTATAATGACATTAATTCACCTATACGATCATTTATATTATTTGATACTAATGAAGTATGGGTTAGTAAAATAGGTGAAATTCATAATGACGTAAAAAAATACGATGTAGCTTCGCCAACTCTTAATAACTCTTTAGCTGGAAGAATTTGGTTAGAACCAAAGATAATTTCCTTTTGGCACAATCCTGTAGTGTTATACAAAAATAATTATGTAGAAAAAATTCATATATTAGAAAAAGCTTTTTTACCGTACAAGATTGATATGAAAGAGTATAAATATGACTTATATGACATATGGAACTATATGCCGTATAAGGTATGGAACGCTGAAATACTGATTAATTATCATAAAAATGGGAACACCCCCGTTTATGACTATCACGATTTTATGAAAATATTAGAAGAATGTAATAATTATAAAAATCCATCGACTATCAAAGATGAATTAAAAAATGAAAAGAAAGTATCTGCTAAAGGGCCTGGTTCTTATGGCACATCTTGGGATTCTAAAAATAACATTAGATATAGGATGACAAAAAACACATCTGAAAGCTTTTACCCACAATTAAAATAATAAAACAAATGGCATTAAACGTAACGTATAAAAGTTCAGAACTTATAGTAGATAAATTCAATTTAATTACTAATAGAGATGCTCTAGAAAAAGATGATATATTCACATCTCATGGTGATTGTATTGGATTAACTGCAGATGCTTATATAGCTTATGAGTATAGACCATTTATAGATGCAGTAAAAAACTGTTTTGTTAAGAAGATAACAAAGAAAGGTAAAATGTACATTCAAGGATATCGTCATCCGTACCACTTTACTCGTGATTATAACGATATGAGTAAAGATAACATTACGTAAGATCTTATAATGCTGACAATCACAAAACAACATGC
>Ga0105104_10000219_pt1 | contig 43425 bp, 81 predicted proteins | sample PPLLaktember2015_3_FD_87034 | JGI IMG/M metagenome (GOLD analysis project Ga0105104, IMG submission 87034) | Freshwater sediment microbial communities from Prairie Pothole Lake near Jamestown, North Dakota, USA - PPLs Lake P7 Core (6) Depth... | ecosystem: Environmental > Aquatic > Freshwater >... | reverse complement strand
CTGCTCGCGTCCCTCGCCTGTTCCACGCTTCCGGTAAAGCCTACCGCTGCTGTGAACACAGTGACGCATATCACCACCACGCCAACGGCGTCCCCGCGTGTGACCGTGACTGGCAACGTCTGGATACGCAACGCAGCTGGCGCGAATACTGGCTACTGGCTGAACAGAGGCAGCGAGATAGCGGCGGAATGTGACGGTAACTACTGCTACATCGTTGGAAGTTCTGGACACTTCTGGCGGGGATGCAGTTCAGACAATGCGGGGCTCGGATGCCGATAGAAAGGATAGCAAATGGATAAAAAAAGGTTAATCGAAATACTTGAACTGATGCGTCGCTTTAAACATACAGAGTGTGAAGATGGCTTTTATTCTTGTCCGGCGCACCCTGACTATTTCGGTGTAGATGGTTCTGGCGAGTGTCGGTGCGGTCTTGTGGAAGATAACGCTAACCTTGACGAAGCCCTGCGAATTATCAATGCCGACGACTGACCCCGTTATCCTGCTCCTGCAAGCGCCGTTTGCCGCCGTGTACCTGTTGGCGCTGGTGTCGTTTATCGCAGACCGCGAGCGGGAGCGCGGGAAGGTGGCGACTGTGGATGCGGCGCAGTATGGACTGGAACCAATCGACCGAATGTCGAGAGAGTTTATTATGAGGCAACTATGACAGACTTGGTTTTGCACCTCAAAAGGGAATACTTTGACCAGATTGTTAGCGGTGAAAAGACCGAGGAGTACCGCCTCGCAAATCCGTATTGGACAAAGCGCCTCGAAGATCGGCATTATGATTTTGTCGTTTTGTTGTGCGGTTATCCGGCGAGAGAAGATCGCAGGCGGCGAATTGTGCGATCTTGGAAGGGATATACCCGCAAGACAATCACACACCCACATTTTGGAAACTCGCCAGTTGAGGTATTTGCAATCGTAGTGGAGGTGAAGCAATGACAAACCCACTCAAGGTAACTAGCAGGCAATTCAAAAAATACAAGCAGAATTTGAACGGCGGGCAGGCAGATCCTAAAAAGCCGCCATCAAAGGCAAAGCGAAAGAGCGAACTAATGACGAGGCACCTGCTAGAGATCGAGAGGGCTATTGGCGGGCGGATCACTCCTGCCGAACTGCGGTCGGCTCTATTTCAGGCGAGCCGTGATGTGTACGTTGCTGCTATGCTGAAGGCGAAACAGTAACGCTTTTGCAATAGTTTCCGTGCCCAGCGATTGCTTGCAGCGCGGAAACGGCGTACAATAGGGGCGGGAGACGGTTGTTGAATGGTGACAGGGATTTTTGGCTCGTAGCTTTATTCTTAGTGGTGTCTTGTCTTTTGTTGTGGTACTTAATTGGGCTCATACAATGGCTGATGTAACAACGGAGAACGAATGAAAGAAGAAACCGAAGTCATTGGATTGCAGTTGGATACCGGACAATTCCGTGAAGAGGTGCTACGCAGGCTCAAGATAGCCATCGCAAACAGCGAGGAGGCGGCAACCCTGGCGCGGCGCGTGGCGGATGCGTGGGACGCGGAGCATAAAGCCGCCGAGCCAAAGCGCGATCTTATGGATGCCCTTATCAGTGGCTTGGGGCAGTTCGTAGCGGAGTGGTCTGCAAGAAAAGACGCACGAAAAAAGAACAGGTGATATAATAGGCAAGTAACAAACAACTTAAGAATCACAGGCGCGCAAAAGCGTTGGTGACAGTAGACCGCTGAAAGGCGGCGCGGAAGCAGAAATGTAGCCGTTTTGACTCTGACAACAGAGTTGAAACGGCTTTTTATTTTGTCAAAATATACAGGAGAAATCTAATGACCGTTGAACAGTTAGGCTCTATCGCTGGTGTAATTCTTTCACTCGCTATCGCGTACATTCCCCAGCTCGCGGAATGGTACGGCAAGTTTGACACGGCAGGCAAGGCGCGCGTGATGGGCATCCTGCTTGTGGTTGCGGCTCTCGGTGTGTTTGGTCTGAGTTGCGCCAACGTCTTTATGCTGGTCGCCTGCACCGTGGAAGGCGCAAAAGACCTGCTGGGTATTCTGATTGCGGCTCTCGTGGCGAATCAAGCCTCTTTCGTGTTGCTGGTTCAGCCGTTCCAGAAGCCCGCTGAAATTTCAGGATAGCGGGGAAATCCATTGAAAAACGCGGCGCAAGCAGTGACAAAACTTTTTCTTTCGCGGGATATTGATGCGATGCTCACAGGTCAATGGGGGTCTGGGTTGACGCAGCGCACAGACCGCCACAGTGGGACAAGTGTCCACAGTCTTGCGCCGCGTGTTTCTACAACAAAAACTCCCGCGCCGAAACGCGGGAGAAACCGCAGCCCGCTAGGAGGCTACAGTATGACGAGTTTATCACAAATCACATCGCAGCAGAGGGGGCAATAAATGGAGGGTTTTTGGTCGGCACTCACAGACCAGGCGCCCGGTTTGGCATTTGGGTTAGCAATCACAATATTATTTCTCAAGGCAATTGAAAAGCGTGATCAGTTGATGGCGGAGCGCGACAAGATGTTTTTGTCACAAATGGACAAGATCGTTGAGCGCATGGCTGGACTGGAAACGCTGTGGATTTCTCATGACAAGTGGGAACGCGAGGTAGTAGGGGATATCAAGACGGCGACGCGGAGACCACACAGGAAGGTGACAAGATGATTCAAGTAAAAAATGTCTCTGACCAAATCCAATGTATTTGCGGGTACTGGCAAACCCCACTGAACTATTGCCCCAACTGCGGGAAGAAAATTGAAGAACCGAAGGTTACTACTTCACCAAACACTTTCACGTACAGGTATGTCCCGGTTGTTTACGTTTACTGCGCTGCGTGTCATCAATATCACCAATCCGGCGCACCGTGCTATCCAGAAAACAACACGGCTTGTTATACAGCGCAGGCGGCGAAATGATCGACGACACCGACATTGTAAAGGCTTGCTGGGTGCTGGCTTGCATGTCAAGTTACTGTTTCTGGCTGGCTGGGATGGTTGGATGAAATTCGGGTTTGACATTTCGACGTACCAGGATTCCACTGTCATCTTTGGAAATGTAGACTTCCACAAGATGCGGGATTACGGTGCGTCGTTTGTCATTATCAAAGCGGGGCAGGGTGACTGGATGGACCAGGATTTCCCTGTCTCGTGGACGAACGCCAAAGGTGTACTGCCGCGGGCGAGTTACTGGTATTACGATAACCGCTATGACCCCAAAGAGCAGGCGCAACTTTATTGGAACATTATCAGGGACGACCCCGAAGGTATCTGCTGGCTTGACTTGGAAGATAGGCAGTCCGGCAGTTACGCAGGCTGGCGCAAGTGGTACGACTTCATCGTTGAGTTTCAGCGTTTGTTGGGGCGTGAGATTGGAATTTATACGGGGTTTTATTATTGGGTTGAGCGCATGGCATACGCGACCGAGGCGCAGATTGAATACTGGAAGCAGTTCAAATTGTGGCTTGCTAGTTACCCGGAAAACCCATTTGAGCCTGACTATGAAAACATTCTTATCCCGCCTCCGTGGGACAAATACGAGATCCTGCAAAGCGGGACACCTGCTATCGGGTTGGCGGCAGGGGTTGAGTCAAAAGATATTGATTACGACCTGATGACAGACACCGCATTTGAGCAGATGTTTGGGCAAGTCTACCAGGAAGGAGAAAGTATGACGAGATACGAGGCAACGAACTTGTACAGCAATATGGCGTTTCGTCCAGACCACAATACGGATAACGTCAGAATTGGCTTGTACTCAGCGGAGCAGAAGTGGCATGGAAATTATATGTTCGTGGCTACAGAGCAGTTGCGCGACGGTTTCGGCAAGGTCATTCAAGAGGTCGGTGATATGTGGTTGCAAGTCACAGACATCAACGGCGCGCCGAAAAAAGGCTGGGTGGCAATCATCCACCTGGGCAAGCCGTTTTGCACGTACACGGATAACGGGGTAGTGCCTCCGGTAGAGCCTACCATCGCCGCGATCAAGCGCGTGCTGATCGACGCCGAAATGAGCGACGGGACAACGCAGCAGTTTACAGGGACGCAGTTTACGAAGCAATTGGAGTAATAATGGCGAAATATCGTAAGAAACCAGTTGTAATTGATGCTATCAATTTTGATGAATTAGTTGAAATTGGAAGGGCGAGCGGCGCGCCTCTTTATGACGGTATGGCGTGGTCGTTCGAGTATCAAGGTCAACCAATCACACAAGAAAACGATGAGTGCTATCTTATTCCAACAAGCGAAGGCTTAATGAATTTTACTCCACAAGATATGCTCATCACTGGAGTGAAAGGCGAAATCTATCCATGTAAACTAGATATATTCGCCGCGACCTACGAAGAGTTAGACGCAAATTCTCATGCCTAGTATCACTATTGATACCACCTCGGGTACGTGGACATCGCCGCTGGTGAAGGTGCAAGCCGGAACCGTCCGCTACTTCGCAAAGCACGAATGGGCGCAGGCCGACATTAGCAGCCGCCCAGCCGTGCAGCGTGTTGGCGAATACAGCGATCACCTCAACGGGCACTTTTCAACTTTCGGCTTAGGCTGGCAGTTCTTCGCAATGGACTTGGCGTCAAAGATTGTATTTGGCAAGTATCACGATGAACTGACGAGAGATCAATACCGCTGGCTTGCCAACAGGCTCACGGAAGTCTACGGAAGCACAACGGCATTTTGCAACGGTAAGGGATTGACGACACACAGAAACCACCTGACAGGCGAGAACGGTACCGCAGACGAACCAGGGATTTACACGCTGATTTGTACCGGCGCAAGCCTGGGTGGGGCGGAGGTCGGGAACATGCTGAAAGTTGCGCACTTCGATGCGACCCAGCCGCCGCCCGACGTTTCCACAATTGACCCGTACACCGACCCGCGCGTGTTCTTTGCCACGATCATCGGCAAGGGCGCAAGCGGTTATCGGGTGTACAGGTTTGACCAGTTGGACGGTTACGACGTACCTGTCCCGTTCATTGCTTCGCGGGATGTGTATTACCCGCTGGCAGACCTTGAGAAGTACGTCAGTGATAGCAAGCGCAGTTGCTACTATCCATAGAAAGGAAACTGCATGGAGTTACTTTGTAAAAAATGTGGATCAGGAAACACCAGACCGAGAGGCGATAGAACAGAGTGTTTGGATTGTGGATCTCGGTGCAAGGCAGAAAAAACAGACTACAAAGCAACCGGGCGAATTGTAATCAATGTGACAATCCCAAGAATTATGGGGCACAAGGATTTGTTGAAGTTCCTTAAGTTGAGTTCTGCGGATTGGGAAATCGTAAAGATTGAACCCGGAAAATCTGAGGGCTACCGAAAAGACAGACAGGTTGAATGGCACGTTAAAAACGGAAAAGTGGTAGATGGTCACGTGCGCGATTCGGGGAGGTTGCTTGTTGAGCAAATGTTTTCGGTACGGGTAACGCTCCGCCCGAAACTGGAAGAGAAAGCCGCGCGTAACGAAGTCGAGTTAATCAGGAAAGAGGCTATTGCATACGCGCCGAAATACAAATTGATTCGATACCCGAAAATCAAGGATGGATTACTGTACGAGTTTATGGTCCCTGATTTGCACCTCGGGCGGCTGACAGATAGCGACGAAGTAGGCAAGGAGTCAAGCCCTGACTTGTACGTTAAAAAGGCAGAAAGCGCGGTGAATGGTCTTTTGGCTAGGGCGTCCCATTATCCAATTGAGAAGATTTTATTCCCTATCGGTAATGACTTCTTCAACGTCAACAACGGCGGGAACACAACCGCCCACGGAACACCGCAAAGGGAAGATCCTCGCTGGCAGAGAACGTACAGCCTGGGAAAGAAAATGATTATAGGGCTGATTGACACCATGACAACCATTGCGCCTGTCGAGGTTCTGATCGTGAAAGGCAACCATGACGAAGAGCGGATTTTCTATTTTGGCGATACTCTCGCCTCGTGGTTTCACAATAATAAAAATGTTGTGATTGATCACAGACCAATAGGGCGCAAATATTACCAATACGGCAAGGTCATGTGGTTATTTGCTCATGGGTATTACGAGAATGTAGAGCGGATTGGCGCACTCATGCCCGGAGAAGCTCCGCAGATGTGGGCAAACACGAAGTACCACGAGTGTCACTTAGGAGATAAGCATCACAAAAAGGAAACGTTCGTCAAAACGGATGAACTCAAGAACGGCGTAATGGTTAGGATATTTAGGAGTATTGCAGACAAAAGCGTTTGGGAGTTCGATAAAGGATTTGATTCGATGAGTGCCGCCGAGGGTATGTTGTGGCACAAGGAAACGGGACTAGAAGCGCAGTTCCCGGCAGAGGCATAAGGTACTTATATGCCAACTACCTTGCGATGCTCAACCCGCTTTGTAAACTTGGCAGGCGTGATTGTAAACTCGCCGGAGTATCAAGCAGACGTGGCGGAGTGGCGGGCGCAGGTTGAGGAGATGTTTCAGGAACTTACGAGATAGAAAGGAAATTATGAACTACACAACTAATGACATTTACAGGTCGGAATTTGGCACGCAGACCGAGGCGCAGAAAACGCCAGAGGTGCAGGTAGCGCTCAAAGAAATGGATAAAGTGCTGGAAGAGCTTGAACAAAGCTTGCAGGGACTTGTGGCGCGGCTTGTGCCTGTGATGGGTCCAGAATATCCGCAAAAAGACAACCCTGTCCCCAACGTCCAACAGCCTCATTCCGATGTGTACAACCATATCAACAATATCCGCGGGCGGTTGGCGTCTGTGGTTGCGGCTCTGGTAGACATCAAGCAACGGCTGGAAGTGTGACGATAAGCAAAACCACCCTTTTGGGGTGGTCTGCACGGTGGACATTTTGCGCTACTCGCTTACACGAGGGAAGCGCGAGAGCGGGCGCTGCGCTTGGGGCTGGTGCTGGCGGCACCACGATCCCGGTTGCGCCCTGGCTGTTGCAACTAGCAGGTGCGGGCTGCTGAGGTAATTATAATTCAGTCTCTGAATTATGGCAATAGCGATACCAGTAGTGATACTGCGTATAAGTGTCGGTGGACTTTACCAGAAGTCTACCAGAGAAAGGATAGCGAATGTCATCGGTCTGCAAGCAGAACAGCAGGGCAGGGTACATGAAACGCTTCGGGTCGCGGTCGGCAAAGAAGATCGAGCAGGTCCGGCGGCGAATCAAGAAGGCGTATATCAAACGCGGCTTTTGGCTTGATGAGTGGAAGGATAGCGAATAGCAGACTTTCGCCTTTACTTGAATTATCGGCGTCAGTGGGTGGATGGTTACTTTTACGATGTTCACCCCAACACGTTTGCAGCGTGGGACGCGGGGCGGTGGGCGTACTACCTGGGCGAAGAAGGCAGACTCAAGAGTAAAGGACTATTCGGAAGCCTGCACATCCTCACCAGCAGGGGGGCGCGACCTGATACGGTAGCGCATGAACTTATACACCTGCTGGGCGACTATCTGAGACACCGAGAGGCAACGATCAACGTGTACAACGAGGAACGGATTGCAGAAATGTTTGACGGCTGGACCCGCAAGGTGTGGCGGGAATGGCAGAAGCGCGAACAAACGGAGGCTGAATGAGACGTAAATTTATCATGCTGATGAGCGGAGGAGGGGCGGACTTGACTGCGCCCGCGGTGCTGTCATTTACGGCAACTTCGCCGTCGAGTAGCTTGACCATCACCATCACGGCGTTTACCGCCGATGCAGACGCGGCGGCATTTATCATCACTGAATCGTCAACGCCTCCGGCGGTAGATGCGGCTGGGTGGAGCGAAGCAGCACAAACCGAATATGTGTTAACGGAGGATGCTACTTATACCCTGTACCCGTGGGTAAAAGATGCGGCTGGAAATATATCAGCGGAGTTCGGAACCCCCGTTACGGTTGTGGTCGACTCGGCTATTGAGTTCGCGGACACATTCACGCGTGCTGATGGGGCAGTAGGTAATGATTGGGTTGGCGCAACATATGCCATAGCCAGTGGTGCGGTACTCAACACCCCAACACTTGGGGCAGAATTATCCCCCGACGTGGGTATCGAGAACTGGACAAACCCCACCACACCGACAAACTGGGACTTATCTCTTGCTGGCACATCTTCAATTAATCAGGACACGACTGACAAGCACGGCGGATCGAGTTCGTGCCGAATGGATGTGGACGCATCCTCAAGCACGGCAGGCATACGCAAAACGCTAGCGGTGGGTGGGGATAACCAATGGCTGCACCTTGATTTTTGGGCGAAGTCAGTCGGGACCCGATATGTAAACCCGTTCATTGACAGCATAGCAACAATCGTGGCAAATGATGAGAGCTTCAAGCCGGGTGCAAGTTGGGTAAATTTCAAGTGCGCGCTCAAGAGTAATACAGGGCTGAGGCAATTACGCATATTCGAGGGCAACCAGGCGTCAGAGAGTCTGTGGCTGGATGACGTTTCCATCAAAGCAATTACCGGATCAACGATAACACTGACCCGCCCGCAATACCCAACGGCGGATTATGTCGTGGAAGTCAATGTCACGGCGCGCGAAGTTGGCACGATGGCGGGGATCATATTTGCGCTGGACAACCCCGCCAATCCACTCAACTATTTACTTATTGCAGACAATGGTAAATACCTGCGGCTGTATAAAGCCCTGAATGGGGTCTTATCTAAAGTTATAGATGCCTCAGGTGGTTTAGGGACAGGGGTCTTACGCGTTGCAAAGCAGGGTACAAGCGTGCGTGTGTTCAAGTCTGATATTGTGGTGATTGACACGCAAACAATATCAGATGCGGCGATCAAAGACAACCAGTACGCCGGGATATTCTCGACCTATTCCGCAAATACATTTGATAGTTGGAGCGAAACGGTTCGAGGCGCAGGAGGGAGCGACGCGTTTTTGGCGCCTTTTTTTGATAACCTGTTTATTACTGGCATTGGCGACAGCATCACGGCAGCCGCAACAGATGAAGAGGGAACGGGTGGGCACATTGGCATATTGATCACCGATTTACGCTCTGAGCGTGGCGAGTACATCAATGAATTACCCACCAAGCTGGCAACCGGTGGCTGGACATTATTACAGGTACATTCTGGTTTAGCGGCATGGCTGGCTGGATATTCAGGCGAGGACCCCGCTTACATCTTATTCGAGATTGGAGCGAACGACATTACAGACACGTATTGGGGCACGGCTGGATACACAGAATCGGAGTGGAAAGCAACACTCGGAAGCGACCTTGACGCTATTCATACAGCGTTCCCGGCTACGAAAGTCTATTTAGCTAAAACGTTCCGTGACGGAGCCACTGAGCTTTCGAGAATTGCAACGCTGTGGACATGGCAACAGGCTGTCATTGCGGCGCGCTCATCCTTCTGTTTCGAGGGTATAGATAACGTCCCGATTTTTACGGGTCATCCTGAGTTGATGGATGGTGGAGTAATGGGAGTTCATCCAAACCATGACGGTTATGTTTTGAAGGCGGCGGCATGGAAAACGCTATTAGGTCTATGAACACCGTTTCTGTCTTTCTCTCCCGCTTCTTCCTGCCGCGGCGCGAATGGTACCTGGCACGTTGCAGAAAGGGAATTTGATGTTTGCGACATTGTATCTTATCGAAACCAACCAAGAGAGTCCGATTTATGAGCGCCTCAGCCACTCCCCTGATTTGTTCACAGACGACGAACTACGGTGGCTAATGAGAATGTACGAAGGACGCAAGCCGAAAGGCAGAAACGCACAGATACCGGCGAAGGCTTATCTGATTTGGGAGAAGCGACACCCCTCCCCCACTGGAAAGGAACACGCATGAACCAACGTCTTGTCAAACTCTGCCTCTTCCCGCTCGCCCTGCTGCTGTGGGCGTTCTGGCACAGATACGAAAGTCCATACATCGGCTATCCGGTGCGCTGCGCTGGCGGGATGCTGGACGTGGAAGCGCCGAGGCGAAAGGATAACGTGAATTGATAACGATATTTGATCTACGCCGTGAGAGAGGTGTCCTTTGTGAGTGGTGCGGGGAGCGGGAAGCTATCGAACGTCATCACGCCCTGATTCACGACATAAAACGCTGGCACGATATTCTGACAGTAAAAGAGAACATCATGCAGGCGTGTGAAGTGTGTCACCGTGGAGAATGTGTATTGAACGGCTACGATGTGCGCGTCAAGTTCTGGCAGATCCAATGCGCAAGGTACGGCGTGGAACACATGGAAGATTGGGTGAACAGCTTGCCTGTAAAGCTGACATATTCGAGAAGGATTGATTTTGTAAATGGCTGAAGAGGCGATCACCTTCCCGGCAGAGATAATCAAGGTCCAGACCATGCAGGACGGCGCTATCAGGATAACGCTGGACCTGCCCGCCGACAAAGTAGCAACGGCGGCGAAACTGATGGAAGCGAAACAAAGAGGCTGTGTACTGGAAGTGGCAGCAGTGGCAATAGACAAGCAGATTAAGAGTGAAACTACAGGAAATGGAAGAAAAATCCACATCTGAGCGACTTTCTGAGATATTACCGAAACTGAGTAAAGACCAGTTGCGGTATATCGTCGCGCTTCAGGACTACCCCAGCAAAAAAGATGCGTGTGAGGCTGTTGGAATAAAGCCTAACACGGTCTACAAATGGGGGGAAGAGGTAGACGAAGCCGCCCGCCTCATGGCGCTCGAAGCCCTGGATGGTGCGCGGGCAATTCGCCGGAAGAACCTCGTAAAGGCAATGATGGTGAAAGCAGGCGGGCTGGATAGCGACAATGAAGTAGTGAGACAGAAAGCCGCGAGTGAAATTATCGAATGGGAGCTCGGCAAGGCTGACCAGCCACTCACCGGCAAGGACGGCGAGCCGCACTCACTCATTATTCCCGCCGACTTGATAGCGCCCGATTTCTTCGCTTCGCACAGGGCTATACATAGCGGCAAGTACAACGAGTTTGTCGAGGATGGTGGGCGCGGCAGTACAAAGTCGTCATTTATCAGTGTTGAGATTATTGAGTTGCTTGTCAATCACCCCACCTGGCACGCACTCGCCACAAGACAGGTAAAGGACACGCTGCGGGATTCGGTCTATGCTCAGTTCGTTTGGGCAATTGAGCAACTAGGGCTTACGGATTCATTCAAGTGCACCACCTCCCCACTAGAGATTGAATACCTGCCAACGGGACAAAAGATATATTTTAGAGGAGCGGATGACCCAGGCAAGATCAAATCAATCAAGCCGCCGTTTGGGTATATTGCTGTCTTATGGTTTGAGGAGTTAGATAGTTTTCGTGGTCCTGAAGTCGTGCGTAACATTGAGCAGTCGGCGATCCGCGGCGGTGACGAGGCATTCATATTCAAATCATTCAACCCGCCGAGAACGTCAAACAACTGGGCGAATAAGTACATCAAGACGCTTGGCGAAAAGACCTGGCACCACTCATCAAACTACCTGAATGTTCCTATTGAGTGGCTGGGTAAGGCGTTTATTGATCGAGCTGAATACCTGAAAGCAGTCAACCCTCCCGCATACGAACATGAGTATTTAGGAGTGGTCAATGGTTTGGGCGGGACAGTCTTTGAGAATGCCGTATCTCGTACCATCACAGATGAGGAGATAGCGCAGTTTGACCACATCGGACAGGGCATAGACTGGGGCTATTACCCGGATCCGTTTGCGTGGGGGCGCAGTCATTACGACCCGGCACGGCATAAACTGTATGTTTTCGATGAATACAGAGCGCAGAAGATGGGCAACGAGGCTGTTTACAAGGAACTTGAAAAGGCGGGCAGGTTGCATCCTGGCGAGTTGATCATTGCCGACTCTGCCGAGCCAAAGAGCATAGGCGATTTCAGGGCTTATGGTGCAAACATCCGCGGAGCCGAAAAGGGACCGGATAGCCGAGGTTATTCTTACAAGTGGTTGCAGTCGCTTGCGGAGATTGTTATAGATCCCGTCCGCGCGCCGTTCCATCTTGAGGAGTTCTTGAATTGTGAGTACGAGCAGGATAAAGACGGTAACTATATTTCAGAATACCCCGAACATGACGACCACTTCATTGATGAAGTGCGTTACAGAACAAACCTAATATGGAGAATGAGAGGACAATAAATGCGTAAGTGTTTGATCGTTGCTGCTTTCGTTGTTGTACTGTTGGGGTTTGCTGTGCCCGCTTTGGCGCTCGAAGAGATTACGCCTCCGGCTGTGCGCGAATTACACCCCACGCCTGTGATTGAGAACGATGTATTTATGGGCGGGCAGATCCCTGATTGGGTGACTGTCTGTGAGGCTACTGCTGTGTACGGCAATCCCAGCATAGGTGTAGAGCACGGATCGGTACGGGTCGGCGAGGTTGTGTGGGTGCGCGACGCCTCCCACGATAACACATGGATAATGATCGGGGTCGCGCGTTGGATTCCAATGCGCGCGGTTTGTGAGTGGTAAATAAAAGGAGAATATAAAATGTCTGATGCAAATTCAAACGGGATAATCGCCCAGGAAGTGACGCTGTACGATGTGGACGGGGCGGCGGTTAGCGCGTCGAATCCGTTGCCTGTTGCGCTGCAAACTACGCCAACAATTGACATTGGCGACGTGACGCTGTTGGCGGGCGAGGCGCACGTTGGGCAAGTTGGAGGAAACACAAAGAACATTGATGTAACCCCCACCCTGACCGTACACGCAGATTATGTGACGGGAGACTTCGTTGGCACATCAGGAACCCCCATTACTTTTACAGACGCCGCCCGCGTGAATGCCGGGACAGGCTGGGTAATCGGGGCACTGCTCGAAAACGATGTTGCCGAGGCGATTGCTTGCGAGTTGTGGCTGTTTGACGCCACCGTTACCCCTCCAGCAGATAGCGCCGCATGGTCAATATCAGACGCCGACGCAAAGAAGTGTATCGGGGTTATCAAGTTCCCTGCCGCCGATTGGGTGCAAAGCGCGCTGAATGCCGTTTGTCGATCAGCGGTCTATGCTATTCCGTTTACGTGTGGCGCAGCTTCCAAAAATCTGTTTGGCTGTCTTGTGACGCGCGGAACACTGACAAGTACAGGGTTGACGGTGCGACTAAACGTAGCGCAAGACTAATGGCGCGGGTGAGGTAAACCATGTTTCAAAAAATCCTGCGATGGATTCGGGAGGTACTTTCTAAGATGTTTTCGACTCAAAACGTAAAACAGGCGCTTGGCGTCGATATTGCTATAAGCCCATTGATGGGCGACGCTCTCCAAAGATGGTCAGATATGTACGAGGGACGCTCGCCGTGGCTGAGTGCCGACACGGAAAGCCTCAACCTACCAGCGACCATTGCGGGAGAGATTGCGCGCCTCGTGACAATCGAAATGCAGGTGGATGTCACCGGCAGCCCGCGCGCCGTGTTTCTGGCGGAACAAATGAGGCCAGTATTGACTCGCATTCGGCAGGACGTGGAAAAGGGCTGCGCAAAGGGTGGTTTGTGGTGGAAGCCGTATATCAAAGGCAGTGTGATTGCCGTGGATACTGTGCAAGCCGACCAGGGGTATCCCGTCTCGTTTGACTCAAGCGGCAAAATGACGGCTTGCGTGTTCAGCGACCAGCGCAAGATCAGGCAGTATTGGTACACACGGCTTGAATATCATAGCCTGGTTGGTACGAGTTACAACATTCGCAATGCCGCCTTTAGGTCATCTGACACCAGTTCACTCGGGCAGCCTATCCAGCTTACAGAGGTCGAGGAGTGGGCAGACATTCAACCCGAGGCGACGATCCTAAACGTGACCGCGCCGCTGTTTGGATACTTTCGCTATCCCATTGCGAACAACATAGACACCACCTCTCCCTTGTCTGTGTCGTGCTACTCGCGCGCGCAGGATGGCAGTAACGTCAAGTTGATCCAACGTGCCGATGAAATATTCTCGAATCTCATGTGGGAGTTTTCGAGCGGTAAGCGGCTAATATATGCAGACGAGCTTGCCTTTGAGTTAGGGACGGACGGAAAGCCAAAACTACCAGACAAGCGGCTTTACCGTACCCTGAAATCTACAGGAGACATTGGCGGAAAACAAAACAAACTGTTTGACGAATGGTCGCCTGAGTTCCGTGAGGCTGCGATCAAGTCTGGACTGAACGACACCATGCGCGAGATTGAGTTTGTCTGCGGCTTGGCGTACGGCACCCTTAGCGACCCGCAAACCGTTGACAAGACAGCCACAGAGATAAAAATATCCCAGCAGCGGTCTTACTCCACCGTGACCGATTGCCAGAAGTCCCGACAAACGGCGCTTGATAGTTTGCTTTATGCAATGGACGTATGGGCGACGCTTGGCGGTCTTGCGCCGCGCGGTACGTATGCCGCCAATTATGAGTTTGATGACTCCGTCATTACAGACAAAGAACTGCAGTTTGCCCAGGATATGCAACTCAAGGCAGGCGGAATGATGCCGGGTTATATGTTCCTGATGCGCAACCGTGGACTAGACGAGGCGACGGCTAAGAAGTGGATTACAGAGACGCAAGCCGAGCAACCCGAGCCGAATGATTTATTTGGTGACGCAGGCGCATAGTGCTGACAGAAGATCAATTCGACGTTTTGCCTAATAACGTGCTTGATGTGTACGAAGAGTACACGCTATCCGTTATCCGTGATATTGCCCGTCGCCTTGCCGGGATGGACATGACGAGTACAGCCGCGTGGCAGATGCAGCGACTCACGGAAAGCGGCAAGACGTTCGAGAACGCACTCAAGGAACTGTCAAAACTGACAGGCAAATCAGAGGCAGAACTGCGCGCCGCATTCAAGGCGGCAGGCGTCAAGTCTATTCGCTTTGATGACAGCATTTATAAGGCGGCAGGGCTGAATCCGTTACCACTGAACCTCTCCCCTGCTATGTCTCGCGTGCTGGCTATCGGTCTGCAAAAGACGCAGGGCGTTATGAACAACCTGACGCTGACCACGGCGACCAACTCCCAACAGTTATTTATATCGGCGGCAGATCAGGCTTATATGCAGGTGAGTAGCGGCGCAATGTCCTATGATCAAGCGATTCGGTCGGCGATCAAAAGCGTTGGGGCGAGTGGATTGGAGGTAACGTACCCAGGCGGAGCGCGCGACAAACTGGACGTAGCCATGCGGCGAACGGTCCTGACGGGTGTATCCCAAACGGCGGGGAAGCTACAGGAAGCGCGCGCCGACGAGATGGGGCAGGATCTTGTACAGGTTTCAGCACACGCAGGCGCACGCAATACCGGCATTGGACCTGCAAATCATGAAAGCTGGCAGGGTAAGATTTACAGCCGTTCGGGTACATCCAAGAGATACCCGTCATTTGTTGAGGTAACTGGATACGGGACAGGCGAGGGTTTGGGTGGCTGGAATTGCCGTCACTCATTCTATCCGTACTTCGAGGGCATATCGCGTAACGCATACAACAGCGCGACCCGCGGGCAATTGGCGCGGTCATCCGTCAATCTGGAAGGCGAAAGAGTGCCGATGTACGACGCTACTCAGATGCAGAGGGAGATTGAGCGCAAGATCCGTTACTGGAAGCGACAATCGGAAGCACTCAAGGCGGCGCAACTGGACAACATGAGGGAGGCTGCGAAAGTTGCAGAATGGCAGCGGCGAATGCGTGAATTTATCGAGCAAACGAAGCTCAACAGGCAGAGAGTGAGGGAACAGACTTGATGACACAAGAGGAGAAGTTGATTGCAAGGATCAAGGCTCTTGACCCATCGTCTTTGTACGAGATTGTGGTGTATATCACGCCGGAAAAGACTATCGGCTTTTGGTTTGTGAAAAAGGAACCTGTCAAACTTGAGGGCGAGAAGAAACCAGAAGCGCCGCAAAGCGTATATAATATGAGTACATAAGTGAAAGGAACAGCGTGAAAACTCTATTGCAATTCTTCTCCGGCACTCTTGGCGTTATCCTGGCGATTGTGTTTTGTGGCTTTATGTCTATCATGGCTTGCGTGATCGGCTCAGGCGTTGTGGTAGCGATTGCAGGAACACCGACGCCGTAACGAAACTATTTGCGCGACAACGAAACACGTGATATAATTATTTTATAGTTTGGGGGCAAACAATCTAACGGATAAAACCGTGTAATATCGAGCGACACAAGTAGACCCAGCCCGTGACTCTTTCGAGAGTCATGGGCTTTTTTGTCTTAATTCGTGAACCGCAACACGTACAAAAAGGCGGGCGCAAGTGGACGCAACCACGTGACTAAGCGTAGCGCGATCAAAGGAAAGGACAGATAAACCATGAAAAGGGAACAACTCAAGAAACTCGAATTGTCAGACGAACAGATCGACAAGATCATGGCGATGCACGGCGAGGACGTGGAAGCACAAAAGAGCAAGATAACCACGGCAGAAGCTGAAGCCAAAACCGCGAGGGAACAACTCGAAGAGGCTAACAAGCAAATTGAGTCCTTCAAAGGAATGGACATCGAAGGTGTAAAGAAAACCGCCGACGAATGGAAGCAGAAAGCCGAGCAAGCACAGAAAGATGCCGACGCGCAGGTTGCCAAGATCCGTTTCGACATCGCTCTCGAAAAGGAATTGAAAGAGTACAAGGTCAAAGACCCGTCTGACGTTATCCCTCATCTGAAAGCCGACATGCTCAAACTCGGGGAAGATGGCAAATTCATCGGACTCAAGGAGCAGGTCGAGCCACTCAAGACCTCGAAAGATTATCTGTTCGCAAGCGACGAAAAGACCCCCGTCATTGTGACGGGCGGGCAAAACCACTCAATCATTGGCGACAAGATTGGCGACGCCATCAGGACCGGCGCAGGCTTGACGCCTCCTAAATAGGAGTAAGAAATGACACAAGGATTTTCCGGGCAACTTGTAACCAAGTTTCAGCCCATTCTTGACGAAATCTACAAAGCCGCATCCGTGACGGCTCGTATGGACGCAATGACGAAGCCTGTCAGTTTTGCGGGTGCTAATGTTGTGAAAGTGTTCAAGACCTCATTGATCGGTCTTGGCACCTACAGCCGAACCGCTGGTTATGCCGCTGGCGACGTTACTGGCACGTGGGAAACTCTCACCCTGGCGACCGAGCGCGGACGCGAATTATTCGTTGACCGCGAGGACGACGAAGAGACGCTGGGTATGGCGTTTGGAACTCTTGTTGGCGAGTATATGCGGACACTGGTTGTCCCCGAAGTAGACGCCTACCGTTTCAGCAAGTACGCATCCTGGGCGAGTATTCAGGAAGTCGCAAGTCCGACGACCCTCAGTGCCTCGACAGTGTTGTCCGCGATTGACACAGCCACCGCCGCAATGAACGCCGCGGAAGTTCCCGCCGATGGGCGTATCCTGTATGTGTCTGACAGCGTTCAGACCTTCTTGGACCAGTCCGTAACCCGCATGTACGGTAACGACTCGTCAATCAGTACGATGGTCAATCGTTACAACAACATGGATGTAATCATGGTCCCACAAACCCGCTTCTACAAGGGCATTACCCTGGATGCTGGCAGCGGAGCAACGGCAGGCGGATTCTCTAAGACCTCTGTAACCGGCCGCGACATCAACTTCCTGATGGTTCACCCATCCGCGGTTTTGCAGGTCAAGAAACATGACAACCTGAAAATCTTCGATCCCGACACCAACCAGGACAAAGACGGCTGGAAGATCCAGTACCGGCTGTATCACGACGCATTCGTTTACACCTCAAAGGTGAACGGCGTTTACAGCCACATCAAAGCGAGCTAACCATGTTGCTTGAAAATGTTGGCATTCGCATGGAGATAGTAAACCCCATTGATATTGAGCACCTCAAGTCATTGGGTTGGAAAGAAGTCAAGTTGCCGAAACCCGAAAAAGCGGAGGAACAACCCGCCGAGAAGCAGGGCGGCAAAAAGGCGGTGAAGAATGGGTAACACACACGGCGCTGATTGGGTTCAGCGCATCCCCCTGAACGCCCAGCAAGTCGCGTCTGCTGGTAATGGTGGTTTTGCTACCGCTGCCGCATCGTTGGCGGCCGCACAGGCTGGCACAAAGATCATGATCGACAACGCGGCTGAATGGGACGAAACTCTGACGCTTACACAGCACAAGGTAACGCTTGAGGGTGTAGGTGCTCATAACTCAACTCGTATCACTGGACTCTCCCCTGCTGGCACCGGACTGACGGTCAACGGCGCATATGATGTGAAGCTTGAAAACTTGAACATCTCCGGGCGCTCGACTGGCGCGGGGCTGAAGCTGACCGGGCAGATTCGACGCCTCCACGCGAAGGACTGCCGCTTTGCCGGTGGCGCTGATGGCGTATTGATCGAAGCGTCAAGCGGCGGGCAGGTCGTTGACGTTCTCTTTGAGAACTGCCGTTTTGAAGGGACCGCCGGTGTGCATTTCACTGCGGGTGGCGGCGATCCTGCTTCGCAAATCTATTTCAAGAATTGCGATTTCCAGTATTGTACGGGTCGCTGGGTTCATTTGGACGGTATTCATGTTACCGGCTTGTTCCTGCAAAATTGCAACTTCCTGCCAACCGAAGCAGGCGCGGCACCGGCAACAAAGGGAATTACCGCCAACTTCACCGGGACGACCGGGATGATTTCAGGATGCAACCTCGCTCTTACGACTCACGCAAGCGCCTCAATTGAACTGGCAGCTGGCGTGCTGTACACCGGCAATACAACGGAAGAGGGCGTAAACACCGCCCGACCCGACTAAAGCAAACGGGGCAGGAATAAACCCCTGCCCCATCTACTTATGACAACTGCGTACACCGACTATACCTATTACACGACCACATACCTGGGTACATCCATTGCCTCCGCCGACTTTGCGCGGCTGGCGTTGCGCGCATCTGCCGTCATTGATTCCATAACGTTTGGGCGCGCTGCAACCGACACAGACAATACAGACGCCATCGAAATGGCAACGTGTGCGGTAGCCGAAGAGTATCAGCGCGTGGAACTGGACGGCAACGCGGACGGGATAGCCAGCGAGTCCATCGGCTCCAACTCTGTGACCTATACAGAGAACAGTGCCAAGCAAAGGACGGCAAACGAAAAGTATATCGCCTCTGCCGCGGTCTATCTTGGCTCCACTGGCTTAATGTTCCCTGGCTTTGCCGCTGGGGAGTATTCAGGAGAAAGCGCCTCAGATGAGGACTAACACCGGGATCACTGTCTACAATAGATATGCGTCCTCGGGCTCGGAAGCCTACCAGCGCACACAGATCCCTGCCGTGGAGTGGGAGAACCGCAAGGCGTCCAACGTGATTGCAAGTGGTGGAAATATGGCAGCCGATAGCGCGGTTGTCTACATTCCGTTTACGTGTGATGGGAGCGAGAATTACACCAAGCCGAAGGCATGGCAGGCGCTTTCGTCCAAGACAGGCAAATGGACCCTGCAAAATGGCGACTACGTTGTTAAGGGACTGGTAACTGACACAATTAGTGCAAGCTTTACGATTTCGCAACTCAAAGCCAAGTATGACGACGTTCTGCAAGTCTCAAGCGTGGATACCTTTGACATGGGCAGCGTTTCCCTTCAACACTGGAAAGTGAGTGGGCGATGAGCGGACCTGTTATCGAAACCCCGCGCGGAACCATTACGATCAACGCTAACGGCAAAGCGGAGTTGAAGTTCAATTCTAAGTTTCGCAACCGCTGGCAAAGTAACTACAGCGCCGCGCAGAAGTTTGTCGACTCGGAAGTGTTGAGGCTGTGTGAGCCGTATATCCCCCTGCTTACCTCGATGCTCATCAAGTCGGGGATTTTAGGAACTGACGTAGGCTCGGGTACTGTTCAATGGATAGCACCATACGCAAAGGCGCAGTACTACAGCCCTCGCAAGCCCGGTAGTAGCACAGGACCGCTAAGGGGTCCGCAATGGTTCGAGCGCATGAAATCCGTAAGCGGTAAAGAGATTGTCGCCGGAGCCAGAAAGATAGCAGGCAGAGAATGACAACCGTTGTAATCTCAGAAGCTGTCAAAACGTATCTCAAAACCTATTCAGGTATTGGGTCCAGTGCCGTTGTTTTGGTGGATTACCTCAGTGGAAACCCAAGTGAATATGCCGTGTCCCAGCAACCTGGGACAGTTGTGCTTGAAACCTACCTGACCGGCGCAACTGAACGTCAATTCAACTTTGCCCTGCAAATGATGGCATATACCGCAGATGACGCCGCCCGGATTGCCAACAGTGGTTTTTTTGAAGGCGTGGCGGCTTGGCTTGAATCGCAAAGCGAAGCAGGTACATTCCCGACGCTCAACACCAACCAGCACCCCACAGACATTAGGGCTACGGGGCAACCGTTCTTGTATCAGCAGGGCGAGAGTGAAACGGCAATCTATCAAATGAACTGTGCGCTACTGTACGATCAGGACGCACCCTAGAAGGAGAAATAATGGCAAAAATCAAACGGTCATTAGTTTTGACCTACCTGGACACCACTCCCGCGGCAAGTGAAACATGGTCGCTGCTTGGAGATGGCGTTACTACGGGTCTTATCAACATGAACCCAAAGACCACAGAAGAAACCTATATTACAGACGACAACGCAACGATTACGGTAGACTCCTACGCCCCCACCATGCCCATCGAGATGACGTGTGTCACGGGCGATCCGGTCTTTGAGTACATCGACGGATTACGCAAAAGCCGCGCTGTGCTTGGTGACGCCGAAACCGAAATCGTCAACGTCTGGAATTACGAGACCGGCGGACCCACGGCCGCACCGGCAGAGAAACAAGCCGTCAGTATCCAGATCGATTCGTTTGGTGGGGATGGCGGACAGGCAACCAAGATCAATTTCACGATCAACTTTGTGGGCGATCCGACAGCGGGAACGTTCAACACAACGACTCCGGCGTTTACTCCGAGCTAGGCGGCGCTATGGCAAAGATCAAGCGCAATCAGTTCAAATCGTTTCTCAACACCGGGACACTGGGAAGCCCTACATGGTCTTTGGTCAGTGAGGGTGTAACCTCCGGCGTCGTCCAGATGAACCCCAAGACGCTCGAAGAAACCTATATTGGAAACAGTAACGCGTCTTTCTCGGTCGAGTCTTACGCGCCTGTCATGCCCATCGAAATGACTGCCAACAACGGCGACGCGGTCTTTGAGTGGCTTGACGCAAAGCGGATTGCGCGTGCGGTGTTAGCCGACGCAGAGACAGAGATTGTCAACGTGTGGCTTTACGAGACCCCCTCGGGCGGATATTACTACGCTGAAAAAATGGCGTGTTCTGTCCAGTTTGATGGTTTTGGCGGGGAAGGTGGATCGAGCGCAAAGATCAACTACACCGTCAATTATCTTGGCGATCCCACATTAGGCGTTTTCAAACCAGCAGCGACAGCAACATGGGAAGCAAACCCGGTCACAACTGTTTTGACAACCCTTGCCTGCTCGGGCGTGACGCTTTCGCCACTGTTTGCAACTGACCCGTCCAACCTGCTCTATACCGCAAGTGTAGCAAATGGCGTTACTAGTACCAATATGACCTCAACACTGGTAGGCGCTACCATCGTGCAGTATGACGAAGCAGCAGAGGTGGCGCAGAGCGGCGCGGCTTCTCTCGCCGTGGGAGTTAATCATTTGACCATAAGCGTTACAGTTGGGGCAGAAGTAAGCATTTACAAGATCGACATTACGCGCGCCGCGGCATAGCGACAGAAAGGCAGTGCTTGGTGGAACCCATCAAGATCGAATCAGGAGAGCAGCAGATACCGATTGAGCGTGACGGAGTTTCTACTGGCGAGATTACCATAAACCCAGGCGACACGCTTTTTATGGAACGTTTCTATAAAGCGTTTGGAGACATAACCAATAAGCTGGAATCGCACAGAACAGACGAAGCGCCCGACATCGAAAAGCAGTTTGAGTTGATCAAGGGGATCAATGCCTTCATGCGTGAACGCATTGATTACGCTTTTGGTGCTGGGGCGTCTCAGATTGCCTTTGGCGATGTGGTTAGTTACGACTTCGGTATCTACATCCAGTTTATCGACCAGATCAACAAGATCATCGAACCCGCCCGCGCCTCTGCTTTGAATAAGTACATCCCAACAAGCCAGAAACCGCCCAGGCGGACGAGGAAACCGCGTAAACGATGACACTGCTCACCGACGCCCCGCCCGAAACGATAACAATTGACGGCGAGGCGTACCGCGTGCGGACTGACTTTCGAGATTGTATTCGTGTCCTGACGGCATGTGAAGCACCGGACCTGACGCAGTTGGAAAAAGTCTACAGGGTGGTGTTGGGATATTTCTACATAGACACGCCCACCAACACAGAAGAGGCGCTTAAGCAGGCTCAAATATTCCTGAATGGCGGCAAGACACACGAAGGCGATAGCGGTCCACGGACATTTGACTTCCAGAAGGACGCCGAGGCGATCTATGCCGCATTCAGACAGACGCACGGTATTGACCTGACTACTGCCCCTCTCCACTGGTGGCAATTCCTTGCCCTCATGCGTGGACTGGACAACGAATCCGACTTTAGACAACTGGTAGGACTGCGTTACAGGCTCAAGACTAGCAAAGCAACAAAAGAAGAACGAGCCGCGGCGCGGGAGATACGCGACCTGATAGACATCGAAGATCCTGACGATAGGACGCTGGAAGAACGCGAGGCAGAAGAGTTGTTCTATAAGTTGATTTCTCAAGGACAAAACAAAAATGGCTAACGGCTCGGATGGTACTGTTCGCATTGATACCCGCCTGGATACCAAAGGATTTAAGAAGGGCATGGATGAACTGAGGATCAAAGCCGGAGAAACGTTCGCGCGCACTCTGGATAGCGCCGTTAAGGTTTCGGCTGGCATTCGGTCGGCGTTTTCCAAGATTGGTTCGGCGGTTAGTAACATCTTCAAGAAACTCCTTGTTGGTTCGCTTTTGATATTTGCCTTGAGCGCACAAAAGATATTTGCAGCTCTTCGCGAATCTATTCAAGAGGCAATTCAACTGAAGGGTGGAGACACGCAGAAGAATTTCGAGAAGTTGAAAAACAGCTTTGTCGAACTGAAAGCCTCAATTGCCGCGGCGTTCCTGCCACTGGTAGAGTTTGCGATCCCCTACATACAAAAGGCGGTGGATTGGCTTATACAGATGTTCAACAGAATCGCCATGATCACCGCGGCGCTGACCGGACAAAAAACAGTCATGCAGGTTGTGGTCGGGTCTGCCGCGAAGCTGGCAAAGAATACCGAGAAAACAAAGAAGGCGGCAGAGGGCGCTTTAGCGGCATTCGACCAGATAAACGTCCTGACGCAAAAGACGAACGAATCAGACGCACTGACCCCAAAGGTTGAAACGCAAATAGTCCCGGTAACGGACGACGCGCTGGCTACTGCCGAGAAGATCAAGGACAAAATTCAGGAAATTAAAGACGCTATTTTAGCGATATGGAACGATCCCATCGGGGCGCTCAAGCAATTCGTTTATTGGGACAACTGGAAACGACTCGGCGAAAACGCGATCAAGGTTGTTACCGACACGCTGCAAATCGAGTTTGACCTGGCGAAAGGCGGAGCAGAAGCGGCTTTCCGTACTGCCCAAGTCGTAGGAGTAGAGGCGGCGTTGAGTATATCCGCCGCGTGGAAGGCGGGGCTAGGACTTGTCTTATTCTTGGTTGGCTCGGTAGTTGCGGCATTCAAGGCGGCAATGGAGCTGTCTGTACTTGCAGTCGGGGCAGTTGGTAGTGTTCTGGACTTCCTAGCGGACAAGTTCCGCGCCGTATTTCTTACCGTGCAGCAAATCGCGCTAACAGTCGTCAATACCGTTATTGGATTTATAAACACACTCATCGACGCAGTTACGGCAGCCTTCAATGCAATCACAGGACTGACCGGGCTTGTGGTGCAGACTCCCAACGTGGGCGGCGCGTCCGCGTCTGTTCCACACCTCGCAACTGGGGCAGTCATTCCGCCCAACTCGAAATTCATGGCGGTGCTTGGCGATCAAAAGGGCGGGACAAACGTCGAGGCTCCGCTTGAGACGATCAAGCAAGCGCTCTCGGAAGTAATGCAGCAAGGCGGAGGAGGCGACGTAACAATCTACCTTGACGGTGAGGTTATCTATCGCAATCAAAAGCGAGTGGGCGCGAGACATGGCAAGAGTTTGCTTGCAGGAGGTATGGAGTGAGCGTGGTAATTGACAGCACTACATACGATGTGCCATTCAAGGTCATAGACCGCAGTGCCAGTACGGTGGACAAGTACGCCGAGCGCACAGAAGATGGAGTTTTGCACCGGGAGCTTATCGGTGTTTATTTCATTTACAAGCTTGAGTTCGGCATGTCTTTGAACAACGTGACAGATTATGCTGCGCTGTGGCTGAAACTAACGGAAGCCGCAGAGTCGCACGAGATCACCCTGCTCGGGGATACATACGATTGTTACTTCCCCGACCCGAAAGATAAGGTAGTCAAGATCAAGAACGGAAGCACGTACTATTACCGTGATTTATCCGTGACAGTGATACCCATCTCCCCAACAAGGACGCCCGCATAATGACAGTGACTTCCCCGTCAATACTGTTTGGCTCTAACGCGTTAGTTATTAAGGCGGATGCGACTTTTGCCGCGTCGAGCAAACAAACATTTTCGGACCTTGACGACTTGAAAGTAGAGACACCCCAGCAGCGATATGCTACCTATGAGCCGGATTTCTGGATTCTGGATGGTAACTATAAGTTCATGTCTGCAACTCCACACGTCGGGTTGATGAGCCTGGTAATGAGCGGCTCTGATGGCGCGTTTGCCGTTCCGCCAACTCTCACGATTACATTTGCGTCGGTGCATTCCTCGGACGATCTTACATTACGCTTCGCTCGGTACTCGGTAGACTATGCCGACGACATTGATGTTGCATATTACGACGCATCGAACGTACTTATTGGTACCAACAACTACACCCCCGCGGATTGGGATTTTTCCACCGGGTTAGCGGTTGCCGATTTCAAGAAAATCATTATCACATTCAACTCTACAAATAGGGCTTACCGCCATCTCAGGCTAGTTGGAATCGACCTGGACACGGTATCACGTTTTACCAGTGCCGACATCAAGGAAGCACGCTTGGTTGAGGAAATCAGCCCGTTATCCGTCGAGCTTCCAAGCAACACATTGGACTTCACGCTATATTCGGATAACGGCGAGTTTAACGTCATTAGTCCGTCCGGGGTGTATGCGCAACTAACAGACAAAGCGCCGATTGATGTTTATGAAAGCGTTGACGGTGCCTCGGTCTACATGGGTCGGTTTTATTTGAGTGAATGGAAAAGCCTGTCTGAAAATGTAGCGACATTCAAGGCAACCGACGCAATAGGGTTGCTTGACGGCATAGACTATTTACCCGAGGGCACCAGTAGTCACCACGTGGATCCAATCAATTCCTACAGCGCGGTTTTGTCTGAGGATTTGATCGAAGATATTATGTTGCAAGGGGGAACGAACTACACCCTTGACGCAAGCCTGGAAGGAATAACCATTGGCGCACACGACCTCATAGGGGAAAGTTGGCTGCCCGTGGCGAGCTGCCGCGAGTGTTTGCAGTGGGTCTTGTTCAGGATTGGCGCATATGCCACGTGTTCTAGAAGTAGCGTTATTGAGATCAAGCCGATTGAGTTGGCATCTGACCTTGTTTCATTCGATCACACCCTAACCAATGCAGAGAAAGGGATGGAGTCTCCGGTGGAACTAAAACCGCTTGTCACCGGAGCCGAAATAACATCACACGATTACGCGTTCCTTGATATAACCGCTGAAACGATTGTAAATGTCAACGTGCCAGTTGGTACCCATACGATAGTATTCAATGAGCCTCACGTGAACCTCAGCCAGACCACTGTCCCCGGCGGACACGTTACGGCTGTAACGCGCGGCAGCACATGGACACGGGTATCAACAGACGCCATAGTTGCCTTAACTATCACGGGGCAAGGGTGGGTTGACTCTCAATTTATTAATGGTTTTTACGGATCTCCCCCGGCGGGTACTCCATCCAACGTAGTTAAGATTGATGTGACACTCGTTCCGCGTGCAAGTGCGGGAGTTATTGCCCAGCGCGTTTATGATTACCTACAGCAAAGGTACAGGCAAAAAACAAAGCTATTCGCCTCTCTGGTTGCGCCCGGAGATAGTGTTTTGATCGACTCACAAGGTGGGCAGATAGGCGGGATTGTGGAGAAAATAACGACAGACCTGGCGCGCGGTATGGTGCAGGATATTGAAGTTATTGGAGTAGTCGTACCATGAGTTACGTACCCCCCATCAAAGATCGTGCTTTATCCGATGTTACTACGCCAACGAGTAAGGGTTATTTCAACGTCGCCGATTTCACGCGAATCTATGGCAACGCAAAGCTGGCAAGCGGGCTGGCGGCGGCGATGCTGGGAACTCCTATTGCGTTTACGGTCATTGCTGTACCAACGACTACCAAAAACGCGACGACTATCCTTGCAGACCTGAATACACTACTTGGCAACATTGAAGTTTTGCGCCTTGCTGTTGCTGGTGAATCTATCCCCGGCACGACGGCGGAGATTAAAGACGACTATGTAGCAGGTCCAACACAACCCGCTCCCGATTACATAAATGTCAACCTGTGGGAAAGCACTGTTGATGCAATTTGGGATAACTGGAACGGCGACAGTCTGGAAGTTTGCCCCGATTTGGCGGGCGACGTGGTTGTTGGAAATGGAGAAACAAAAATCTATGTCGATTGTGTCAACACTAACGGACACACGATTACGATCAATGGGACTGGCGTTTTATACGTCATATAGAGAGGCATAATGGAAATTGGAAATGCAATAATCACATTCTTGACGGCATCTGAATTAACCATAGCTTCGGGTGCAATTACGGTCACGCAGGGAAACCACAAATTACAACCTGAGAGTAGCACAACAGACGACCTGACCACGATCAGCGGAACATCAGAAGGGCAATTCGGTGTTTTATATGCGTCTGATTTTGGGACAGATACAATTACGTTTAAGCACGGCACCGGGAACATCATTTGCCCCAGCGGTATAGATATACCATTAAGCAATGGATCTATATTTTGGTATTCTGATGGCACAAAGGTCTTTTGTTCCGGGGGCGGGGGGTCAAATATTCAAACTCTTTTGGATGGTATCTCAAGCACACAAGGGGCGATATTGTACAGGGGTGCGTCCTCATGGGCTGCGCTCGGGGCAGGAGACTCAAGATATATTCTGAGAAGCGGAGGGACCGGGGGGAATCCAAGTTGGACGGCACCAACGCAGTGTGTTGTTCACTTCCTCGCCGCCGTTCCGCCAGCAACAACCGGCGCGCCAATGAATGTTATGGCCGGGGCGTCAACGCCCGCGGAGCAATTCCCGTACTATGAGTTTGTAAACGGATCCAACACCTACAGGGACTTCTTATGTAGGATTGAAAATTACACTGATGGGGCCCAATTACGCCTGAACGGTCTTGTAATGCGTACCACCGGCGCGGCGGGCGAAACCTACACAGTTGAGGCGGCTATTCGCCGTATTGAGGCTGGGGCAGAGGATTTGGGGGCGTCCCATACGTATGATTACAACACCAGTGGAAATATTACCATCCCAGCCGGTCCTCCAAACGCTGGAATACCGATGAGCTTTGTAATCCTTTTTACTTCCGGGGCTGATATGGACAACCTGGCAAACAATGATTTCTTTGTATTGCGGGTACGACGCGGCACCACCGGGACCGCTACAGACGCGTTGCGGATGATCACATCTCTTGGGATTGTGGCGAATGGCGTACCGGCGTAAGGAGCGATAATGGCGAGAACGTTTAACGGATCTTCCCAATATCTTAGCGTAGCGAGTACACTGCTTGCCAATGAACCTATTGCATTGCACTGCTTCGGCAAGAGCGACAGCGTAGCAGATGAGCAAACCGCCGTGGGACTCGGCAACGGTGGGGCCACATCCGGCGGATACGAACTTAGATGGTCCGGTGCGGTGGCGAGCGATCCCATCAGAGCAATTAAAAATAACGACGCTGATTCCGGTGAAGTTATAGCGGTATCAAGCGCAGGGTTTTCTGCAACAACGTGGTACTCTAGTAGCGCGGTATTCAGGAGCGACACCAGCCGTGACGCTTATTTAGATGGGGGCAGTAAGGGCTCTAATACAACCAGTAGAACAGACCCAACTCCCGACTATATAGCAATTGGGGCAATGAGGCGCTCATCGGTCAGTAGATTTTTTGATGGCGACATTGCGGAGGTGTTTGTGTTCGACTACGCACCAACAGACGCCGAGATAGCATTATTAAGTAAGGGTATCCACCCGATTGACGCATGTGTTCCAGTTGCAAATATCCGAGCCTGGTATCCACTCCTGGGAGATGATAATAACCGGATGGGTGGAGGATACCCGAACCTATCTCCTACAGCAAGCCCGACATTTTCAAGCCATCCAGTAAAAATAATCTATCCGAGGATTGGTGCTTTGATTTGTTTGTGACTGGACCCATTAACCCACAACCGCCCCACACCGGGGCGGTTTCTGTTTGCGGGGGAACGGCTTGCGTTAGTTGCGGGGCGTGAATATGCGGCAATCTTCAAAACCGCCTGGACATTCATCAGCATGAGCACACGACGCGCAGCCCGTAGCCCCGTCAACTGCACGCTTTGTTAGAAGGCTTACTTTGACAGCAAGACGCCTTCTGTCACGGCGCTCAATAACGACCCGCTTTTCACCAAAGCGAACGGGCGCACCACGAACAACGCGGACGGGCTGATTTTGATAATAGACAATTTGGTTTACTTCAAGTTTCATAAGAGCCTTCTAACTCCCAATTCAGCGCCTCCGCGCTGTTTAATAACGCTACTATCCTCGCCCGCCGCCGCTGTTTCGGCTGTCACGGCGGGCTTGTCAACAAGGCTCGTCACTGCTTCCAACGTCTCGAGCGGCAATTTTCGCCACGTTACTTTACTGAGTTTTGCAACCAGACCGCGCTTATGCTCGTCGGCTTTCACTTCGAGGTTGTGCGCTTCTGCGTCCTGTATTGTCACGCCTATTTCAATGCACGCACCATGATATGGACTGCCGCCCCACGTGCCGCCGTGTCTCGCTGAGAACTCGCCTTTATCCGTTGTAATCTTTTTTGAACCAACCTTTGTAACGGTAGCAAACTGATAGACGCGAGCATAAAAACTACCAGTATACGGGTCTATCACTACGGTATCGCCAACTTTGAGGTCTGATAATTCCATTGCGTCGCCTTTCTGGTAAAGTCGCCCACCGTGCCGTCTAGCACGTCTTAGGTGCTTCTTCGTTGTCTCGGTCACGGCGGGCTTTGATCGTGGGCGGGCTGACACTCTTACCTGTTGGCTCCTGGTGGTCAGCGTTGGCTCTTCGCTAGGATGCCGTTCTCGTGGCGTGATTGCCCACGCCGCCGCCCATTGCCTGCCGCTTCTGCTCGTGGATCTTCCCCACGCACGATTTCAGTTTTGATTGGGTCGCTCTTCCTTGCGCGGCGACCCCAGCAACACGGCAGGCTTCAGGGGAACCGACTACACCTTGGGGTACCTCGCAAGGGGAACCAGCTACACCTACAGAAACATTGTATTCGATACTGAAACGGATTTCAATAGTACTTTTGTAGGGGGTCAGAAACCCCCGTTTCCGCGCCGCAACGTCCTGCGGGTCAACTTTGCCGCCAATTTCGTTTTGCGACGGCTAGAAAGTGGCAAGGCGTTGATTCTGTACCTACACGCGAAACCGCCCAGCCTGCGCCGGGCGACTGTGGGCACGCTGGGGGCTATGTCCGCCGAAGCAACCAAGCAACGAGGGCGACTATAGCGAAGTCAATGAATCCGGTCACAAAAAAGTATTCCGGTCGAAATCGCTTTGAGAGTTCTTCGGTGCCCTCGTATTCCAGCGCGGCTTTATAAGCCCATGCGTAGGCGAATGAAATCATGTTATGTCCGCTTGGGGGACGGCACCAGCAGCAACGCAACCTGCCGCCGCCACAGTAGCAACTCTGCCAGCAAGCGGACGGCGATCACCTGCCACAGCGGGGCGTGGATGTACAATTCCCAATTACTCGGAATACGGTGCGATGAATTACCTGTGCTCGCGTTCATAGATCGGTTTCCTTTTTTGTCCCTGGGATCTCGAAAATAACATATTCGCAAAGTCAAACAGTACCTCCCTATCTTCTTTGGGTAGGCGGCTGTGTAGCTTTTCGAGCCTGAGCAGTTCGGCGTCACGGCGGCGTTCGGGCGTGTCTTTCATGATCCCCTTGTCCATAAAAAATTCCTGCTCCGGTATCCCCAGCGCGCGGGCGATCTTGGCGAGCGACTCCGGCGAGCCGACTTGTGGCTGGTTGTTGAGCAATTTCGATATTGTGGACTTTGATACCTTCGCGGCGCGTGACAGGTCCGCGGGGGTATATCCTTTTTGTTTCATCCCCTCCAAGATGCGGTTTGCAATCTTCTCCATTATCAATTTCCTTTCGTGTTCCGTGGTTTCAGGTAGTTTACACCAGTTGCTGTTTCGATGGGGAAACTGTTGTTTCTGTACCCTTGACATTTTTTGGCAACGGGTTTATTATCGGTACATCAACAACAGTTTAGGAGATGAAACGATGAAAATATCACTACTTGATTGTGGCAAATGGGCAATAACAGAGAATGGTGCAATTCTTGGCGGCGGCGGGCTGTTATTCGACACCTACGAAGAAGCAGAACAATTCTTTTTTGTTTACAACACACTCCCAAAATGAACGTCCTTGTTGGTTTCGAGCAAAGTCAGGAAGTCGCCGCCGCGTTTATCGCCGCCGGGCATAACGCCATGAGTTGCGACCTGTACTATCCCGGCGCTAAAGGACTCCCCCACTATCAAGGTGATTTCTTTGACCTGCTTTGCAAGCGATGGGACTTAATCATTATCCATCCACCCTGCACCTATACGTCACTTTCTGGCAACCGCTGGTACTGGAATAGCCCATTGAGATTAGAAGGTGCGGAACTTTGCGCCCACGCATGGAACGAGGCGCGGAAGTGGTCCCCGAAAGTTGCACTTGAACAACCAAAGACGATCATGCAACGGTACATTGGCAAGCGATCACAAATAATCCAACCGTGGATGTTTGGACACCCGGAAACAAAAGAAACATGGCTGTGGTTGTGGGGACTTCCGCCCCTCGAAGAGACAGACAATGTTTACGAACTGATGCTCACTCTGCCAAAAAAGAAAAGACACCGCATCTGGCAGATGACGCCCGGACCTGAAAGACAACGCGAACGAAGTAAAACCTACCCCGGAATTGCGCAGGCGATGACGCAATGGGGCAACTAGAGAAAGGAGAACTATGACAAATCCGGCAATTATCGAACTGCAAAAGCTGGTGGCGGAAGCAGGCACGCAAGCCGCCGCCGCCAGCAAGCTAGGCACAGACCCCGCCAGTCTCAACCGCTGGCTGAGGGGCAAGCGACCCGTAAGCAAGAAAGTGCTTGTACTGCTTGGGTGCGAACGGGTACAGATAGACCGCAAGGTCAAGCAAGCCGCCACGGTAGCGGCGTAGACACGAAAGGGCTAATGCAATGCCTACCCTGACACAGATCAACACCCTTGAGCCTGTCACTATCTCGGAACATACCCAGCTCGCATGGGCGCTCGAACAGGCAGAGCAGATCGTCGGCAACGCGGCTTATGCGCTGAGTTGGGCGCACGAACTTGCAGGTGACGCAATCGACGCAGGCGAGCCAATAGAAGTCAGACGTGATTTGTGGGGAGCCGAGGATGATGCCGCCCTGCAACTCGCGCTTGCGAAGAAAGACCGCGACGCGATCAAAGAACGAATATTGGCACAGGCGCAATAAAAAACGCCCAACCTCACGGCTAGGCGTCTGCGGCTAAACGCCGCGGCTAATGCGAACGGAATTGTAACATAGAAAGAAGGCTAATGATGAATAGGAAATGTGCAATTTGCGGAAAGTCCCACGACCTGTTTGAGTTGAGGTTTGAAGCCAACGAAACAGACGCAGAAGAAGAATGGAGCCAGTATGTTTGCGGATCTTGCTGGGAAACCATTGCTGCTATCGCCCGCCGCGTTGCGCGGATCGTTTTGGACGAGGCTGTAGCAAACGGTGGTTTGAAATGAACGCAAAACACGAACAGGTAACAGCACACACGGCAGAAAGCCACTCGCAGAAGTGGCGCGCGATGGGCAACCCGCGACAGGCGAGCGAAGCCCTGCAACTGGCGGCGCTGATACGGGAACTTGAGAAATTCAACCGGGAACTGAAGAGCATTGTCGAAGATTACATGATAGATCACGCATTTGAATCGAACGTTGGACAATGCAAATGCAAAAACTGCGATACCGCCCGCGCCCTCCTGACCCCCGCCAAGCCGGAGCCGAAATGAACGCGCAGCAGGCACAGGAACGCGCAGACGAGGCAGCCCGCAAACTGGAAACCGCCGACGAGCAGAACCGCGCCCAGCTTGAACGCGAACGGGCACAGGCGGCACACGAGGAAGTTATCGCAAAGCTACACGAGAAGTTACAGGAAGGCAAACAATGAACACCTACCGCCTGCTTGCCTGTCTGCGTGTCTGCCCGCTGCTGGACGAGTACCCCGAGCCGTTGCTGATGGCGAGGCGCGAGAAGTACCGGAAGCAGATCGAAGCGAAGAACCGCGTAAGGATCGTGTTCGCCTCGCCTCACCTGATGCACCATGCGGCGCTGATCGAGATGAAACAGAAACAGGAGTCATAAATGCTCAAATATCTCTTTACTCGCTACATCAAAAGAATTGTCTGTCTTGTGAAGGGCTGCGAACTTCGCTGGTACTCGTCTGCTTACATGCCGGATGACTACCATTCGCCTTGTTATTGTAAACGGTGCGAGGCTTGCGATGACGTGTATCAGATCGAGTCAACAGACTACGAAATTATTTATAAACGGTGATTACCGTCCCAGCGTGGGACGTACAAACAACCCCTGACCGAATAGGCAGGGAGAAGGAATAAAAAATGGCAACACAACCGAAAGAGCAAGAGTACGTGTATCAAGTAGACCAGCAAGTCAGCGTTAATGGGTCTTTGGATGTGGACATCGAAGGGGAGACGGTCCGCTTTCAGGTAACGAGTCGCTACGGCTCAACCGCTGAGAAGATCGTCAAGGTGACCGACGCGGCTATCGAGGCTTTCAAGGAACTCCGCAAGAATTACCCTCGCCCCGTTTTGCAACCTGCTCCCGCAAGCGAGCCAGTTATGGCGCAGGTGTACGAACCTGCGACTGGTCTCCCGTTGGTAGACGAGAACCAACAGCCCGTAAAAGAGAAGATCGACGGCGCAAATGTTTACACCGTTGAGGGCGTATCTCACGGAACAACCCAAAGCGGTAAAGATGTTTTGTGCGTGTTCACTGTTGAAAAAGAGGAGTTTATTAGCCGAAAGTATGGAGTGAAGTGCTTTCACGCCCCGGCTATATATAAGGACTTCAAGAACTGGCCCGTTGACACAAAATACGGACCGAAAGAAGGCGGAATGAAGGTTGTTATTCGCGCCCCGAAGGGTGACAGTAAATACGCCGATGTAGTGGAGTTTCGGGCGTGACCTCCGGTAAAGTCCACCAACACCCCTTCATCCCCCCTGCCGCCGTTGACAACCTGCGGCGGCAGGCTTCCAGGCTTGCCGCACTCGGGCACGCGAAAGACCGCCGCGAATGGAAGTTTGGCGAGTTGGTCAATAAGACTTGGGACAATCTACCAGAAGATGTAACAGCGGAAGTCTCGCGGGAAATGTTCTTTGTCGAATGTTCCCGGCTGATAAACGAGCAGGCTGATTTTCCCATCGTGTCTGCTTCCGGCGAAACGCTGCGGCGCTGGTGTGAAGTGGTCGCGGCATTCGAGAACATGCCGGGGATCGAAATTATGCGCGAGCATCTGTCGTTTGAACACTTCCGGCTGGCGCGTGTACTTGCAAACAAAGGCAAGGTATCTGTCCCGGCTTACGCGCTGGCAGTAGCGGCAGAGCAGAGGTACACCGCTGACGAGATGCGGCAACACTTTGACCCGCCGGAACCGCCTGACGAATACGCCCGCGCTACTGGTCACTTGGAATGGATGGAAACATTCGACTGGAACGGAAAGAAGGCGCAGGCGCTACCGCACGTTCGGGCACTGCGCGAACTGTTGGCATAGCTGGGCTCGCCCGTCCCGTAATACGGGCGAGAAAGAAACACGATGAAGGCGAATAAAAGCTATTGGATCAAAGAACGGCACAACCCGCAATTTGATAAACCGTACTACACCGCCTGCGGTCAACTCTCCAAGAGGGCGGCAGATAAGAAAAGCGACTCTCTTTACGGTAACAACGTAATGCTCGAATACCCCAGCCTTGAAGAATACAACAAGGCGCTCGCTGAATTGAAGGCGAACGGGTACACGGTTTACGAAGGATAACCCCCCTCCCGGCTGGCACAGGGGGAGCCAGCCACACGAAAGGAAACACACGATGACAACAACAACCCGCTATCTCGGCACATGCAAAAAGTGCCACAGGCAAAACACCGCCGACAAACGCGGCTGGGGCGTCTGCAAATGTAAGCAACCTGTGTACATCGGCAATGCGTACCCGGTCGAGAGCGCCGACCCAGACCCACGCCGCGGCGTCACGTATGAAGTTATCGAAGTGCTGACGGAGAAGCGATGAAACACATAAGCCCCACGGCGTTAGCCGCCTTCACGCTGGCACTCGCTGGCGTGGAACACAGCGAACAAACCGTAGCTGTCGCCAACCGTAAGCAGATCGTCAAGCGCAGTCACACAAAGAAGCAGAAGCCTGGACGCGGCAAGCCCGCGAAAGGATATGACCCCGTAACGAAAACATGGGGCAAGCCCACCGCCCTGTTCACTGCTGACGGCGAGCGCGTGGACGCGGATTAGGAGAGATATGGAAGAATTGACGCTTTTTAGTTTGCCGTTAGCAAACCCGCAGCATCCAGCGAAGTATACAGACGCCCTACTTGGGACATTTGTAAATATGCTGCGCGGTAGCAAGTGCATCCTTGATCCGTTCGGCGGGACAGGGAAAATATTTCTCGTCGAGCGATGGCTTCCAGGCGTTGAGATTCAAGCAGTAGAGATTGAACCCGAGTGGGCGAAGATCCACCCAAGAATGACACTTGGCAACGCGCTGGCTTTACCGTGGATGGATGGGTATTTTGATGCGGTTTGCACATCCCCTACCTATGGAAACAGGATGGCAGATCACGACGAGGGGACAATAGAGGCAGGCTGGGAATATCGGCGCACTTACGCGGCGGCTTTGCAAAAACAACTACACCCCGACAACTCCGGCGCTATGCAGTGGGGAAATGCTTATAAAGAGTTTCATGTCAAGGCGTGGAAAGAGGCAGCGCGGGTACTATGTCCTAGCGGTTGTTTTGTCCTGAATATCAAGAACCATATCAGAGCAGGAAAAGAGCAACACGTAACCGAGTGGCACATCGAAACCCTGTTGTCGCTTGGCTTCAAACTCGTCGAGCACAAGAAGATCAACACCCCATCAATGCGGTTCGGTCAGAACTCCGAAAAACGCGTCGAATACGAGAGCGTTATCAAGTTCGTAAAGCCGCGCGCCCCTAGCGTTTCCGCGGCGCAACCCGCGTTGCGGGCTTGACACGGCGGCGGGTGCGGGTTTATAATACAGAAGTTCAGGCAAAGGTAAAAGATGCAAATCGCGAAACTGTTTAAAAACAACAATTCATTATATAATTCCCACTGTCACCCAGTCCAATCCCTTTGCCTGAACAACAAAGCGATTTGCAGACTGGGTGACTCGTTTTATGCCGAGGGAGGCAAAGGATAGCATGGACATCAAGAGCGCGCGATCACAGTACGATTGTAGGCTCGAGGTCGAAAAGGCTTTAGGACAACCCAAGCACAGAAGCGGGAAATCATGGGCTTGGAATTGCCCGTTCCATCAGGATCACAAAACCCCATCGTTCAATGTGTATGAGGAAGGATATTACTGTTTTGGATGCGGCGCAAAAGGTGACTGCTTCGACTGGTTTGCATACTGGCGCAAGCAGACACTTGGCGATATTCTCAAAGCTCACGACGTTGACCCGATGGCAGAAATCCAACGCAAGCAAGAGTATGCCGAACACGCCGCCAAACGACTCGAGGCGGAAATCCAGAAGGCACAGCAGGCGCTTACAGAACTGCGCGAAGTGCAATCATGGATTCGTTATCACGATAACCTAGACGATGCCTCCCGTGTGATGTGGGAAACTCGCGGCGTGCCTTGCTGGTATCAGGACTGGATTAAGTTGGGCTATGACCCGTCTCACATCTTTTGGGCAGGACAGGAATACCAATCCCCCACCCTGACAATCCCCATCTATGAGCCCGAAACATGGGAAGTGTCGAACGTCAAGCACAGGATTTTAGGCGATGCGTCAGACAAGATTGGCAAATACCGACCCGAGAAAAGCGGACTGCCTGCGGTGCTGTTCCCTGCTTCACCAGATATGCCCGTCTCTGGGCGCGTGATTGCAGTCGAGGGGGAAATCAAGGCAATGGTGACTTACATCACACTTGCAGATCCCAACATACAGATTGTAGGACTTCCAAGCAAGAACCCAAGCGAATCAATTATCAAGCAGTTGGCAGCCTGTGACGATTTGGTTTTGTGCCTGGACCCAGACGCCGATGTTGTAAGTGTGGCGCATGAGATCGGGAACAAGGTCAGAGTGATGAGACTGCCGGAAAAGATTGACGATTACATCCTAACCAATAACCTAGATGGCGACTGGCTGAAGAGCCAAGTCAGAATGGCGCGGAGAGCATGAGCATGAATTACTACGCAACAAATGAATGGAAAGAACTTAGAGACCTCGCCGTCAGTCGTGATGGTCATAAGTGCCAGCGGTGCGGCTCGAGCAAAAGGCTGACAGCTCACCACAAGATTCCGCGAACCGAAAGCGGAGCGGATGCACTTGACAACCTCAAAACAGTTTGCGACGCATGCCACATCAAGGAACACAGCGACTACAACAAAAGCAAGCGGGGAAAATACAACCCAACGGATGACGAACTCAAAGATATGGGGCTGGAGGGGTGGAGATGAGTGTCAGAACCATGTCTCTAGTATTTGAATACGATATGCCGGAACTGAAAACTGACGACGGAAAAACCGTACCGGACAGTACGGCGAAATTTGTGCTACTTGCTCTTTCGGATCACTGTAATGACGATGGAGAAAGTGCCTATATAGGCGTGAAGCGCATATGTAAGAAAACCAGTATGTCCAGCCAGACAGTTTGCAACGCTCTGAACGCACTAAGAACAAACGGGTACACAACATACGAGGGCAAGAGCAAGGCAGGAACCAATAACTACACGGTCAACCTCGACAAACTATCCCAGCCGCTAGGATTCCAGCCACTAGAATCCGACGATTCTAGCCATCAAAGCAAGACGATTCCAGCCGCTAGAGTTAAACCATCAATTAACCATGAGATTAACCACCCCTCGGGCAAAAAAAAGTTTAGTAATCCCCTGTGGGACCTACAGCACGGAAAGACTCCTGAGTTTACGGAAGAGGATAACGAAAACATCAAACTCGAGCAGGGTTACAAAACCATTGCGGCAAAGCTGGAAACCGGGCTGCGCCGTGGCGAGTTCCCCCAGACACCGAAGGCGCAGGTCGTGTACAAATGGATCCTCAAGAAAGAGGAAAGCGGTCAGACGCTCGAGCGTTTTATTCAATGGGCAATGCGTGACGAAAAATCCGCCTCGTTTTCTTGGATATACCATAAAGACATTGAGTTGATAAAACGCGACTGGATGCAAGCCTTCCCCGCCGCCCCCGCAAACCCTGACGAAAAGAGGTCATCGAGTTTCTATGCCTAATGCAAAAACCAACCACGCCGCCAATGTTTACAGCCCGCACGAATCGGCAATGCTTGGATACGAACAAGCCAAACGCGCCGCCGAACATGCGCAGTTCGGGATTGAATTAGACATTGAAGGAACGAACCCGGCGGTAAAAGAATACTTTGCACCCCTGCTCCCCTGGGAAATATGCGCGGTACAGGCGCAGACCGGGAACGGCAAAACCTACTTCACAAACTGGTGGGAGAGGCAGATCGCCGCGCAACTGAAGCGGCAGGAACGGGATGAGATCATTATCCACGTTTCGCTCGAGGAGAGTATTGAGGCGATGGCGTTTCAGGATTACGGGCGCATTCTCAACCAGCGCCCCGCCGACTTTGCAAGGGGACAGTTTACCGACTGGGCTCGTATGCAGTGGGCAATGTCGCAGATTGACGGCGTACCTGTTTGGCGGATTGGCGATAGCGCCGAACGTCCTGACGATGCTCCAGAGTTGTACTTGTCAAACATCTACCGGGCTATTCGTGAATTGGTTGAGGGGAAGATTACAGGCGATAAATGGAAACCTGCCGTCGTGATTGTTGATTACCTCCAAGCCCTGCCAGTTGACCCGGAAGTCAAGCAAGCCACTCGAGACAACCAGCGGCGGTTACAGGTAGCGCAGGACGTTTTCCGACTTCGCGAAATGACCACGCACCTGCAAGCGCCGATCATTGTACCGCTTCAGGCAAAGCAGGAATTACAGGGCGCAAACTACCCCTTCAAGATCCCCGGCGTGTACGATGGGCTCGAGACATCCACCATCGCTACCCGTTTTGACAGAATGATTAGTCTCTGGATGCCTAAAATGTCGGACGTTATCGGAAGTACGGTGTCAAGCAAGGATGGCTCTGTAAACTTCCAAGTCAAAGAAGATCAATGCTTTTTGAAAGTGAACAAACAACGCGGCGGGCTCCCATCCGGTAGGGTTTGGGAATTGCGGATCGACTACCAAAAACACGAATACTACGACGTGTACAAAAAATAGAAAGGACAGGCTAATGCAGACAGAACTTGAAGTAATCATAGTAAACCTGACAAGTGCAGTCCAGAACGGCGAACTGACACAGGCGCAAGCCGTTGAACTGCTGGACAACTTTCAGGACCACGAAAGCGAAAGCTGGGCAGAGCGGGCGGTACAGATCACGAAGCCCGCAGGCGTTGTATAAAAACGGCTATTACAAGAAAGGAGTCAATATGCCGAAACCGCGCTTTCAAGTTGGTATGGCAAAGCAAATATCGTTTATCCCCGAGGCGCAGGAGTATCACCGCTACACCGAGGACGCGCCGAAACGCAAATGTGGCTGCGGCAAGGGTTTGTATTGGGCAGGCGAACTGCTGACCGGCTACAAGCTGACCTGCCGGAACAAGCGCCCGCTGGATGAGACGCTGTTTTTGAGTATAGAAAGGAATTGACGATGAGTGAAATTGATACCGACAAAATGACAACGGACATTACCAGAAGAATGAGCAAGTTGCCGCACGGGGATCGGATTTGCGAACAGCAGGGGAAATGCACGTGCGGGCGGGACTCTCTGATGCTGATGGTGTTTGCTCAAATTGCAGCGATGCTTGAAGAGTGTGACGAGGCTAAAGAACTGCGTGCCGAGAACGCGCGGCTGTCTGGTAAAGTCGCCCAGGCGCGGGAGGCGTTGGCTGCGTGTGACCCGTGGGTACTGAAAAGCGAAAGACCGCTTTTGTATGAGTGCGTTGTCTGCAAACACGAATACGATATGCGCGCGGATAACCCGAGTGATTCGCATGAAAAAGATTGTGTTTGGTTTGCCGCCCTCTCTGCGCTGGATGGTGACAAATGAGCGCCGTAAATCTTGCAGGTGTTTCAAGAGACGATGCCGGAGAATTGTGGCTGACCTACTACACAGGCGGGGTTGATAGAGCGATTCGTCATCAAATCAAGGTGGACGACATATCGACTTTGTATGCCGATTTTGCGAACGAAAAGGTTCGTAACGCCGCGCTGGAAGCCGAGAACGCGAAACTTCGCAAGCATTTGGATAGCGCACACGAAGAAATGATGGAAGAAAGGGAGTGGTAAGACAATGAAAGAGTTATACATTCCTGTTTTTATGTTCACGCTAGTTTTTGCGTTTCCAGACGGAAGCGACGGGTGGCTGTGGCGCAATGAGTTTGAGCCTCCGAAGAACCGATGCACGCAAACCGACTTAATAAGCCTGCGGATGGTGAAGTCCTACGCAGGTTGGAACGGGATCGAATTGATATTGTTGTCGTTGGCGATCCTGTTGAAATGGGATAGATAGGAGTAGACAATGAAACATCAATGTGCCAATACCCGCTGCAACAACCGCGTAAGCCGCCCCGGTGAATACTGTGCAACTTGCGCGCGGCAACAGTTACCCATCAGCTTGACGAAGCACGACGGCGAACGCATGACGCGCGGCGAACGGCTGGAAGTCAACAACAGCCACAAGAGAAACGAGGACAAATGAGCAAGTGGAACAAAACCGGTTTAGTTGTTTTTATTATGGCGTGGAAGTATTTCCCAGGCGAACCCAATGATGCGCTTTCGCAGATAATTATCGCTGCGATAGTTTACGCTGGATTTTTGCTGTTTATCTGGACACCCGAAAAGAAAGCCGAGGACTGACATGGTACAAGACGACAAGCAGGCTGAGGAAGCCGATAAAGTTGGAGAGCCTGGGACGCTTGAGCAGATCGTATGGGTGGCACTCGGCATGATATTCGCCTGCGGCGTGGTTGCGGCAGAGATCGCGAAGGTGATGAGATGAGTGTACTGTTGATCGTTGCTATCGTCCTGCTGATATTTGCGGGGCTAGTCGCGGTGGGATTGTCATGAAAACGCTGCTTATCATATTTGTGGCTTTCCCGCTGTTGTTTTTGTTTTTCGTGCTGATTGTCTTTTGCTGCATAGCGGCGACAATTGCGGAAAGGTGAACATGATCGACCTGCTCACCCCCTTCTCTGTTTCCGTCGCGGTGTTCGCTGTTCTCGGGCTGGGCAGGCTGCTGACCGTGCGCCCGGTGGAGCGCGATCAACATTCGCGTATTTGCGATGAGAGATATTTGGAATAGAAAGGATAATGACATGGGCTTTTCCCTAGTTACGCGGCTTACGAAAGATAACAAGTTAGTGGGTGTCCTACTGAATTGTGACGGCGTAGCAGTTGCTAAACTTTCCCAACCCGCAGAAACGCTCGAGCAAGCGTTAGAGCGTGCGTACAAATTCCAAGAAACAAACCCGAAATTATTCGAGAAAGGAAAGCAAAATGACAATCAGGATCGGTGATATTACAAACGTCGTAGAGAAATACAACACAGGGCACAACGCCTGCAAATGCCATGAGCCGGGACAGTTGCACCAGTACGAAGTCGAAATCAAGGGCGAGACCGTAAAGCTGATGAAGGACGAGATCAATGAATATTATTACGTTGGCTTCGGTAAATGCGTACGGCAAACTGAGGCAATGACCGCAACCCAGGCGGCGCGATGTTTGGAGGATCACTTTCAGGATACGTTTGATCTGAGCGCGCTGGAAGCATTGCCAGGATTCTAGGCTGGGTGTGTACGTGCCGTCAGTTGACGGGCTGATTATTTTGGGTGTATAATTCGGTGTAGTAACCCAATGTAGAAAGGCGTTTATTATGGATGTCAAACAAATCGTAGGATCGTTGAAAACTCTTGAGACAGAACTTGGCTTCTCCCCTTCAGTGAAAGAGATAGCGGAGCAGGCTGGTTGCAGCTCAATCACCGCTCGAGCGTACTTACAGCGGGCAGTTGGCGAGGGGCTTATCGTGCAACGCGATGGACGGTATATGTCACTTGAAGTCGCGCGGGCATTTGAACGAGGTGGAAAATGAGCGACAATAACGCAATCGCAAAACAGATCGAAGCAGAAAAGGCACGGCGCGAAGCCGACCAGAACAAACCCAAAAAGGTTACGCAAAAGCAGGTAGACGAGGCGCGCTTTGTCTGGATGGCGGGCGTGTTCCTGATTGACGCGCTTACGGCGTGGCTCATCTGGACGCTGACAACCTACCTTCCCTATGCCGTTATCTGGATCTTCGCGGGGGCGGGTGGATTGCTTTATTCTGAGCGCCTCAAAGAGCGCATTGGCAACAATGCCGAACAAGGAAAGATCGGGGAACGTGGCGTAAAGGCATCAGCCCTTGCCGTTGTACTCATGGCTCTTTTGGTCGGTACGATTTGGGTAACAAAGGTTCAGTATGTCTGGCTGAACGCGGTCATGGAAGTTACCGCAGTTGTCCTGTTTTTCTTCCATGTCTGGCAGTCCTACCAATACCATTCAGTTGACGATGAAGTTGTAGCGGCAAACGAAGAGGCTCGGAGCGAGGAAGAGAACTTGCGTCAGATCCGGGGAGTACATCGCGCCGCCCGATACGTTGACACGATCAAAAACCGAGAAGGTGTTGCAGACAGTTACCGCAAGGATCACGGCGCTGCGCTGGATGCCGCTTTGAATATGTACGGGGTGGACGTTCAGCAGGTCCGCCAACAAAATCAAAACCAGACGAAAAACCAGCCACCCCAACAGCCACGGGGCACGAGCTACAGCATCAATGATCTTTGCGCCGCGTCAAACCTGAGCATGGCGCAGATCAAGAGCCAGTATAGCGACCGGGACGCGTTCGGTGCATTCGCCTCCAAATCATTCGACTACATCAGCGGAGGTAATATCAAGCGGCTGTATGTCGAATTGTTCGGAAACCCTCAGTCCCGCCAACCCTAGCAGGGGACGGGGAGGCGGGACAGCCAACAAGCAACACCTTGTTGGCACTTGGGATTACTGATTTTGTACCGTATTCAGGAGTGCCAACAAGCCACAATGACAGCCAACAACCTGTTGGAACTCGCAGAGAATGGCGAATTAAGAAGAAAACAGGCGAATTACGAGGAGTAAGTATACGTGAAAGAAACAAAGGACGAAAACCAGTTGGATGGATTGACAGCCGAAGCCCAGGGTGGGACGGGATCCTTGCCAGTTATGAGCGATGGCAAAGAGCCGCCCGATATGCTGTTGGCACTCTTGAACAACGTCCTGCCGTCAATGATAAACAGCCAACAGGCAAAGATACTCGGAACGGGGCGTTTTGACGGGGCTGTTGGCACTCTGATAATCGTCTACGGTGTACAGCCAACAAGCAACAACCTGTTGGCAATATCGGAAGGATGAAGAATGGATACAAAAATTATCGAATTACGAACGGCTGTAAAAGCCCTGCCAACAGACAACAAACAGGTACAGTTGGCAGTTAAGGCAGAGGTCTTGCGGCTGGCGGAATTGATCGACAAACAACTGAGTCGTCCGATTGACGATGCTTGTACCTGTTGGCTCGATAGTTCTGCACCCGACGTTGCGGACTTACACATTGCCCCCTGTCCGCTGGCAGCCGAAAGCGGCACCGTCCCGGCAGAGAAAGGCGAGTAGCGAATGGCAACCAAATGGCATTATTTAGGATGGGAGCCGCCCTGGCGCTGCGAAAAAGGATATTTCTTTTTTGCACAAGATGTTGAGTACGGATTCAGGCACGTTTTCCTGTTTGGTACTCACTGGATCAAGCCAGATGGTTTGGGTAGTAAATGACCCGCCTCCTACTCGCCGTCCTCCTGCTCGCG
>Ga0105104_10000217_pt1 | contig 43550 bp, 39 predicted proteins | sample PPLLaktember2015_3_FD_87034 | JGI IMG/M metagenome (GOLD analysis project Ga0105104, IMG submission 87034) | Freshwater sediment microbial communities from Prairie Pothole Lake near Jamestown, North Dakota, USA - PPLs Lake P7 Core (6) Depth... | ecosystem: Environmental > Aquatic > Freshwater >... | reverse complement strand
TCGCCAGCGAAAACCGGGGAAAACAGGTGGAGCTCCAGGCCTTACTGGCAGATTTGAATATAAACGTGGTGCTCCCCAAAGACCTGGGGTTGGATCTGAGCGTGGTCGAAGACGGGCTGACCTATGCTGAGAATGCCGCCAAAAAGGCGGAGGCGTTCGCCAGGGCCAGCGGGTTAGTCTCCCTGGGAGACGATTCGGGGTTGGAAGTGGACGCATTGGATGGCCGGCCTGGGCTGTATTCGGCTCGCTTCCTGGCCCGGCCTGGGGCAACCGATGCCGACCGGCGCGCCTACCTTCTCTCCCAACTGCGAGGTAAACCACGACCCTGGACGGCGCACTTCCACTGCAGCGTGGCGGTGGCGGTGCCAGGCGGTGAAACCCATTTCACGGTCGGGAACTGCCCGGGTGAGATTATACCCGAGGAACGCGGCAGCGGCGGATTTGGCTACGATCCGGTTTTTTTACTCGACGAGCCAGGAAAGACCATGGCCGAGCTGGAGATGGAGGAAAAGAACCGGCTCAGCCACCGGGCCAGGGCCGTGCAGGCAGCGGTGCCCATACTGAAGCGCTTATTTGATTTTTCGTAGGTTGCCGAAGGCAGCGTTTCTTAAGCCTCGTTGGCCTGCTTGCCTCGTAAGCGTAAATCATGCGTGATCGATGTTGGGTTTCAGGGAGGTGGCTTGCCGAACCGAGGGGACTTGTGCACGGCCCCTCAACCCAACCTACGCAGTAAGAGAAACCAGGTCCCATGAGACACCCGATGTTTCTGAAAACACCGGGTGTCTGGATAGATCATTGGAGCGGGGTAGCTACCTCATCCAGGAATTGGACCAGGCTGGCGGCCAGGGCTGCTGGCTGTTCCAGGATCAGCATATGCCCGGCGCCGTAGAACAGGCGCAGCCGGGCGGTGGGGATCCGCGCGACCAGCAGGTGTGCAGCGGATGGCGGAGCCAGCCGGTCTTCGCTCCCGCAGGCTACCAGGACTGGTACGTTGATGCGCTGGATCAATTCGCGGACGTCGAATGCTTCGCAGGCCAGCAAATCGCCGTGCAGTGTCCCGGTTTTCAGGCTCAAGAGCCAGTGAACCGTCGATTCTACAAGGTGCTGAGGGGTTTGCGCGCTAAAGCTGCGCTCGACCAGCCCTTCCACGGCAATCGGACGCGTCGGGTGGGCGGCGCTCATATCGATCAGGTTGGTGGGGACATCCAGCACCGCCGCGCAGGAGATCAGCGCCAGTCCGGCTGCCATTTCGGGATATTCCAACCCAATTGCCAGGGCAATGGCGGCGCCCATCGAATGCCCCACGAAGACCGCTTGAGGAATCTGCGCGGCCTGGAGAAAACCGGCCAGTCTGTCTGCATAGGTAAATATGGAGAGCTGGCCCGAACCCGGCGAACCGCCGTGACCGGGCAGGTCAACTGCATAAACGCGGCGCCCGGGGATCTTGAGCAGCTCGGCCGGCCATATCGAATGGCTGGCGCCCGCGCCGTGGATCAGGACAAGCGGTGGTTTTTCGGAAATTTCCCCATTCTGAACGATGTAGTTCAATCCGGCGGCAGTGGGCATGGGGATGCTCCTTTTTAGTAACCGTGGTGAAGTTTATCGGCGGCGGCCTCGCTCAGCGGAATAAAAACCTGGACGCGGGTGCCTTTCCCGGGGGCCGAATCGATATGCAGCAGACCGTTGACCAGCTCGCTGCGCTCCTGCAGATTGATCATCCCCAGGCTTCCGCGCCGCTCGTACGAACTTTTGACTGCGTTTACGTCGAAGCCAATGCCATCATCGGCAATTTCCAGGAGGGCGATCTCTTTCTCCTGGGGAACCCGTTTGAGACGCACCCAAATATGCGCGGCCTGGGCGTGTTTCCGGGCGTTGTTAGCGGCCTCTTCAGAGATATAAAAGACCACAGTTTGCTTGTTGATTTCCAAATCCTCGACCAGGCGCGGGTCGACTTCGATAACCACATTCTGATCGAAGGTCTCTTTTACCTTTTCCGACATGGCGTTCAGCGCCGCAACCAGTCCCTCGGACTCAAGCACCAGCGGCCGCAGGGTGAAGAGCATGTGGCGGATTTCCTTGGTCGTGCGCCGGGCTAATTCCTCGATCTTGACCAGCTCATCCGCGGCTGCTTTGACATCTTTTTCCATCACGCGCCTGGCAAAGTTTACCCGCATGGCAATGGCAGCCACCGATTGGGTGGGGCCGTCGTGGAGATCGCGCGCCAGTTTCTTGCTGGCCTCTTCCTGGGTCTCGATCATGCGCTTCTTTTCTTGTTCCAGGGCCTGGTACAGACGCGCGTTCTGGATCGCGATAACGGCCTGGTGGCTGATGCTCTCGAGGATATCGCAGCGGCTGGGATTAAAATAGCCCACATCCGGGTGGGCAAACAGCATGGCGCCGTACAGGTTTAGCCCGCTGCGCAGCGGAAGGACGATGGCAGTCTGGCAGACCCGCAGGGCAATCATCCGGCACAGCTCCGGGTCTTTGGAAGGCTCCTGACACATGGCATATCCGCCGTCTTGCAATGCTTTGGCCAGCACACCCTGGTCCCCGGGCAGCTGGACCCTATGGTCCGCGGGGGTCAGCCTGCGGGAGCTGCCGACCTGGAGCACATCTTCGGAAAATAATAAAACCGCGCTGACCATCTTGTCCGCCGGGCTGTTGACTTCGTTGAGGGCCTGGACGCTCAGATCCAGGGCGGTGTCCATAACGCGCTGGTAATTCAACGTGGCGCTCAGGGTAGCGGTCAGGTTATAAAAAGCTTGCAGCCGTTCGTGTTCGATGTGTTGGGCGGTGAGCTCGGCTTCTCGCTTGATCTGGAGCTGTTTGTTGCGGTTTGTGCGCAGGCTGCGGATCAGCTGCCGGCTGAGCACTCCCAGGATCAGCCCGGAGAGAAGGTTGAAACCCCCGACCAACCCCAGGAGGACCAGGGGATTTGGATCGGGAGCGCCCAACTGGACCAGGCCCGCCTGGATACCCGAGAGCAGGACGGCTGCCAGAAGGCTGCCCTTCCATTCGTAATAGATCGATGCGGAGAAGAGCGCCAGGAGCCCCACCCAGGAGATCGGGCCCAGGATACCTCCGGCGTACCAGAAGAGTCCGCCCGCGGCTGCCATGTCCAGGGTGACATTGATAAAGCGGTGAGCCGGCAGCCGGCGATTGAGCACGGCCAGGATGCTGGCTATCGCGTTCCACAGCACGGCTCCTAGCAGGATGACGCCATTTTCAAAGGTAAGCTGCCCGGCCAGGGCGATAGACACGGAGATGCCCAGCAGGGCAAGCCAGCGCAGAGATATCGCGAACCAATCTGCGAGGAAAGGAGCATCAGAAGTGCGCATTGCAATTATCATAACGCAAAACTATCCCCCGGCGGTCCTCCCCAGCGACTTTGATAGGTACTTGCAAAGTCAGCCTGCCCTGATGCTTGATCGAGCTTACAGAAATGTAAACGGCGCCATATTGACTTCTGTCTGATAAATCGGTACTATATCAACAATTCATCAGGCAATTAATTGAACAGAAGGTGAAATGGATAATGGAGGGTGTGGCCGCCCCATTGATCGTTGAACGCAATGTGTCCTGGGCCGCACGGTGAAAGATTCATGATACGTTGCAGCAATGCTTTATTGATCAAGCTCTCATTCTATTTGGCAGATCGCAAGATCGAGCGGGTTGCCGCCCTGATCGGCAAACGGGTTGGCGATGATTACGTGGTCCTGGACGTTTTGCCTGCCCGGAATGAGGATCAGGATCCGGAAAATAAATTTTTCGTTTCCAACCAGCAGTTAGACCGGCTGATCCTGCGGGCCCAAAAAAAGGGCTACTTGCTGCTGGGGATCGCCCATTCGCATCCGGCGCACCACCCGGAACTACCCTCCCTCGCGGATATGCATCACTGCCGGCATGCGGTAAACGCGGTGTACCACCCGTCTACTCGTTCGCTGACCTGGTTCAACAATCAGGGAGAGCTGAACCGCCAGGCTGTCAGCACCTTCGGGATCTTCCCGATACTCAATCGCATACATCTATCAGTCTAGATAGCGGACTAAGCAGGGTGAGCCGGGCCAGTCTTCCCCAGACTGGCCCGGTTCCCATTTAAGGGGTTCTCTAATTTTTTTTGCCTTATTATATAACTTGACAGCTATATAACCAATATGGTATATTATAAGCATGATGACAGTCTTCGAAGCCCTGGCCGAGCCTATGCGCCGCCGTATCCTGGACTTGCTCCGCGAGCGGCCCCGCCTCGTCGGCGAGCTGGTTGATGCCCTGGGAATCAGCCAGCCCGGCGTCTCGAAGCACCTGCGGGTGCTGCGCGAGGCAGGATTGGTGCGCGTGCGCCAGGATGCGCAGCGGCGCTGGTACGAGCTTCGACCAGAGCCGCTCGCGGAAGTGAACCACTGGTTAGAGGCTTACCGCGACTTGTTAGAAGAAAAATTTACTCGTTTAGATGGACTCCTGAGGGAATTACAGGAAAAGGAGAATAAAGATGAACCAGAATAACCGCACCGTCATCAGCTTACCATCGGATCGTGAAATCCTCATTACCCGCGTCTTCGATGCTCCACGCGAGTTGGTCTTCAGGGCGCACACCGACCCGGCCCTGATCCCCCTGTGGTGGGGGCCTGGAAGCACGACCACCATCGTCGAAAAGATGGACGTGCGAGCGGGCGGCAAATATTGTTTCGTCCACCGTTCAGAAGACGGCGAGTATGTCTTCCATGGTGAGTTTCGCGAGATCGTGCCGCCCGAGCGTCTTGTCCAAACCTCTGAGCTCGAAGGAATGCCGGGCGTTGTGCTCGAAACCATTACGTTCGAAGAGCAAGACGGCAAGACCATGCTGACAGTCCTGGATTTGTGCGCGACGGTGGAGGACCGCGACGCGATCCTCGCTTCGGGGATGGAAGAGGGGCTGAGTGAAACCTACAATCGCCTCGCAGACCTGTTGGCAGAGCAAGACGCCGCACGCTGAGGCCGACCCATCCCAAAGATTAAGGTAGGTAATTTATTGGAGTATGGATATGAGCACAGTCATTTCAAAAGATGGTACTAGAATCACCTATGACAAGACCGGCGAAGGACCGGCGCTTATCCTCGTGGGCGGCATGTTCGAACAGCGAGCGATGGACTCAGAGACCGCTCAGCTGGCTGCCCTACCCCTATTGGCGCAGCACTTCAGCGTGTATCATTATGATCGCCGGGGACGAGGCGACAGCACGGATACGCAGCCGTACGCCGTTGAGCGTGAAATTGAAGACATCGAAGCCCTCATCAATGAAGCGGGTGGATCGGCCTTCGTCTTCGGTATTTCCTCGGGCGGGGCGCTTGCCTTTGAGGCGGCGCTCGCGCTCGGAGGCAAGGTGAAGAAACTCGCGATGTACGAGGCGCCTTATAACGACGACGCCGCTGCCCGGCAGGCATGGAAAAATTTCAGAAGGCAGCTCAGGGAAGTCCTTGCGACGGGCCGCCGGGGTGATGCAGTAGCGCTCTTTATGATGCTGCTGGGGGTTCCCGCCGATCAGGTTGAAGGAATGCGCCAGCATCCAATGTGGCCGATGTGGGAAGCGATAGCAGAGACGATCGCCTACGATGCCGCCGTCCTGGGTGAAGATGCCTCGGTACCCACCGGGCGAGCAGTCAGGGTTGGTGTGCCTGCCCTCATCATGGACGGCGAGGTGAGCTATCCGTTTATGCACACCACGGCAGCAGCGCTTGTATCTGCTATCCCCAATGCACAGCACCGCACCCTGGAAGGTCAGACCCATGAGGTCTCGCCCGAGGCCCTTGCTCCCGTGCTGGTAGAGTTCTTCAATTCCAACGGGGCGGTCCGCTAGCAGTTCGAGGTCATTGGTTACGGCCACGATCCTGGTTCTCTGCGTGTCATGGCGAGTATTTCTACCACGCGCGGCGCTGTTCTTCCTGGAAGGAAGCAATCTCCCAATCTATCGGGTAGCCAGATTGGCTGTGAGATTGCTTCGTCGCTCCGCCCATTGGGTAAGCGAATTGGCTGCCAGGACCGCTCCTCACAATGACATCTTCTTGCTGCCCTTCGAGCAGCCCCTCAACCCCGTCCAGAACGGGCGCATCGAGAGTTGAGACATAAGAGGAAGGCAAATATGGGAAAAGTGATCTTGGGTATCTCAATGTCGCTGGACGGTTTTGTCGCCGGGCCGAACGATAGCCCTGAAAACCCCCTTGGCGACGGCGGAGGGCGGCTCTTTGAGTGGTACTTCAGCGGCGACACCCCCTTTATCATGGCCGGCGATGTGCCGGAGTTTAAGGTCTCACGCGCCAGCGCCGAGCTTCTTGAGGAAGCAACCAAAACGTTCGGGGCGATGGTGGCGGGACGGCGTATGTTCGACATCGCCAATGCGTGGCAGGGACATCCACCGGGGGAGGGGCCGTGTTTTATCGTGACCCACATTCCCCCACGAGAATGGCAAAAGGAAGGATCGCCGTTCACATTCGTTACCGATGGCGTGGAAAGCGCCATTCAGCAAGCCAAAGCAGCCGCGGGAGATAAGAACGTCGCCGTATCGAGCGCGAGTATTGCCCAGCAGTGCCTCCAGGCCGGGCTGCTTGACGAGATACACATCGACCTGGCGCCTGTCCTGCTGGGTGGCGGCGTCCGGTTGTTCGAGCATTTGGGCCATGAGCCCATTGCACTGGAAACGATCAAAGTGGTCGCCGCCCCTGGGGTAACCCATCTTTTCTTCCGCGTCGTAAAGTAAAACACCTGATCCAACCCACCCTACGAAGATGTCTCAGCGGCTCAGCGGTTCTCTTCCCCTGAGTCATGGGAACCTTTTCAGCACGGTTTGACGTCTAAGGAGGGAGACCCCAGGCGCAGTCCTGATGTCCTTGTCAGGGCGCAGTGACCGGGGCGAATATCCTACGCTAAGGAGCGACACATGCCGAGAAAGAGCGGTTGGCTGATCGTCATCGCGCTCATCCTGCTGACTGCCTGTACCTTTTCCGGAGGGTCGGGAGAAACCCCAACTCCCAGCCCGATTGCCCCGGGTGGAACGGTCCAGGGACTGGCGCCGGTAGAGCGCATCGATATCTTGATTCTAGAATCATTCCCCGTGCAGATTAATGTGTTGGTGTTTGGCAGTCTGCCAGACGGTTGTACCCAGATCGACGATTACACCCAGACACGCGATGACAAAACCATCACGATCTCCCTGACTACCACCCGACCGGCCGAACAGGCCTGCACCGACGCTTTAGTCCCCTACCAGGAAAGCATCCCGGTTGAGGCCACCGGTTTGAAAAAGGGAGTCTATACGGTGGTGGTCAACGGCGTCAAAGGGACTTTCGAGCTTCAGGTAGACAATATCCTGGAAGAAACGCCGCCGGCAGGTATCCAGGAATAAATCCAGGGTGAGTCCCAAAGGAGCACAAAGAAAACCTCTTTTTTGTGTGACTTTGTGTGACTTTGTGGATTCTGTTTTGAATTTTATCCGCGGTATTGGCGAAATTCGCGGATAACCCTCTTTAATTGGTCATCAATTGTTTTCCCTTAATGGGGAGTGCGCAGGTGCGCTCGTCCACGGTGAGCGCCTTACGCGCTTCATCGCGCACGTTATTGACGCCCGAGAAGAACTCGCGCATCATGACCACCGAGAGATATCTGCCGCGCGCTGTAAGGAACAGCGTTTCGGGTGTGATTTTCGCAAACGCGCCGGCCAGGACCATGAAGAGCATCTCCAGCCAGAGACCGCGCTCCGCCGGCTGGTTGAAAGAGCGTTTGAAGCGGGTGCGGTCAAACTTTAGACCGAACAGCTCCATCATAAAGCGATAGCGCATCTGTTCGCGCCGGCCATAGCTTTGCTTCGCAGAAACAGACATCCGGCCCGAGGCGATAGCCTTCTCGTAGGCCATCAACGAGAAAGTGTTGACATACAGGGTTCCGTTCAGATAGCTGAAAGCTCCCGACCCAAGCCCAACGTATTCCTCACCCTCGACGATATACTCGTCGATCATGCCACCGTCAGTGCGCAGAAAGGTCCAGGCCGACATGGCCTTATAATCTTCGCGCAGCTCTTCCAGGATGATCTCGTAATAGCGCGCTTCGCGCCGGTAATCCACCTTCCCCACTGAGCGGTCGATGGATTTGGAGACCGAGGAGGAGGTCATCAACGGGTAAAACGTGGTTTGCTGGGCTCCCGAAGCGATGACCCTGGCGACATCATCGCGCAGGATGGCTTCCGTCTGGTTGGGAAAGTTGTAGATCATGTCTACATTCAAAGAGGGGAAGTGAGGCGCCGCCTGGCGGATCTTTTCCAGGATTTGTTCGCCAGAGCCGAACTTATGATAGCGGCCCATCTGCTTGAGCAGGTTGTCGTCGAAGGACTGGACGCCCACCGAAAGCCGCTGCACCCTGCCGGAAAGCTTTTCGATCACTTCGGGTATCAGGTGGTTCGGGTTGGTCTCGCAGGAAACTTCACGGATCGGGAATAATTCATGGGCCAGGTCGATGGTTTCGACCAATTCGTCGATTGAAACCGTAGGGGTGCCGCCGCCAATATAAAGGGAGGTGAACCGATAGCCCAGTCGATGCGCCATACGCATTTCCTGGCGCAGAAAAAAGAAGTACGAATGGACCTTATCCTCTTCTAACAGAAAGCGGTTGAAGGAACAATAGGGACACAGGCTTTCACAAAATGGAATATGCAGGTAGAGTGTATATTCGCGGCCAGGATTGGGATCCGGCAGGTTATACCCCACATTCGGGACCAGGCGCAAATAGCGTTCGGTCATTTTTTTTAGATAAGGGGTCAGCACCCATTCGGAAAGGATCCTGGAAAAACCAACCCCTACTTTTTCCTTGTGTGCTTCGGGCTTTAGCCACGCTTGTTGCTTTTCAGACGCCGAGACGGCGCGTTTGCTATGATTCATCTTTGATACCTGACAATCTGACGATTGATATCCACTCACGGCCTTGAGAAACGCTGCCTGGCGAGAATAAACCAGGAGTGTTTTTCAGACCATCCATATGTATTGATAATAGAATAACCGGGTGCGCCACGCGCCTGGTCGTGTTCTCGCGATGTGTCATTGTACACCGCTCTGGTGTCATAATCAACTAACGTATATCCGAAAATTTACCTTACTTTCTACACAAATCCCGTCCGTGTATCCCTCAAAGAACAAAAAAAACGAACGCGTTTCCCGGCGCGCTCGTTTTTTTATGGGGTTTTTGGACTATTCTGACCGGCGTTGGTCAGGGGGCCCTCTCGACAGCACAGGTTTCCCGGCGTTGGGTCAGGGCGACCCATTGGTTTTTCTGCGCTGTTCAGGGTAGATATGGCTACCGCTTGGACTGCACCCCCAGAAGACTCAATACACCGAACATCAAGCCTACCAGGGCGACGACCAGGTACACCAAACCCATAAGTCACCTCCTCCCAATAACTTCTCCTTGCGGAGATAAACCTCCAGTCCACTCACAGATAATGAGCTTCCCGAACCACACCCAAATGCCCCAGAACTGGCTCCGGCAATCGGGTAACGACCAACTGACATGATTGGGGTAAATGGAACTGACTTATTGGCCAGTCAATCCCTCTCCCCCGCTCGTGTATCATCGATTGAAAGCCTATATTTATTATATAGAGAGAGGAAAGAGATTTCAAGCTTCCGGGGAGGAATTAAGCAAATCTTAATCTGGTTTTATTTGTTTTTTACTGGCCTGGATAATTCTTCCTGAGAAGCCTGGATTGCCAGCTCGATGAACAGGGCTGCCGACCAACCAAACAGCGTGGCGGCGCGCGAGCAGGGGACACCGGTCTCGGGATGATAATACTCGTAGATGTCGAACTGGTTATTGAGCAAATCCAAAGAGCGGACGCGCAGCTCGGCGGCAGCTTCCGGGAAACCGGAGCGCTCCAGGCCTTCCATCAACAAATAGTTGATATTGACCCAGGTTGGCCCGCGCCACATTTGGAGCGGATCGTAGCTGGTCTCGCTGATGGCGACCGTCGGAACGGGATAACGCGTCCAAAAAGTTTTTGGATCGGTCAGGTGGTTGACCAGGCGTGTCGCAACCGCCCGATCCAGCTTACCGGTCAGGAGCGGGAGCAGGCTGAATGGGGTCAGGATGCGGATCGGCTCTCCAGCCCGGTACGGCCAGAATACACCGGCTTGCGGGTCCCATAATTTTTCCAGCATGCGCTGGAGCAGCTCATCGGCCTGTGATTGCCACCTGACGGCCTCGGCCGGCATACCCAGGACGGATGCCATGCGCCCCAGGTTTTCCATCTGCAGATACAGGTAGGTATTGAGGTCGGGTGAGGTGACCGGCATCCCACCATCCCACAATGGGCTGTCATCCAACCCGGAGGAAAAAGGGTGCAGGTATTCGCACAACCCATCCCGGTCTATGTCGTTATGGTCGAACCACCATTGGTTCCAGCGTACCACCGGCTCGTAGATTTCGTCCAGGAACTCGCGGTCTCCATCCGCCTCGTACAACTTCCAGGCCGTCCAGGCCAGCAGGGGGGGCTTGGTGACATCCGCTTCGATCGGAAATGTCAGGTGGGTCACGGTGCCCTCATCGTGGACGGCATCCGGGATCATCCCGTCCGGCCGCTGGTGATCCAGGACAACCCGGATCTGATCGCGGGCCAGCTTGGGTTCGATGTGGCGGTAGGCCAGGGCATGGAAATAAGCATCCCACTGCCAGACGCCCACGTAGTGGATCTTCGAGGGGGTCATCGCTTCGCGGGTAGTGTAGAAGCGGGTGGAGATCAACCCCGCGCGCATCACCCACCAGGCATAATAATATTGTTGGCGGAAAATTGCCTCTACCGGTGGAGCGCTGGCAAACCAATCTTCCCAACGACGGGCCGCTTCGTTGAAAGCCTCATCCAGGGGGGGGATGTAACGGTTGAACCCCAGGCGGGGGGTCAGGTTGAGGAGCAGCCCGGCGCGGGGTCCGCTGGCCATGCGCACGTGGATCTGCAGGTTGCCCTCGGGGGTCTGGTTGATCGAGTTGCGCACCATGGAGCGGTTGGTAGTGTAGGCAATATTCCGGCGGATATCCCCGGTAACGCGCAGCACGCCGCCCCGCCGGTCGGTCTGGCCCTGATCCACATGGGCAACAAAAGACACCCCACAGGCCTCCTCGGGTATTGAGAGCAGCAGTGTTTCCGTATCCACATAGATCATTGAGAAGGTGCCGGCCGCAGTGTGAAAATCCAGGCGGTGTGGAAAGCTTTCCAGCTCGACCGGCAGAACGCGCCCGTTCCGGTCGGTAAAGACGAACTGCTCGATGATGGGTGGGCGCTCGCGATAACCAGAAAGACGCTGGTCCACTTTAAACCAGCGTTCTGCCAGGCGGATAAAGAACCCATCGTCGCCCCGCATGACCATTAAACGCGATCCCCGCTCGCTAAATGGGACGTGGATCAGGTCGACACGGTTTCTCAGGAGAGGGATATATTTCAGGTCTATGTTGATCTCCATAGTCATGTATGTGGTATTAATGGTATCCGATTTTTTGCAGGATGCAAGTGGAGATGAACTGCCGAATGGAGGAAGATTGACGAATGCGGTAAGCCCTCATCCGCCTCTGCGATCGGCGGCGTTGGTCTACGGGCGCGAGAGCGGTTTGCGGGTTGGGCAAAGAGGCCAGAATATCCTATTCAATTAGGGGTGTTCGCCCGGCGACAGCCAGAGGATCTGGTAAGACTTTAGCGGGATGTCCACCTGGGCTGGAAGCGCCACAATAGACCCGCCGGTCAGGTCGCGATAATTCCCGGGATCCAAACCGCAGGCAGCCAGGTTTAGGCGAGCTGTCCGGGGCCTATCGCTGACATTGTGCAAACACAGCGCCCGGTCCTGCCGATCGGGCGAGCAGCGGACCAGCCCGAAGATGCCCTCCCCGGCCTCGATGACCTGCTGCGACCCGTAGGGGTGGAAGGCAGCCGAGGATGCCCGGGCGGCCAACAGGCGCCGGTATCCCTGGAATACCTGGGCTCGCCGTGAAGCTGGTTCGCCAAGACTGGCGTCCAGCTCGGCCAGGTCGAACTTCTGCCGGTTGATGGTGCGGCTGCGCCCGGTCTGCCGGACACCCTCCGGCCAGCCTCGCGAACCAAACAGGCTGTGGGCGTAGATGGCCGGCAGACCGACAAGCGCCAGCAGGATCGCCTGGGATGCCAGGAAGCGGCTGACCTGGACGCTCAGCGGCTCGTCTTGCGCGGCCGGAGCGGAGAGCGCATCGAAATAATTGATATTGAGCTCGTACGGGCTCTGGCTCCCATCCGGGTTGTGTTTGTACGAGATCAGCCCGCCGCGCTCCTGGGCCGCCGATACCAGCCCGGAGATCTGCTCTTCGCTCAGCAGGCCGCGGGCGGGGTTGACCCCAATGCCATCGTGAGAGGCCAGGAAATTGAAGAACGTCACCTGGGGAGCGGGGATCTTCAGGGTGGCAGCCCACCCAGACAGCGCGGCCGCATCTCCCGTCAGAAAAGTGTGCGCCACCAGCGGCGGAAGGGCAAAATTGTACACCAGCTGGGCTTCGTTGCGCCCGTCCCCAAAATAGGCAATGTTATCGGCGTGCGGGACGTTGGTCTCGGTGATCAACAGGACGTGCGGCGCGATACGGTCGAGCACACTGCGGAAAAGCTGCACGACCCGGTGGGTCTGTGGAAGGTGAATAGACGGGCCCCCCGGTTCTTTCCACAAATACGCAATGGCATCCAGACGGATGATACTGGCTCCCCGCGCGACGTATTCCAGCAGGAGATCGATGATTTCCAACAAGACGCGCGGGTTGGCATAATTCAAGTCGATCTGGTCTTCGCTAAAAGTTGTCCAGACCCATCGCTTGCCCTGGGTGGTAGCGAATGAGGTTAATAACGGCAGCGCCCGCGGGCGGACCACATGAGTCAGATCGGTCCGGGGGTCGACCTCAATAAAGAAATCCCGGCAGCGCGGGTCGCCTTTGAGATACCCCTGGAACCAGGCGCTGTGCTGGGATACGTGGTTGACCACCGCGTCGAACATCAGGCGGAAGGAACGGCCCAGCCGGGCGATATCATCCCAGGTCCCCAGGGCCGGGTCGACCTGACGGTAGTCGATTACCGAAAAGCCATCGTCTGAAGAATATGGATAGAAGGGTAAGATGTGTATCCCACTCACCACACCCCGCAAGCGCTTTTCACAGAACTCGGCCAGGGTGCGCAGCGGCGGCTCGCCCGCGCGCTGGACCTGGTCGCCATAAGTGATCAAGATGGCGTCCCGCTCATCCACAGCCGCTGGTTGATTGGACGTGATGCGGGGGCGCTGGACCTCCATGCGGCCGGCCAGTTCGTTATAGACCGGCACGGCGTTCTCCGCGCCGTACAGGAAGATCAGGTGATCGAGGATTTCCCTGTCTGGGGTCATCCATATCCTCCGGAGTGTGGCTGACCGGGATCAGGCAGGCTGCTCCAGCGGAGCCGGCCAGGAGATGAAAGTTGGGTAAGTATGCTCGGGGATCAATGAAAAAGCGCAGGTCAAGGGTAGATTCCTGGCCCGGGTCAGCAGGGCGCCGATCGATAAGCCGTGCGATACGACCAGAACGTTCCCACCCGGGTGTGCGCCGGCAATCGCATCCGCCACGGAGGTCATCCGCGCGGTCAGCTCGGCCAGGGATTCGCCCCCGGGTGGGCGGGTTTCGCCGGCCAGATCTTCCAACCGTCTTGCCATTTCGCTGGAATACTGCCTCATTAGTTCACTAAATAGCACGCCTTCCCATTCCCCCTGGTTTACTTCGCGCAGGCGGGCATCCTGGTACACGGGCAAGCCCAGGGCCTGCCCGAGGATCTCGGCGGTCTTTCTGGCGCGCTGCAGGTCGCTGCTGTAAATGGCGGAGAAGCTCTGCCCGCACAGGCTGGCTGCCAGGAGTTCGGCCTGGTTGAGCCCGGTTGGGTTGAGAGGGATATCTGCGTGACCCTGGTAACGGCCTTCCAGGTTCCAGTCGGTCTGCCCGTGGCGGACCAACCATAATATTGTAGGTTGTCTAGCTTCCAAGTACTACCCTGTGTGTTTCGCGGCTGCGTTTTTCCTGGTATTCAGGCAGGTCGAGCATGGGTGGACGTTCTCGCTCTACGACTTCCTGCACGTGGAGGAAATAATTTCCATCCTCATAGCGGATCAACTTCATAGATTTGTTGACCTCTTCCAGAATGGGCATATTATAGCGCTTTTCCAGCTTGCGGAAGAATGCCTGGAGAATGGTGAAAGACATTTTACTTAAGGCTTCGAGGGATTGGTTGTGGTGTACGCGCTCCTGCAGATCGACCTGGGCAATCGCGGACAGCCCAAAGCGGTCGAAAATATCGATCAGCAGCCCGGTCTCGACCCCATACCCCGAGAAAAACGGCATTTGTTCGAGCGCGGTCCTGCGCCCGCCGTATTCTCCAGACAGCGGCTGGATGACCCCCGACAGCTCGGGGTAGAACATGTTGAGCAGCGGCCGGGCGGTCAGCTCGGTTACCCGACCGCCCCCGGTCGCCTGGGTTGTTTCACCCGAACGAAGCGGACGCTGGTAAAAACCCTTAACATACTGGATCTTGGGATCCACCAGCAGCGGGCCGATCACGCCGTAGACAAAACGCGGGTGGATATTGACGATATCCGTATCGATCCACACGACAATGTCACCCCGGGTCACGTACAGGCTCTTCCACAGGGCCTCGCCCTTTCCGGGGCGCGAGCCATAGCGCGGTAAGAGGTTCTGGTGGATATGCACCGGCACCCCCAAATTCGCCGCGATCTCGCGCGTCCGGTCGGATGAATTCGAGTCGATCAGGACGATCTCATCCAGCAGCGGTGCGGACTTCATGAGGGATTTTTGGATGCAATCGATCACTTCCCCAACCGTTTCCTCTTCGTTCAATGCCGGCAGCGCCAGGCTGATGGTCAGGTTTTGGCGTTGTTTGAGCTCGAGCAGGTGCTCGAGCTGGTCGAATTCATCGGCGTGGTAGGTGTTTTCGGCAAACCATTTATCGACCAGCACCGAAATTGCCTGGTGCCCTGCCAGTTCGCCTTCCGGACCCGTCCATTCGACCGGGCCGGACCGCTGAGTTTTGGCCACCATCACGGCGCAGGGTGCGTTGAAAAATAGGTTCTCGGTCACCGGCCCCATCCCAGATTCCTCGGGCGCATGCAGGCGGGCGGACGCGCCCATCACCAGCAGATCGGTGTGGGCGGCCTGCTCCATAATAGTCTGGGCAGGAGAGGCGGAAGGCAGGCTTTTGTAGGTCAGTTCCGGAAAATTGGGCAGGATGCGCGCCAGTCCGCGGAAAGGCGCTTCGCTGGCCGGGGTAGTATCCGGCCCGAGCAGATGCAGCGCGGTGATCACTTTGTCATCCAGCGCCAGGGCCAGGCGCAGGGCAAGCTCGGCGTACGGGCCGCCGCGCAAGGGGACCAGCACTTTCTGCCGGCTTTCCCGCGACCAGGGTCCACGCACAAGGACTACGTTACACCCCGGGTTGGCCAGCGCCTGGCTCGGGGTAATATTCAGGCAGGTGAAGTGGGTGGGCCATTCCAGGATCAGCAGGTCGGGCGGATCCTCCCGGATGGCGCGCTGCAAATCCTCCCAGGCAGAGTGCGAGACCTGCACCCGGTTGGGCCCGCGCAGCTCGACCCGCGCGCGCAGCTCATCCATGCGCTTGCGCAGGCGGCGGGCGGCGGCTGCGCCGGCCGACAGCGAATCGCTCGCAGATACACACACCAGCCCAACCAGGTTGAGCTGCCCTTCGAGCTCGCGCGCCAGGGCCAGGGCGACTTCGGGATCTCCATCTTCGACGATCGGAATGATGATCCGCGGGAATGGGATAAAGGTTCTTTCTGAGAGGTTCATGGAAACTCCAGCAAAGGGGCGATATGCTGCTTGTAAATGGCTTCCCAGGTATATGCGGAGCGCACCCTGGATCTCATCCGTACGAGCGCGTCACCCTCCAACCGGGAGGTGATGGCATTGGCCACTTCGGCAGGAAGCGCGTCCGGAGAAAAATATACGGCATACTCCCCGGCCAGTGATTTTAATGGGGGCAGCCCGGTGCAAAAGATCGGCAGGCGCAACAGGCCGGCTTCGAGGATCGGGATGCCAAAGCCTTCCTCCCGGCTGGGGAGGAGCAGTGCATCCGCCAGGCGGTACAGGTCGGCAATCCCCTCGTCGGGCAGCCCTTCCGGGTAATGCTCCGCCAGCAGGTGGGCCGAGCCGGCCAGACCCAGCTCGTCACGCAGGTCTTTCAAGCCCTGGAAATAGGCGGCATTGGCGGGGTTATGCGCTCCAGGCGGGCCGGTGATGACCAGGACAGCGGCGGGATGGAGCTTGCGCAGCTCGGCCAGGATGCGGATGGCCAGCGCCAGGTTTTTGCGCGGGGTGAGGCGGACCGGGGCAAGCAGCAGGGGGTCGGCCTGATAAAGGTCAAGCTTTTCGGCCAGCGACCGAGCATCCTTACCCAGCTTAAGGAACTCCGCCAGGTCAACCCCGGCGGGGACAACCGCAATTTCATGCACGGGGATGGTCATCAGACCGGCTAACTCCTCGCGGCGCGCCTCGGAGACCACCACCTGGCGGACGCCCGGCCAGGCGCTGCGCAGCAAATCCCACGGCCAACCTGCGAAAAGTTCCGCCTGGTAGCGCGGGGTGGTCCAGGCCAGGTCGTGGTGCCAGAGGATCTGGCGAGGCAGGCCAGGTTCCTGGCTGTATTCATACAAAGCCGCGGTAAGGGCCAGGTTTTTGTGGAGCGAGGCCACGTTGTGGGCGATCAGGATGTCCACACCCTCCAGCTCCGGGCGCAGGACGGCCTTAATCTTTTCGACCAGGGCGGCAAAGCCGGCTGGCAGGCAGCCGCGGTCGAGCTCGGCTTTGGCGGCCAGCACCTCGGGGTGGCGCGAGTCGATCAGTGGCAGGGTCCGCACTGCAAAGCGCGGGTCCCAGGTTTTACCCCGCCCGGCCAGGATGCGCACCTGGTGGCCGGCCTGGACCAGGATCTGGGCCTGGCGCGCCAGGACGCTCTCAACCCCGCCGACAACCGGCGGAGCGGCATAATGGAGCAAGGCAATCTGCATTCTGTCTCTCCAATCCCCGATCTTTATGGTAAGGGAGTGCGAACAGATCCGGGAGGCGCCGGCCCATACGGTATTCCCTTCAAGCGTCTGCGGCTGTTCTATGCGGGAAGGTGGGGGGAATGATGACAAGCCAGATTAAGTATACCGGAATGGAAGGCGGTGTCAAATATAGGATGTATAGTATATACTAATGCTTCAATATGCAGGAACGTATGGGCGAGGCCTTTATCACCCTGGGTGACCTGCGCTGATGTCATTATTGGAGGCAAGATGTCTTCTGCAGCAGCGGTCGTAACCGGCGCATTCAGCAACACAGGAAAATATATCACCCGCCGCCTGCTCGCGATGGGCAAGCGCGTGGTTACCCTGACCAACCACCCGGAGCGGCCCAACCCCTTTGGGCAGCCGGTGGCGGCCTACCCCTACGACTTTGACCGGCCTGAGCGCCTGGCGGAAAGCCTGCGCGGCGCTGACGTCTTGTACAACACCTACTGGGTGCGCTTCCCGTACGGTTCGGTGGATTACAGCCAGGCAGTTGAGAATACGCGCGCCCTGGTCCGCGCAGCAAGCCAGGCAGGGGTGCGGCGCATCGTACACGTCAGCATCACCAACCCATCGCCGGATTCGCCCTTCCCTTATTTCAGTGGAAAAGCACTGTTGGAAGAAGAAATCCTCCGCTCAGGATTGTCCTATGCCATCCTGCGCCCGGCGGTGATCTTTGGCGCGCAGGGGATCCTGTTCAACAATATCGCCTACCTGCTGCGGCGCCTTCCGGTATTCGCCATCCCCGCTTCGGGGCAGTACCGTCTCCAACCTATTTTTGTCGATGACCTGGCAGAGCTGGCCGTGCAAGAGGGGGAATCCGGTCAAAACCGCATCCTGGACGCCATTGGGCCGGAGACCTATGCCTTTGCCGACCTGGTGCACATCATCGCCGCGGCGGTGGGCAGCCGGGCGCTGGTAACGCACGTCCCGCCCGGCCTGGCGCTGGGGCTGTCCCAGATCGTCAGCCGGCTGGTAGGGGATATCATCCTGACCCGCGACGAGGTGGATGGGTTGCTGGCGGGTTTGCTGGAGACCAGCAGCCCGCCGGTGGGGCGGACCCGTTTTAGCGATTGGTTGAAGGAAAATGCGAGAGAGATGGGGAAGGAATATGCCTCGGAGATGGAAAGGCATTACCGGTAGATGGGTTTGATTTTTTGCAGGGGAATATTCTCAGCTCCCTCCGCGGTCTCTGCGGTGGTTCTGCCCACTCACCACTCACCACTACCCACTGCCCACTAACTGCATTGCCATCCCCACTGCCATAGCGACCTGGCCCAGGTGGTAGGTTACCATCACCAGCACCCGCCCGTAGCGGACCGGGCGCACGAAGCGGTCGTAAGCCAGCAGCGAATCGGAGGTGTAGAACAGGAGCGCTCCGCAGATCACCAGGATCACATTGGAAGTTTCCCACTCGGTCCGAAAGAGGGTCAGGATGGCCGAGATGAGCATGAGGGTAAGCACCAGGCTGTAAATCCCTACCCCAATGCGCAGCCGGCGGTTGCCCGGGATGCGCGCCAGCCCAGCGCGAAAAACCCGGTAGAAGACCAGCGCCCAGGCCATCATCAACGCCGCCACGGTAATGGCTGCCGGAGGAAAGGGTGGCGGGGTCGGGTTCAGGCTGGCGATATACAGGATCTGTGCGGTCAGGAAAGCCGTCAGCCCGACCAGGAACCAGCTCCTGGGCAGCAGCAAGAAGATGTCGCCCAGCAGCGAGAAGACCAGTCCCAGCCCAAACCACAGCGCCGGTCCTTGCCAACTGGTTACCTGGCGAAACCAGAGGGTCAGGGCCAGCAGGGTAGCCGGTTTCGTAAACCAGCGCAAGCGCGTCCAGTTAAACATGCAGGCCATCCAATCCAGGACGGCCAGCAAAAAAGTCCCCCCAAGCAGCCAGGTATCCACTTCAGTCCCTCTCCTCGCGCGCGTACCCAAACAGGCGCAGTGTATCCGGATTGTTGCGCCAATTTTTCTCTACCTTAACGCGCAGCTCCAAATAGACCTTGCGACCGCTCATCGCCTCGATCTCCTTGCGGGCGGTCGAGCCGATCTTTTTGAGCATCTCCCCACCCTGCCCGATGACGATCGGTTTGTGCGACTCGCGCTCGACAAACAGGGTGGCGGCGATGTAGGCGCCGGTCTCGCCGCGCTCGCGGTATTCGTCGATGCGCACCGCGGTGGCATGCGGTACCTCGTCGCGCAGATGCACCAGGATCGCCTCGCGGATCAAATCCACGGAAATCTCGCGCTCGTACAGGTCGGTGATCTGCTCTACGTCATACAGCGCCGGTCCTTCCGGCAGGTGCTCGATGATCTCTCGCAGCAGTTGGTCGCGGTGGTAGCCGGTCTGCGCGGACAGCTGGAGCGGCCTGGCCTGCGGCACCAGCAACTGAAAGGTGGCCTGGCGCGCTTCCAGATCTTCTTTTTTGACCTGATCGACCTTATTGAGCGCCAGGATCAGCGTCGGAGGCGGCTGGAGGGCATTGACTTTTTCTGCCAAAAGGATATCTTCATCCGTGGGAGGCTGGGTCAGGTCTACCATCCAGACCACTACATCCGCGTCAGGCAGAGTAGCGCTGGCCTCCTCGTTCATAAACACGCCCAGGCGGTGGTGGGGTTTGTGGATCCCGGGGGTATCCATAAAGATCACCTGGGCGTTTTCCAGGGTTAGAATGGCCAGCTGGCGCCGGCGGGTAGTTTGTGGGCGGGGTGAGACGGCGGCGATCTTCTGGCCAAGCAGCGTGTTGACCAGGGTCGACTTGCCCACGTTCGGCCGGCCGACTACGGCGACAAACCCCGAGCGAAATGCTTCTTTTTCCATGAGCTCCTGTTAATAGTTAGTTGTTTGGTCGATCATACCACGCTCGCGCGCGATGTGATCGAGCCAACGGAAGATAACGCTGGAAAGGACCCCAAATACCAGCGACAGCCCGACCAGGATTGCCAGGAGCTGCAAGTTAGTAAACCTGGCCAGGGTAGGGAAGGCCTCGGCAACCGAGCCAACCAGGGAACGGCGCAACAGCTCGAGCCAGTAGGTGATCGGCATGGCGAAGCCCACCGGGCGCAGCCAGGCCGGCAGGACTTCGAGAGGAAAGATCGCGCCGCTGAAGAGGAAAAGAGACCCCGCGACCGCGTCGCCGATCATGAACGTGTGCTGGGCGGTCATCAGGGTTACCCCGGCCAGCACCAGCCCGATCAAGGCCAACATGATCACACCTACCAGTAGGGAGACTAAAAATAACGGCCAGTTGATCAACAGAGGATCGAGCGGGACTTTCAGGAACAAGACCCCGAACAGGATCGTAATGATTACTGAGAAGGTTCCGGTAATAAAGCGCGCTACCCCGCGGCCCAGAAGGTAGACCGGGATGTGCACCGGAGCGATATAGATGTATTTCAAGGTGCGGTAGTGCTCGCGGTCGTCGATCACCGCCCAAGAAACACCGGTCATTACGGAACCCACATACTGGTAAAAGGCATTCCCGAGATAGATATAGGGAAAAATGGGCGAGGAAAAATCACCATTGGTGATCACGCTGTACATGACCACCAGGATCGCGGAAGCGGCCAGCGGTTTGATGATCGAATAGATGGCAAAGAGGAACGGGTCGGTCCAGTTCGATTCGATCTTCCAACCCAGCCAGGCTGCCATGCGGAACGAGCGCCAGCCGATGGAGGAGAATAGATTGTCTAACGATGATTTTATAACCGACATATAAGACCTCAAAGCATAAAGCGTAAAACGGAATAGTTCTACATCAATGTGTGTTGGCCCGGTCTCTTTACGTTTTGCACATCCCGTTTTGTTTTCACCTGCGTGCCTCTGTGAGCCGGCCCTCTTGAATCGCCAGCCGCTCCATATGAGCCAGAAGCACCCGCGCGCCGGTCAGAAAGACCACGCTCAAGACTACCAGCACCCCCACTTCGATGGGCACGCTCAAAAAACCCAGAGACGCCCCGGAAGGGAAGACAAGCTGGCGCATGGCGTCTAACCCCAGGGTCAGGGGGATAATTGAAGCTGCCGCGGCGACCCAGAAGTGGAAGTTCTTGATTGGGAAGTAAAACCCTGAGGCCAGGTAGATGGGTTCCTGGGCCAGGTTGGCGATATGCCAGGCTTCGCGCGATAACAGCAGGAACAGCGAAGCAGACATCATCCCCATTCCGTACAGGGCGGTCATACACAAAATGAACACCAACAGCAGCGAGGCAAAGCTGGAAACCGCGTAGCTAACCTGGAAGAGCAGGCTGCCGATCAGGATGATCACAACCGCACGGATAGTGGTGGCCAGCATCCCGCCCAGCGCCATACCCAGCAGGACGGCCATCATGTGTGCGGGAGAGATGATGTAAAGGGCCAGGTTGCCGGTCTCTTTCTCCCAATATAACTGGCTGGACATGCTCCACAGCACGTTCATCCAGAATGCAGTCATGGCTCCACCCACCACTACGAACCCGACATATTCTTCCGGGGCGTGGATAGCCCGGTAGACGAATACATAGGCCGCCACCGAGAGCAGCGGCAGGAAGATTTCGAAAAACATCCAGGACTTTTCCCGCTGCTGGCCGATCACGCGCGGGTAAGCCCGGCCGGCGATGGTGCGCAAAAACAGCCGCCATCCGGTTGATTTTTTACGGATGGGGGGGAGCATCGCTGCCTTCCTCTTCTTCCATACTGCGCCCCACCAGCGTGACAAAGACATCCTCCAGCGTGGGCTCGCGTTTTTGCAGGTTCAATATGCGGATATTGCCGCTGGTCAGCAGGTTGACCACCGAGCCCAGGACGGCCTCTTCGGTCAGGATGAACTCCAGGTTGGACCGCCCATCCCCAGGGTGGTGGACTACCTTTTGCACCCCGGGCAGCTCCTGGAAGACATGCGTCCCCATCCCATTCAATGGGCTGACCTCGATCTGAAAGATGGCTTCCGACTGTAGGTTCCGTTTCAAAGTTGCCGGTGTATCGCAGGCCAGCACCTGGCCCTTATTGATAATGGCAACCCGGTCGCACATCTCTTCCGCTTCGACCATGTAGTGAGTGGTGAGCAGAAGGGTGCGGCCGCGATCTTCATCGATCCAGCGCCGGATAAACTGGCGCACATCTCGCGAAGCGCCCACATCCAACCCCAGGGTGGGCTCATCGAGAAAGAGCACTTCGGGATCGGTCATAAAACCGCGCACGATATTCATTTTTTGGCGAAGCCCGGTGGACAGATCGGAAGACTTGGTATTGGCCCGATCCGACAGCCCAACGATCTCCAACAGGGTGGTGATGCGCTGGTGTGCTTCTTTTGAGCCTATCCCATAAAACTGGGCGAACATCCACAGGTTTTCGCGCACGGTCAGCAGCCCGTAGCCCGACGACTCGCCGCCAGAGACCATATTGATGTGCGCGCGCACCTGGTCTGTCTCGCGATGGACATCGAACCCGGCCACGCGGGCCCAGCCGGTGGTGGGGGCCAGGAGCGTGGTCAGGATTTTGATCAGGGTGGTCTTGCCGGCCCCATTGGGTCCCAGCAGGCCAAACAGCTCACCGCGCTGGATCCCCAGGCTGACATTTTGAAGCGCGACTAATTGGCGCGCCTCATTCTTTTTCTTCTCGCGGATCTTGTAGATCCGGCCGAGCTGCTCGGTTTGGATAGAAAGTTCGCTGACCATAAAACCTCGGGGAAAAGTAATGCGTAAATCGTAACTGGTGATTCGTGATTCGTACAAAGAGAAACGACCCGAACCTGTATTTTACCCTGATCTACCGCTTTTTCCATCTTTTACTTAGCTGGAAGGGTACATTTTTGCCCTGGGGCGAAAAATTCCAAATCACTCCCCCTTACAGAACTGTTGGTCTATCGTAGGGTAATCGTAGGTTAATCGTCAAGTAAGGCATATTTTAAGGTGGTAAGATAGTTTCAAAGGGCGACTTCTCTTCTTCTCCTCCTTAAGAGAGCGCCGGGGTCGGCGTCCCCGGCGCTCACTGATTCTGTTAGAGAATAGAGCTAACAGCAGCATTTCCAGGCGATGTCGCCTGGAAATGCTGCTGTTTAAAGAGGATTTTATGATACACTTCTGCCCGTCGATCCTTGTGCAAAGTTTCCCATTCTGGAGAAAACTATGTCCACTGAGCGCCCTACTTATGCTGTGGAAATCGCCGGTCTGCGGCGAGAGCTGCCTCTCTTTGAGATCAAACCCGGTCTCAAGATCGCCATCCTGAACATCCTGGGGGATACCGAACTGGTCCAGGCCTGCGCGCGGGCTTTATCAGAGCGGTTGGCCAGCACTTCGTATGATGTTTTGGTGACGGCCGAATCAAAAAGCATCCCACTGGCTTATGCCCTATCTCTGGAAACCAGCAAACCTTACGTTATCCTGCGGAAGACCTACAAACCGTATATGGGGGATGCCCTCCAGGCGGAAACCCTCTCGATTACGACCGGCCAACCCCAGACCCTGTACCTGGACGAAAAAGATCGCCAGCTGATGCAGGGCAAGCGCGTCATCATCCTGGATGATGTGATCAGCACCGGATCCACCCTGCAAGGCATGCGGCTGTTGATGCAGAGAGCCGGCGCGCAGGTCGTTTCCGAAGCGGCCATCCTGACCGAAGGAGAGCGCGCCAAGTGGGCGAACATCGTTTCCCTCGGCCACCTGCCCGTATTTTCTGATTAATATTTTTCAATTTTCATCATCCCCCTGGGTTTCCTTGGGGGATGTTTTGATTCTTATAAACTATATACATTTTGTTTATTAATATCTGACTCGGTCGCAGTAAACTTAAAAATGTAGCCGGAAAAACCGGTCATAACAAAAAAATCTAAACCTTATAAATTATTAAAGGAGGATCTCTCGTATGTCTAATCTAACTCGATGGAACCCTGTTCGCGATATGATGTCGCTCCGCCGTAGCATGGACCGCATGTTCGAAGATTTGTACGGCACCCAAGAAGGGGATTGGGAAAAGACGTTTAGCTGGAGCCTACCCCTGGATGTGGTTGAGAACGATAATGAGTACACCGTGAAGGCTTCCATCCCGGGCGTCAATCCTGACGATCTGGAGATTACTTACGATAACAACATCCTCACCATCCGCGGTGAAATGAAGGCTGAAGAGGAAAAGAAAGACGAACGTTTCCACCTGCGCGAGCGGCGCTTCGGTTCTTTCAGCCGCAGCATCTCGCTGCCCACAACGATTGACCCGGACCGCATCCAGGCAGAATACAAAGACGGTGTCCTGCTGCTGCACGTGCCGAAGACTGAAGAGGTCAAACCGCGCAAGATCGCTGTCAACGCCGGTCCAAGCAAAGTAATCGAAGGACAGACTCGAAAATAATAGAATTGCGGACAAAAAAATTGAGCGCACGCCATCTGGCGTGCGCTCAATTTTTTTGTCCCATGATCCTTACACAATATGGGCTCCCCGGCTGGCGCGGCACAGGTAAACGCTCGCCTCACGCCCGGTTGAATCTCGATAACCACCCCGCAGAGCCTCAATAAATGCCTGGGCCCGCCCTTCTTCAACCAGGTTTACGGTACAGCCTCCAAATCCCGCCCCGGTCAAACGCGCTCCCAGGCAGCCCGCCTGCTCTGCCGCCAGGTCGACCAGGCAGTCCAGTTCCGGGATGCTCACTTCATAGAGGTCCCGCAAACTGGCGTGTGTGGCGAACATTAACTCTCCAAACGATTTTCCATCCCCCTCATCCAGCATGGGAACCGCCTGGTCTACCCGGGCGCATTCCTCGACGACGTGTTGGGCTCGTTTGCGGACGACATCCGGCAGCAGGCCGGCCAGGTCTTTGAGCTGAGCGGGTGTCACATCGCGCAATGCGCGGATCCCCGGCAGCTGCGGTTGGAGCAGGCTAACCGCCTGTTCGCAGGATGCCCGCCGTTCGTTATAGGCCGAAGTGGTCAGGCTGCGCCGCATTCCCGAGTCGGCGATCACGATGGCGGTTCCCTGCGGGAGGGGAACCGGGCGCCAGTCCAGGCTGCGGGTATCGAAGTACAGCGCGTGGCCCTCTACCCCGCAGGCGCTGGCAAACTGGTCCATTAATCCGCAGTTCACCCCCACATAGCGGTTTTCGGCGCGCTGCGCTAAACGCGCCAGGGTTAACGGTTCGGACTGCCAACCTCCCAGTTCCTGCCAGGCCACGGCGAAGGCCATTTCTACCGCAGCTGATGAGCTCAACCCGGCTCCAATGGGGATGCTGGAGGTAAGAGCAAATTCCGCCCCCGAAACTGCCAGCCCCTCTTGCTGCAGGATAGATGCTACTCCGGCAGGATACAGAGCCCAATCGGGTAGGGGCCGCCCGTCAGCAGCCTGGCGAGAGCCCAGCTCGTCCAGGTCAAAGGTTATCTCCTGCAGTAAATCCAGGGCCTGGATGCGCACCAGGCGGTCTCCACGCACTTGGACGGCCATGCGCACGGCTCGGTCGATCGCCGCAGGAAAAACCGGACCGTCGTTGTAATCAACATGTTCGCCCAACAGGTTTACCCGGCCTGGAGCGACGGCGATGAAATCGGGGGAGGGCAGGTGTGGGGTGAAGTCCATGGAAAAATCCCTATTTTTCCTTTATTACCTGGTTCGTGAGGTACTCGGTGCCAGCCTCCCGGATCAGCCGCGCTTTGCTGTCCCGTTTGAGGGTCTTGATGGCGCGCTCGCGGCGCAGGGCGCTGGCGTGGTCGGGTTGGGCCTCGATATACACCAGGCGGACCGGGCGGCGAGCACGAGTATAACGGGCCCCACGTCCCCGGTTATGCTGGTTGACGCGGCGCTCTGGGTCGGTAGAAAGACCGGTATAGTAGGTGCCATCAGCGCACTCAACGATATAGCAGAAATAGGCCATAGGTTTGAGGGGGCCAGGTCAGGAGGGTTACTTGCCGCTCCCCTGGCGTTTTCGCAAGCCGAACATGCGGCCAATGAAATCCTTACCGGTGGGCAGCTCGGTCTGGGGGTAATCCTCGCTCACCCAGTTGGCCTGCTGGCGCTGGTGCAGCCAGCGCTCGCGCTGTTGAGCAGCTTGCTCCAATGTCTCCAGCAGGGCAGTCTCATCGGATTCTGAGATCATGGTGCGCAGCGTTTCTAGAGCCAGGATCAGATCGTCCAGCACGCGCACCGCGTTGGCTGAATTGAGCAGGGCAGCCTGGCCGGCAGAACGGGTCTCATGACCTTGCAGGACCGGGGCGGTAGCCTCGGCATACAGCCGCCCGGCGACCTTGCGCGCCTCTCGCCAGCCAGGCTGGCTGGCGGTAGCCAGGACCAGCGCGGCCGCGGTAAGCTGGGGCAGCAGGGTGGTAGTGGCTAACAAACCATCCATTTCATAGGGATCGCCAAAAAAGGGAGTAGCACCTAACAGCCCGGTCAGGTCGGTGGCCAGTTTGATCGCTTCCGAATTCGTCCCAGTTGGGGCGGTAATCACCATCAAGGAATTTTTAAACAGGTCCGCGGTGGCGGCTTCTGCCCCCTGCGCGGTATTTTGGAATGAGAGCGGGTTCAGCGTGGGAGTCAAGCTCACGTAATAGCGCTCGGCGGGCAAAATTTGGGCCGCGCTTTCGGATGCGCTCACTTTGACCGGAGCGGTATCCATCACGACCGCACCGGCCTTCAAATCCTGGGCAATGATCTGCAGGGTTTCGCGGCTCTGGTTAAATGGCTCGGCCAGAAAAACGATATCCGCCTGGCGCACGGCGGAAGGAAGGTTGAAGGAAACCTGGTCCAACGCGCCCATCTTTTCGGCCTGACGCGCCGTGCCTGGGTCGCGGTCATGGCCGACCCGGCGTACCAGATCCTTATGGTCCTTGAGCGCCAGACCAACCGAGGTTCCCACCTGACCCAGACCGATAAGGGTTATTTGTACGGTCATTCCTATACTCCGATCAGCAAGCGCAGCAGGGCCTGCAGGGGAGGGCCCATAATTGCGCCCAGTACATTGATTCCTAAGGTGGGCAGGACAAGCACCATGGCCAGGAGGATTAATGGGCCGTAGGGGCGGATGCGATCCATCACCCGCGACCAGGAAGGGGGGAAGAAATAGTCAGCGATCTTGTCTCCGTCCAGGGGGGCGATCGGGATCAGGTTGAACAGCATCAGGGTCAGGTTGATCAACATGAATTCGAACAGAAAATTGGGGATGAAAGCAATCACCGGGTTGCTGGAGTTGGATAAGCTCAGCACCCCTAACCTCCAGGGGACTGCCGCCAGGATGGCCAGCAGAAAATTGGAGGCCGGTCCGGCAAGCGAGACCCACATCACCGCGGCGGGGGAGCGGCGTTGGAGGGCATACGGGTTGATCGGAACGGGTTTTGCCCAGCCGAAACCGGCGACGATGAGCATCAGCGAGCCCATCACGTCCAGGTGGGCGATCGGGTTGAGCGTCAGCCGCCCGTGCATACGCGGGGTGTCGTCGCCAAAACGGTCGGCCACCACCGCGTGGGCCAGCTCGTGGATGGTGAAGGCGATCAGCAGGGTGATTACCCGGGCAATCAGGGTTGGAACGTCGAAATTAAGGAAATTTAGCATATAGATTATCATTATAATTGTCTACACACCGGGGGGCAAGCTGAAAATGGTATAATCGGACTGTGCTCCCCGATTTAATCCTAAATGACCGGGTACGCCTGCGTAAGCCGCATCCCTGCGGCGGATACGAATGGCGGGTAGTCCGGTTGGGCGCCGATATCGGCCTGGAATGCCTGACCTGCGGGCGCCGGGTGATGCTCTCTCGTCGCGAGCTGGCGCGCCGGATGAAATCCATCCTGCCCAGGAGCTCCGATGAGCCAACCAGCCCATAGTAGCACCCGGATCCGGAAAGGATCCCCAACATGCTCATTTTCTCTTTCCTCATCGTTCTCATCTCGCTGGTTTTGATCCTCTATGCAATCATCCTGCTCAATCTGGCAATCACCGGATCCAGGGCGCCATTGAAGTCCCCGGAGCTCCCTCGTCTGGAGGATTGTCCGGCGGTGACCATCCAGCTCCCTGTTTATAACGAAAGGTTTGTGATCGCTCAGCTTTTGGATGCTGTCAGCAAGCTGGATTACCCGCGAGATAGGCTCCAGGTCCAGATCCTGGATGATTCGACCGATCAGACATCTCAGGAGATCGAGCAGATCGTACCGCAGCTACGCTCTGCAGGAATGGATGTGCAGTTGATCCACCGGGATGTGCGGAAGGGTTATAAAGCGGGAGCGCTGATCAACGCCCAGGCAGCGGCTACGGGAGAATATGTTGCAATCTTCGATGCAGATTTCATCCCGCCCGCAGATTTCCTCAAACGAACCGTTCCATATCTCCTGAAGGATCCCGGGTTAGCCTTCGTCCAGGCCCGTTGGAGTTATACCAACGCCCGGCAGTCGCTGGTCACCCGCGCCCAGGCCCTTTTTCTGGATCTTCATTTCTTGCTCGAAAAGCCAATCGAGCAGAAGGCCGGTTTTTTTATCAATTTCAACGGGTCAGCCGGGATTTGGCGCAAAGAAGCAATCGTGGATGTGGGCGGGTGGGATGATGAGGCTCTCAGCGATGATCTGGATTTGAGTTTGAGGGCTTATCTGCGGGGATGGAAGGCGCTGTATCTCCCGGACCTGTGTGTGCCCGGAGAATTGCCCGCGGATGTCTACAGCTATGCGCTCCAGCAGGAGCGCTGGGCTTTCGGAGTGATCCAGACGATCAGGAAATTGTGGAAAGATATTTTATCCGCCGACCTTCAACTGCCCAAACGTCTCCACGTCATCGCCCTGCCTGGCTGGTGTTTTATCCCCCTCCTCCTGATCTTTTCGATCATCCTGACCATCCCCTCACTTTTTGGAGCGCATCTGTCAGCCTGGTTAGCCGCGGGATTTTTCTCGCTGTTGATCTCCCAATGCCTGGTGGTGATCATCGCCCAGACGAAGCTGTTCCCGGATTGGTTAAAACGCTCGCTTTTCTTGCCCGCGCTGGCCGGGTTGATCCTGGGGCTGTCGGTCAGGATCTCAAAAGGTGTTCTGACCGGTCTGATCCGCACGAAGTTCTTATTTCTACGGACACCCAAATTTGGGGCGCATCCCTCCAACTCGATGGGAGAGGGGATTGCAGGGCGCCCGCCCAAGAATGACCGGTGGGCCTCTCTGGTGGAAACAGGTCTGGTTTTCTATGCGTTTTGCGCGGGGATCCTGGCTGTCGTGAATCACGCCTGGGCAGTCCTGGGGATGTGCGTGGTTTTTATCCTGAGCCTGACCTGGATAAAGCTTACCATTCAAAATGATATAAAATAGTAACCAAATTGATCGGATCCCAATCCCAGGCAAAACCGGAAAAATTATGGCTGCAATCACTGAAAAACCCAAACAAAGAACCGCCGAGAAGGTTAACAGGCTGATCCCCAAAGATTGGTTTTATTCCCGGGTTGAGAGATTTAGCCCCATTTTGGTCTGGCTCTTTGCCATTCTCATCTATGCGACAGTTTATATAACCGTTGGGCTGAGTATCTATCCTCTCTGCGTCGCGCAAGGTTGTCTTTCGATCCGCGACACGGCTGAGATTATCAACGGTATCAATGTTTGGGGCTTTTTCCTGCCAATGATCTGGGCGCTGTACCGCTGGACACCGGCTATGTCCTTGAAAACCATCCAGCAGCTCGAAGAGAATGGCCTGATCTCCCCGGAGAAATGCTCTCCATCCGAAGCCAGCTTCCTCTCTCGCCAGATACAGGAAAGATTTGGCCATCCGGCCATATTCGCTCTGGGAGTGATTGGCGCAGTCGTTTCAACCCTGGTATTTACCCTGTACGCAATCCCTCAACAGGAGATTAGTATAGGAAAGGTGGATTTTTGGTATATCCACCCGATATCCTATGCGATATTTTGCGTGCTGTACTTCATCTCCAACTATATTCTTTTCCTGACGCTCTTCCGCTTGCTTTATACGCTCTACACGATCGCCGTCTTTTTCAAGCGCCCCGGATGCATTATAAAGATTTACCCGCTCCACCCGGACCGCTGCGGTGGGTTTTCAGGTCTTGGTAAGATGAGCACGCGTATGGCCTGGGTCCTGGTGTTGGTTCTCATCTGGCTGCTGGTTTTCTCTTATTTCCCTACCTTCGAGGGGAAAGAACCCATCTGGTCAAACATCTTTTTTGTGTATATTATTTATTTTATGATCGTCCCTGCCCTCCTGATTGTGCCCCTCTGGAACGCACACCAGGCCATGGTCGATTATAAATACAACTTGCTAAAACGCATTTCGAATGAGCTGCTCGATATCGTTGAGGAATCCAAACACGAGGATTACGACAAGGAGCTAACCCAGTTATCCAAAACGGTAGAACGGGCGAAAAAACTGGCAGAGTTTTACGAGTCTATCGAACGCCAGGTCCCGTCCTGGCCGATTGCGGTCAATACGATCCGGCGTTTCAGCCTGACCAGCTCCTTCCCATTAATCCTTGGGATCCTGCCGCCCGTATTTGAATTGCTAAGATCGCTCGGGTTTATTAACTAGATTTTGGTGCGAAACTGGCTCAAGCCGCCGTCCTCGGCGGCGAATCCTGCGCCGGGGACGGCCCAGGGAGAGGTTTTGCACTGAGAACTAACTAAAAAGATCGCTGATCGCGCTGGAAGATCCTCGTTGGCTTCTGCGGAACGAAAAAAAGGGCGATTTCTCATAGCCGATGGTATAATGAAATCGTGCTGCCCGGTTGGGGGTAGCAGCACCGGAGTCATTGCAGTAGCCTTTCCAACCGTCGCCCCTACTTGATGGAGGCAGGGCCTTCCATGCCAATCCTGGACCCACATGCGCTCGAATTCTTCAGCCGCAGCCCGGAACAAACCCGCCGAATGGGAATACGTCTGGGCTCTTTGTTGCAAAAGGGGGACCTGGTCTGCCTGTCGGGAGACCTGGGATCCGGAAAAACTACCCTGGTCCAGGGAGTAGCGCGTGGTTGGGGTTCCCTGGATGCGGTTTCCAGCCCAACATTTATCCTCGTCAATATGTACCGCCGCCCGGATGGACAATCGCTTCACCACCTGGATGCTTACCGCATGCAGAGCGCAGGTGAGGCTGAGGATCTGGACCTGGTCTTGATGCTCGAAAAAGGGCCAATGGTGATGGAATGGCCCGAGCGCATCCAGGAGGTGCTGCCCGGGGAACGACTGTGGGTGGACCTGCGCTGGATGGGTGATGAACACCGCGGATTGATGTTTATCGCCCAGGGCCGCCGCTACCAGTCTTTATTGGACGAGCTGCGTCGAAAATCGTTTGGAGGCCTGTGATGCTGCTGGCAATCGACACATCCACCCGCTGGGTCGGCCTGGCGCTGTACGACGGGATCCAGGTGTTGAGCGAGACGGTCTGGCAGAGCCAGAACCACCATACCGTCGAAGTTGCCCCAGCCCTGGAAACACTGCTCCAGCGCTCGTCTATCCGGCCTGAAGATTTACGCGCGATTGGGGTTGCCCTGGGACCGGGGTCATTTACTTCTTTGCGGATCGGTTTAGGGTTAGCCAAAGGCCTGGCCCTGGCCTTGCATATCCCCCTGGTTGGGATCCCTACGTTGGACATCCTGGCTGCGGCGGTCCCGGCGCAAAATTATCCATTGGCAGCTGTGCTCCAGTCCGGCCGGGGCCGGCTGGCAGTCGGCTGGTACCAGGCGCCCGCCGGACAGCTCTGGCAGGGACAGGGAGAAGCCCGCATCATGCGTGTGGAGGAGCTGGCCCAACAGATCCGCAAGCCGACCTTGATCTGCGGCGAGCTTAATGCCGAGGAACGCCAGCTGTTAGCGCGTAAACGCAAGAACGTTATCTTGTGTTCTCCGGCTGCCAGCCTGCGCCGACCGGCTTATCTGGCCGAACTGGCCTGGGAACGCTGGCAAGCTGGTAGTGTCGATGACCCGGTTACCCTGTCGCCGTTTTATCTCCATATTGCGGAGGCAATTCCGGCGTGACGTCCCGCTCCATACTGGATCCAATCCGGATCCGGCCGATGAAAATGGAGGATGTTGGCGAGGTCCATCAGATCGATGTGCTTTCGTTCAGCCTCCCATGGACCGAACGGTCTTTCCGATTTGAGCTGACCGAAAACCCTACCGCCCAACTATGGGTGGCTGAGCTCCTCCAGCCGGAGGGTAAAAGCCGGATCATCGGGATGATGGTGATCTGGCTGATCATCGACGAAGCCCACATTGGCTCGATTGCGATCCACCCGGATTTCCGGCAGCAGGGGATTGGAAAAAAGCTTCTGCTGGTAGGTTTAATCGAGGCCAGTCGTAAGGGCGCCGTCCAGGCCACCCTGGAAGTGCGCCGGGGTAACCTGCCCGCCCAAACACTCTACCGTCAGCTTGGTTTTTCAGTGGTCGGGGTCCGCCCGCACTATTACCGCGATAACGGCGAAGATGCCCTGTTGATGACCCTGCATGAGATGGATGCAGATCGATTAAGCGAACAATTAGACCTCACGCAAAATTCACAAACTGGTTAGAATCAGAGGACAGTCGGTCTGTCCTTTCTATTCGGGAGGTCTCCCATGGAACCCGTGGAAATCTTAAAAGAGGTTGCCCAGGAAGTATCGGTTTGTACCCGCTGTGACTTGCACGCTACGCGCAAGCGAGCCGTACCCGGTGAGGGCCCGGCGGACGCGGAAATCATGTTTATAGGCGAAGGCCCGGGTTATTACGAAAACGAGCAGGGCCGGCCGTTCGTGGGCGCCGCCGGTCAGTTCCTGGACGAGCTGCTGCAGACCATCCACCTCAAACGCAGCAACGTTTTCATCACCAACGTGGTCAAGTGCCGCCCGCCAGGGAACCGCGACCCTGAAACCGAGGAGATATCTACCTGCACCAGCCTGTATCTCCAGCGCCAGATGGATGCGATCAACCCTAAGATGATCGTTACCCTCGGCCGCTTCTCGCTGGGTCTCTTCTTGCCCAACGCCAGGATAACCCAGGTGCATGGGAAACCTTTCCAGATCAAAGAGAAGAACCGCATCCTGGTGCCCATGTATCACCCGGCAGCCGCCCTCCACCAACCGTCTCTGCGCTCCGCCGTCGTCGCCGACTTCGCCCAGCTGCCCAAGTGGATCGCAAAGATGAACGAAAAAATGAAAGCAGCCGAGCAGCCGGTGTTCGAGGAGCCCCCCAAAGACGATACACCCCCGGCTCCAACGCAGTTGAGCCTGTTCTAATTCTAAATTCAGAAAGAATACTGTCTTTATGACGAACCCTATCCATACTAAATTGATCGAACATTTACAGGACCATTCCGCCCGGGTTGCTATCCTGGGACTGGGATACGTTGGGCTGCCCCTGGCGGCCGTATTTGCTGAGGCGGGTTTCCATGTCATCGGCATCGACCCGGATGTGCGCAAAGTGGATGCTCTGCGCAGGGGTGAAAGCTACGTCATGGATGTGCCGGCCGAGCAGGTCCAGCGACTGGTGGCCGCCGGCCGCCTGGAAGCCACCACCGATTTCTCGGTCCTCAGCCAGGTCGAAGCGGTCAGTATCTGCGTGCCTACCCCCCTGCGCAAGACCGGCGATCCGGACCTGTCCTTTATCGTCTCGGTGGCCGACTCGCTCTCGCATTATGTCCACCCGGGCATGGTAGTCGTGCTCGAATCGACTACCTACCCGGGCACTACCCGCGAGCTGATCCTCCCCAAATTGACCGAAGCCAGTGGTTTACAGGTGGGTGAGGAGCTGTTCCTGGCATTTTCTCCCGAGCGGGTCGACCCCGGGCGCAAAGATTGGACCACCATCAATACCCCCAAGGTGGTGGGCGGGATCACTCCGGCCTGCTGCGAGGCGGCGGTGGCCTGGTACTCCCAGGCGCTTCAGTCGGTGGTGCCGGTCTCTTCTGCCGAGGTGGCCGAGATGGCCAAGCTGCTGGAGAACACCTTCCGGATGATCAACGTGGGCATGGTCAACGAGCTGGCCCTCATGTGCGACCGGCTGGGGATCGATGTCTGGGAGGTGATCGAGGCGGCTGCCACCAAACCCTTCGGGTATATGAAGTTCACCCCCGGCCCCGGGCTGGGCGGCCACTGCATCCCCATTGACCCGCTGTATCTATCCTGGAAGCTGCGCGCCCTCAACTATACCGCGCGCTTTATCGAGCTGGCCTCCGAGATCAACACCAATATGCCGCGGTTTGTGGTGCAAAAGACCCAGGACGCGCTCAACGAGCGCTGCAAGCCGCTCAAGGGCAGCCGCGTGCTGGTCCTGGGTGCAGCTTATAAACCGGACATCGACGACCTGCGCGAGAGCCCGGCCCTGGACGTGATCCGCCTGCTCGAGCAGAAAGGCGCCCAGGTCAGCTATCACGACCCGTACATCGCGCGGATCAAGGAAGATAGTTGGGAGATGGTCTCCATCCCGGACCTGATGAGCGGGGTGGGCCAGGCCGATGCGGTCGTGATTGTCACCAACCACACGGTCTACGATTACCCGGCCATCCTGGAAGCGGCCAACCTGGTGGTCGATACGCGCAACGCTCTGGGGAAACTGGGGCGCGACCACCCCAAGGTCACGAGGCTGTAATGGCACGCTACCTGGTCACCGGTGCGGCGGGGTTCATCGCCGCGCGTGTCATCGAGCTGTTATTGGATGGCGGGCACAGCGTGGTTGGGGTGGACAACCTGAATGCCGCCTACGACGTGCGCATGAAAGAATACCGCCTCAAGCGGCTGGTGGGGCGCCCCGGGTTTCACTTCCACAAATTGGATATCTCCGAGCGGGGCGAAGTGGAAGCCCTGGCGGTTGCGGCCGGCACGGTAGACGGGGTGATCAACCTGGCGGCGCGCGCCGGGGTGCGCTCCAGTGTGGAGGACCCCTGGGTGTTCGTCCAAACCAACATGCTGGGCACCCTCAACCTGCTGGAATACTGCCGCCGGCTCCAGGTACCCAAGTTTATCCTGGCTTCCACCTCCAGCCTGTACGGCGCGCACAACCCAATCCCTTTCCGCGAGGATGCCGATACCGACCGGCCGCTGCAGCCGTATGCCGCCAGCAAGAAAGGCGCCGAAGCCCTGGCCTACAGCTACCACTACCTGCACGGCATCGACGTGACCGTTTTCCGTTATTTCACCGTGTACGGCCCGGCCGGGCGGCCGGATATGGTCATGTTCCGCTTCTGCCAGTGGATTGCCGAGGGGCGTAAGGTGCGGATGAACGGGGACGGTAAGCAGAGCCGCGGCTTCACTTACGTGGACGATATCGCGCGCGGGACGATCCTGGGGTTGAAGCCGGTGGGATATGAGATCATCAACCTGGGCGGGCACGAGGTGATCCGCATGGACGAGCTGATCGGGATGCTCGAGGCGCGCCTGGCCTGCAAGGCGGAGATCGAGTACGGCCCGCTGCATCCTGCGGATGCCCTGGTCAACCAGGCGAACGTAGAAAAGGCCGGACGGCTCCTGGGCTGGGAGCCCAACGTCACGCTCGACCAGGGGGTCTCGAATCTGGTAAACTGGTATCTTGCCGAGCGCGCCTGGGCCAGCCAGGTTGCCACTCCATGAATTTCTTCAGGGTCCATTTGCGCGACTGGGCTCACGACCGCGTGCTGCGCCGGATCGCCCGCAATTCGAGCTACCTGTTCGCCAGCAACGCCATCAACGCGGTGATGAGTATCGTCACCGCCAACCTGTTGGGGGTGGAAGGCCTGGGCCTGCTGACCCTGGTGACCGGCCTGGTCAGCGGTATCAACCGGCTGCTGTCTTTTCGCATGGGCGATCTGGTGGTGCGCTATTTTGGCGAGTATCTGGCCCTGGACGATAAGCGCCGTGCGTCCGCCCTGGTCAAAGCGGCCGGGCTGACCGAGGCGGTTACTTCGCTGGTCACCTATGCAGCGCTCGTGCTCCTGGCCCCCCTGGCCCTGCGCTATATTATTAAAGACCCTGATGCTGGCGGGATGCTCCTCGTCTACGGTCTGGCGATCCTGGGCAATCTCACCACCGAGACGGCCACCGGGGTGCTGCAGGTCACCAACCACTACCGCAGCCAGGCTTTGATCAACCTTGCCCAGGCCGTCCTGGCGGCGGCTTTGATCATCTATGCATCGTTGGTAGGCGCTGGAATCTGGCTGGTGCTGTGGGTGTACCTGCTTGGAAAGCTGATCATGGGTCTTGGGCCGATATTCCTGGCCCTGTACCACCTGCGCAAGATCCTGGGAGCAGGCTGGTGGCGCGCGCCGCTCTCGGCGCTGCCTCCTTTCCGAGAATTAGCCCGTTTTGCCCTGTCGACCAATTTCAGTGGAACCATCAACCAGATTGCTCGCGACAGCGAAACCTTATGGGTGGGCTACTTCTTTACTACCCGCGAGGCTGGTTATTATAAGATCGCACTGACGCTGATCAACCTGATGATCATGCCGATCAACCCCTTTATCAGCACCAGCTACCCGGAGATCACCCGCGCCATCGTGACCCGCGAATGGCTGCGCCTGCGCAGCTTGCTGCGGCGGGTCTCCGCGATCGCCGCCGGGTGGACGGGAGCGGTAGCCATTGGGTTGTTGATTTTTGGCATACCGGTCCTCTTCCAGACCTGGTCCATTTTTGGCCGGTCTTTCGATATCTACGGTCCAGAATTCCTGCCGGCATACCCGGCTTTATTAATCCTACTGGTCGGTTTTGGGACGGCTAACATCCTGTTTTGGAACCGCTCGCTGCTGTTGGCCATGGACATGCCGGATTATCCGCTCAAGGTGGCCTTCTGGTGTATGCTCGCCAAAGTAGCCCTGGCCTTCGTGCTCGTCCCCCGCTACGGCTACCTGGCGGAGGCTGCCCTGCTCTCCGCTTATTTCGTTGTATCGGTCGGCCTGATCTTCTGGCGCGGGATGATCGAACTGCGCCGCGTACAGCGCCCCCAAACGGCGCAGGTGGAACTTTGAAGATTGCCTGTATTGCCACATCCCAGATACCTTCCAACACCGCCAACAGCATCCAGGTGATGAAAGCCTGTCAGGCGCTGGTCCAGCTTGGGCATAGGGTGGAGCTGTGGGTCCCCGCTTCAAACCGGGATGCGCAAAGCGCCCAGGCCGGACCTATCGATTGGAAAGAGCTGGCTGACTGGTACGGGTTGAGCGTGCCGTTCAAGGTGAACTGGGTCACCTCGCAGCCGCATTGGAAGCGCTACGATGTCGCCCTTAGGGCGGTCCGCCAGGCTGCCGGTCAGGGCGCCGATCTGGTGTATACCTGGATGCCGCAGGCGGCGGTTTTTGGCATGCTGCGTGGGCTGCCGGTCATCCTCGAAATGCACGACCGCCCCAGCGGAAGGTTTGGCCCGCTCCTCTTCCGGGCTTTCCTGCGCATGCAGGGTAAGAAACGCCTGGTGGTGATCACGCATGCCCTGCAACACGCGCTCGAACGGGAGTATCGCTATTCCTTTAAAGAGGGTGAAGTGGTCGTTGCCCCAAACGGGGTAGACCCGCAGCGCTTCCAGGATCTGCCCGGTCCCGTCGAAGCCCGCCGCAGCCTGGGCCTGCCGGAGCGGATTACCGCCGGTTATACCGGCCATTTCTACCGCGGGCGCGGGATGGATGTGCTGGAGCACCTCGCTCGCCGGTTCCCCCAGGTGCAGTTTCTGTGGGTGGGCGGCACCCCAGGCGCGGTGGAGGAGTGGAAAGCTCGCTTGAACCAGGCAGGCATCCAGAATGTGTGCCTGACCGGTTTTGTAGAGAACGCCCGCCTGCCGCTCTACCAGGCTGCCGGGGAGATCCTGTTGATGCCCTACGAGCGGGTGATCGAGGGCAGCAGCGGGGGGAATTCGGCCGAGATCTGCAGCCCGATGAAGATGTTCGAGTATATGGCGGCTGGCCGGGCAATTCTGACCAGCGATCTACCTGTCATCCGCGAGGTGCTGGACGATGGCAGCGCCGTCCTTTGCCCGCCAGAAGATAACGATGCCTGGGCGGCTGCCCTGGCGGCCCTGCTAGAAGACGCTCCCCGCCGCGAAGCCCTGGCCATGCGCGCGCTCGACCGCGCCGGCGAATATACCTGGCTCTCCCGGGCCGAGCGTGTGATAGATGGATTCTTGTGAAATACCTGACTATTAAATCTCACGCAGAGACGCAGAGGCGCAGAGACACAGTGTAAAGACGCAAAATTTTCGTCTTTACACTGTGTCTGGTGTACTAGCCAGGGGTGCGTGAGGATATCTTTATGGATCAAAAGAACAAAAAAATCTTCACACATGACAAGCCACTCCAATGGGTAGGGCTGGTATTTTCGTTTGCGCTCCTGGAGCGGGTGGCCCTGGCGGCGGTGTATCCGGTGCGGGTCTATAACGATACCGGCGCTTACCGGAAGCTGGCGGAGGCTATCCTGGCGGGCTGGGGGCCGTACGACGGCACCCGCACTCCCGGTTACCCGGCATTTTTGGCCCTGTTGGGATCGAATGAGAATGTGTACGTGGCCCAGCTTGCCATGGGGTTGGTCATGACCCTGCTGTTCTTCTATATGGGCTGGCAAGCAGCCGGCAGCCCGCGGTTTGGCGCGCTCGTAGCCCTGGCTCACACTCTCAATCCCGGCCAGCTTTTTTTCGAAGCCAACCTGATGACCGAAACCCTGGCGACCTTTTGGGTGGTCCTGGCGGTAGCGGGCGCATTCACCTGGTTCCGCTTCCCGGGCTGGCGGAAGCTGCCCCTGGCGGCCGGGATCGGTTTATCGGCGGCCCTGGCCGGTCTGACCCGCCCGCTGTATGTTCCCCTGGCCCTGTGGATCGGGGTGTTTCTGGCCGTCCTGCCCCTGATCGAACAGCGCCGCTCTATCCGGGAGTGGTTTGGCCGGCTGGACTGGCGGGTTTTTCTGGGTGTCTCCATCCCGGCGCTGCTCTTGACCGGGGTGTGGGTCAATTTTCTCCACCGTTCATACCACATGTGGAACATCACCACCCTGACCGGTTACAACCTGATCCAGCATACCGGGTATTATTTCGAATATACCCCGGATGAGTACGCGGCCCTGCGTGATACCTATATCAAATTCCGGGACGAACGCATCGCGCGGTACGGTACCCAGGGCAACGCCATCTGGGACGCTATCCCCGAGATGCAGCGCGTCTCAGGCCTGTCATTTTTTGATCTCTCACGCACCCTGGCGCGGATTTCACTGCGTTTGATCCGCGAGCACCCGGGACTCTACCTGCATTACGTGCTGCGCGGTTGGTGGCTGTATTGGCGAGCGCCGGTCTATTGGGTCCCCGATCATCTCCGTCTGAGCGCGTTGGCGCCCCTGGTGAACGGGTGGGTCCTGGCTGCGCGCGGGCTGCTCATTGCGGCCAACCTCTCTTTTCTGATCACCTCGCTCCTGGCGGCCGTTTCGCGAAAGCTGCGCCAGCGCTGGAACATCACGCCGTTCCTGGCCTTTCTGGCAGCCACTCTTTGGGTGTTCTCTATTGCCCAGACTCTCCCCGACCACGGCGACAACCCGCGTTTCCTGATCCCCATGCAAACGCTGGTGGTCTTCTGGGTATTATGGATCCTGTGCTCTGAATGGCAGCGCCGCCGGACCGCCCGCAAGGCTTTATAATAAGAAACCATGATGAATCTTCGCGCAAAGCTGCCAGGGCGCCAAGAAGATCATTGCGATAAGACCTTGGCGACTTTGCGGCTTTGCGCGAGATCATTCCTCGCTGATAACAAGGATGTACATTGAATAGCTCCAACCTCTTGAAAATCATCCTGTGGGCTGCCGCCAGCCTCGGGCTGGGCGCCCTGGTCGCCGCCTTTAGCCCGGGAAGTTTTTGGATGGGCTGGCTGGCGGCGGGTATCCTGGCTGGCGCAGGCCTGGCGCTGATCTACCTGGGCTGGCGTTGGGCGGGCGGCGGTCGGACGCTGGCGTGGATCGTCGCCCTGGCTTTCCTGCTGCGCCTGGGGTTGGGGATCGCGCTCAACCAGCTTCTTCCACTGGCCGGCTACGAAACCTCCGAGGATAACCTGGGATATCTGTTTACCGATGCCTGGCGCCGGGATTTCGATGCCTGGGACCTGGCCAGGTCAGGCCAGCCGCTTTGGGAGGCTTTCCAAAATGAAATCGTTGCCGACCAGTACGGCGGGCTGTTGGCCATCAGCGCGTTGATCTACCGCACGCTCAGCCCGGATGTACTTCGCCCGCTCCTGATCGTGATTCTCACCGCCTGGACCGCGGCCCTGGGTGTCACTTTCTTCTGGAAGGCTGTCTGGCTGCGTTGGGGCGCGGGGGTGGCGCTCCCCGCGACCTGGATCTTTGCCCTTTACCCGGAAGGCGTGGTTTTAGGCAGCTCTCAAATGCGCGAACCGTTCCTGATCGCGTTTAGCGCGCTGACCTTCTGGGCGGCGATTAATTGGGACAACAACTGGCGCTCCTCGCTGCTGGGAATTTTCGCCGGTCTGGCCGGACTGCTGCTGTTTTCTTCACGAGTGGCTTTCCCCATCGCTGGGCTGCTGCTGATCTGGTTCTGGCTGGACCACATGCCAAAGATCCAAAATCCTGGCTGGCGCCTGGCGGGATGGATTGGCCTGGCCCTGGCCGGGGCCGCCGCTGTGTATTTCGGATGGCGTTGGGTATCGGGTGTGATGGATTGGGACAGCATCCTGACCTTCAAGAATTCCGGTATGGTCCAGAAGCGCATCACCGAGCTGGGTGAAGCCTGGTTGGTTCCTTTCGTTACCGTCTATGGAGTGACCCGCCCGGTGCTTCCGGCGGTGATTACCGACATCGATACCGTGGCGTTATGGCGCGCGCTGTGGGTTTTTCGCTCGGCCGGGTGGTACGCGCTGGCCCCTTTGCTGGCTTATGGGTTCTTTCAGGCCCTGCGAGTCAAGGATCGGGTCGAGCAGCGGCTGATGATCTATATCGGGGCTTTGGCCTGGGTGTGGGTATTCATCTCTGCCGCGCGCGCCGGGGGCGACCAGACCGACAACCCCCGTTACCGCACCATTCTCTTGGTCTGGCTGGCCCTCCTGGCGGGCTGGAGTTGGTACCAATCCAGGCTCCAGCGCGATCCCTGGCTGGTACGCTGGCTGGCCGTTGAAGGTGTTTTCCTGGTTTTTATCACCCAGTGGTATGCCAGCCGCAACTTCCACCTGGGCCCCATGCTTAATTTCTGGGTGATGCTGGTGATCATCGGCGTTTTGAGCATCGCCATCCTTTTGGGAGGTTGGCTGCACGATTCCTTGACGCGCAAGCGCGAGACGATATAATTCACCCATTGAATTTTATAGGGAGACCGCATTGTATCTGTCTGTCGTAATCCCCGTATACAACGAAGCCGAAAGCCTGCCGATTTTAATGAGCGCTCTCCGTGAAGCGCTCGATCCGCTGGGTATTTCCTGGGAAGCAGTTTTTGTGGACGATGGCAGCTCGGATGGCAGCATCCAGGCTTTAGAAGCCGTTGCCCACGATCACCCCGAACGCGTGCGCGTGGTGGTGCTGCGCCGCAATTTTGGCCAGACTACGGCCATCGCAGCCGGGATCGATCATGCCGCCGGAGATATCATCGTCCTGATGGACGCGGATCTGCAAAATGACCCGGTGGATATCCCTGCCATGCTGGCGGAGATCGAGGATGGGTATGATGTGGTCAGCGGCTGGCGGGTTAACCGCCAGGATACCTTTATTACCCGCACCCTGCCTTCCCGCCTGGCCAACAGCCTGATTTCGTGGGCAACCGGGGTGCACCTGCATGATTATGGCTGCACCCTGAAAGCGTACCGGCGCGAAGTCATCACAGGTTTTCGCCTGTACGGTGAAATGCACCGTTTTATCCCGGCCTACGCAAAGTGGGTAGGGGCAAAGATCACCGAGATGCCGGTCCACCATCATCCCCGCAAGTTTGGCAAGACCAAGTATGGGCTCGAGCGGACGCTCAAGGTAATGTTGGATCTGCTGACGGTCAAGTTCCTGAACAGCTATGCCAACAAACCGATCTATCTGTTTGGCGGGGCGGGATTTGCGTTTATCGGCGGCAGCCTGCTGACCTTGTTGGTCATCATCCTGCGGCGGATCCTCCTGGACGAACACCTGATCCGCTCGCCCCTGCTGCTGATGTCGGTGATGCTGTTTATCCTTGGGGCCCAATCGATCTTGATGGGTTTGATCGCCGAGCTGTTGGTGCGCACCTATCACGAATCGCAGCATAAACCCACATACACAGTCCGGCGGGTCATCAATCCCCAGGGATCGGCTGCCGGGCAGCCGGTTTTGACGGGCAACGATCTTGCCTGAAGCAGCCATCTCGGACAGCCTCCCTTCATGATGATCCCAATGCAGAAACAGACCAGCCTTCGAAATGCGCCGGCGCAGCCGCATGTCCGACCGGTAATGGATGCGGCCTGGCGGGATTGGCGCATCGTATTGTGGATTTCCGCGGCGCTATCGGCGGCCTCGCTGCATTACCTGATCACCTGGGCGGATGGCACCGGTCTGTGGCTGGGGCATTTTGCCCGGGGTTGGTTGATCCGTATGCTCCCGGTAATTTGTCTTGGCCTGGCAGCCGGCTGGGCCGCCTGGACGGGAAAGATCCCCTGGAAAGAACGCTTATTCGGCTGGGCTGGAATGGCAGATCGTGGGCTGCGCCGGCTGGGAGCCTTCAACCTGGTCTTTTTCGTGCTCCTCTGGTTTGCATTCCTGGCGATCATCTGGTCTCCCCAGGCAGAGCTGATCGAGCGTTCGCTGCCGCGCGCCTGGATCATGGGACACATGGCTTTGTTGGGGGGTGTTTTTATTAAGGCGTTCTCGCGCAAGACGGGTTACTTTACGGGAGCGGTCCTCAGCCTGTTGGGGTTTAGCGCGGCCCTTAAGATTTTATCGTTTGTCCCGGCGGTCAGCGCCTATCCATTCATGATCCCGGGTAACTGGTCGGAGATCAGCCGCTATTATTACGCCTCGCTGTTCTTCTCGAAGAGCATTTATGGAGAGGCATTCTCGCTGCCTGTCCTCCATCCGTCCCGATACCTGCTGCAGTCTATCCCCTTTCTCATCCCCAGCCTGCCGCTCTGGTTCCACCGCTTCTGGCAGGCGTTTCTCTGGCTGGGGTTGACGACCCTTGGCGGGTATGCGCTTGCCCGGCGGCTGCGCTTATCCGCTCGCATTCAGATCGTTCTGGTGACGGTTTGGGCCGTGCTTTTTTTCTTCCAGGGAGCGGTCTATTACCACCTGATGGTCTGTGTCATCCTGGTCCTGTTGGGTTTCGACAGCTCGCGGCATGGAGCGTGGCGCAACTTTCTGGTTGTCGCCCTGGCATCGCTGTGGGCCGGTATCAGCCGGGTCAACTGGATCCCGGTTCCGGGGATGCTGGCAGCCTGTTTATATCTGCTCGAAACACCCTCCGAGGGAAGATCGTTCTGGCGCTACTGGCTGCCTCCGTTGGCCTGGGTAGCGCTCGGTACCCTGGCCGGTCTGGGGGCTCAGGCAGGTTATGCAGTGTTGTCTGGGAATGATCTGGGAGAGTTTGGCTCCAGTTTCAACTCGGACCTGCTCTGGTACAGGTTGTACCCCAACTCGACTTTCCCACCAGGGAACCTGC